>Ga0123357_10007039_pt1 | contig 13847 bp, 5 predicted proteins | sample TergutEmb28metaG_FD_89873 | JGI IMG/M metagenome (GOLD analysis project Ga0123357, IMG submission 89873) | Embiratermes neotenicus P4 segment gut microbial communities from Petit-Saut dam, French Guiana - Emb289 P4 | ecosystem: Host-associated > Arthropoda: Insects > Digestive system > Gut ... | reverse complement strand
GCTTGTGAGTGCGGTAATAAACCTTCGGGTTCCGTGAAATGCGGGGAATTTCTTGACTAGCTGCAAACCAGTTAGCTTCTCAAGAAGGACTCTGCACCATGGAGTAAGTCCACAGACATATTTATATTTAATATTAATTATTGGATAAGTATCACTTTTTTTAAAAAAAATCCGTGTCCTTTTCTGCCTAACAAAGAATTCACATGCCTGTTAACACAATAAATACGCCTTTCGACAGCATATCTAGCGAATCAGATTCCATTCAAGGATATGCAGTGTGTATTACAATACAACACCGTTAGATAAGACCCGCTCGTAAGATGACAGCGAAATGTACATGTTCGAAATGTTGTATATGACTTTACCCATTCCATAAACAGTCATCTGAAGGACTCCACGAATCGACGTGGAATGTAGCTATACATCTTCCTTATTTCGAAACCGGGCAGAGTCTACAACATAAATTCCATTGTATTCATCTAATGCCGACCAGTCAGTGGGTGAAGCGATAATTTTTCCTCTCGTGAAAGTTACAAACCTGTTTAAAAGAGTACAACGAAACTGCTTAAGAAATTTAAGAGGAAAAGTAATTGGGTGCCAGCGTATGCGGTACAATGCTTCGCAACTTAAAGGCTCATGTCGTCTACGCATGTGGATTTGTTGCTGTTCTTCTCTATTTTAATCACTCTGTATCTTTCAAAATACAGCAATTTTTTTAATTCGACTCGTGCGGTACCGGACAGTTGCTGAATTGTTGAACATTACTAATTATCAGACAGTGCCTATACTGATTTAAGTTCGTACGCGTAAGTTTTATTACTGCCCTTGTACTCGGGCTGTAAAACTAATCAGTAGTGTATTGTATTTGGATATCTCCCTTCCATCAGCTGGTTAATCAGCAACATCTTATTCTGTGTTTTCTGGAGTCGCCTGAAGAAGTTGAGGGAGTAGGAGACAATAGTTCAGCAAATACCGCGGCGGTTAATGCACAAGTACTCGTGGAGGCCTCTTTGAACACGTCCTTGAGATCTGCCTCTTTCATTGACGAAATATTTTTCTGGTAAAAACACAACTTCCAATTTTAGGACTACTCTTTTGCAGTGTCGGATTTTCAGGGTTGCGGATTATCGGCCGTCGGGTTAAAGGAGTTTTGCTGTAAATATGATTTAAATGCAAGCTTTGTAGTACAAATGAACAAAATCAAATTTTAATATAGGTGCCTAATCATAACTCTATATTAAGCCTTAAAAATCCACTTGATTATTGTATGTGCCACCAGACATTACAATGCAGGGATCTGCTTTGTGCACAGGTAATGCATTTATTTTTTTTGTCTCTCAGAGTAAATAGTAACTGTATTATTTACCAGCTAGTTTTTTAAATGGAGAACCATTGTCTTTACTTGGCGTTGGGAGACGAATTTTTCGACACAATCCAGATTAATTTTAATCTTCGAAGGTTAACAATTTTATCTATCGATCTTTTCTTTAATCAAAGCGTTTTATACACTGAAACTGATGCAGAAATACAACCATCAAAATATAAAATTCAACAAAATTTGAATTCGTTGAAGTACTCAAATTCTTCCTGCTACTTCATACCCAAACAGTCTACATCTCACGATGCTCTGCCTTCCTGCATCCTACATTTACCAGAAGGAAGAGCGCGCTTAGTCTCTGAAAATCCAGAGGAATAAGTTTTCTTTTCCTCATAATGAAGGTACTGAATCTCACTACATACCCTTCTTCAACTTCTACTCCTCGAGGTGTTGGAACTTCAAGCTGATGCTTGTACCATACTTCGTCCTCAAACTGCTTGACAAATTCCGGACGGAGAGGCCTTCTATACAATGCATGTATGTACCTAAGGACCAAGCCCATGGGCGACTGTGACTGTTGTGGTCAAAGTCACTACTTAATGAGGTATGGTCACGAAATCTAAGGATTCGAGGCTTGACGCCAAGACATTTCGGCAAACGTAGTGACATTCAGTTACAATGTTCCTTTGCCTTGGAATTAGTCTTTAAAGTGTTAATTTATGTGCGTATTTCAAACAAGATTCTTACCCCGCTGTATACACAGCATTAAAAGAATGTAGTCTATAATATTCATTAAACAAGACAGGCAATATACGTATAATGCAACACTAAGGCGCTTTCGTGCAACCATTGTTGCAGTGAGAAAACAAAAATATTACATATTCTGAGTGTGTGTTGCATGGGCCATATTGCCATCTGTGGCCTGTCCGGATGTACAATATCTTTCCACATTATTTCATAAAAGGCAAGATTTTCGAAAAAGCTATTGAACATAAAACGCGTGTTTTGATTTTCTGTACAAATTTCGTCTGAAACATTTTATCATTCCAAAAAGAACTGAGCGAGGTGTCATAAAAATGTATATTAGTCTTCGTGTAAAGTACCAGTTATTTTTATCAAATTGCAAAGAAACTTGAATTTTCTCAACAGATTTTAGAAAAATACTGGAATATCAATTGTCACGAAACTCGGTCCAGTGGGAGCTGAGGTGTACCATGCGGACGGACGGGCGTGTAGACAGACAGGTTGAAGCTACTAGTCGCTTTTCGGAATTTCGCGAAAGCGCCTAAAAATAGAACGCCCAGTCTCATGTCAAACAAGGAAATTCGAAATCATTTTTGGAAGTCGAGGTACCCGAATTTTAGGCCCAAACATACGAACAGGTAATATTACAAAGAATAATATAAAGTTATTTGTGTGTGGCATGACACACGGTTTGGGGAGATTTATTTGAATTTTTTCAATACCCTAATATATTTTACCTTTCACGAAATGTCGCCAGTAATTACGATCTCTTTCAAGCATTTGAACGCTGCAAATTTGAAGGCCATCGCGAGACGGAAACAGTTTGTCACTACGGCAGGTAGCGCAGGCACGGAGCGATATCAGCTTGGAATAGTGCAGCCCGTCCCGCGATGTGATGAAGTGGCGGGGAATACGTGTTAAAGTAGTGGGATAGCAGAACAATTAACCCTCCGAAGGCGCTGGGAATTCAGTTCCAACTACTGCCAAGGACGGATAGGTTTTTAATTTACAGTACTCTTACGTGCATATAAGACTGTTGCGTGCACCGAGGCCGGCAGTATGTAAAGACTTAAGAGTTCCGTATATTTCGCTGAGATTAGCGTTGTATGGTTAAAGGTCTGCTGCCATTATTACTTATGAACGCAAAGAAACCAAAGTGTTAGCATTAAATATTTTAATATTTTAAATTTTCCTTGAATTCACTACTTATAAGAATGCAGACAAATACAGTTGTTGGGCTGTATTCATGTATAAAACATTTTATTTTACATTATACTTCTTCCGACATGTTTCGACTGTGATTGAGCCAACATCAGGGAGATGAAACTCAGTGTTCATCAATATAATTCCTTTAAGTCTCCTGATTATGTTTCCATCAGAGATTAATCATGACTGAGAAAGTACGTACAATGTAAAATAATAAAATGTGTGTACATTTGCTTAATTGGCGGATTCTAAAAACCAGCGTTATAAATTTATTTTTTGCCCAAACCTTTTACAGTAGTCCTACTTCTGTAAAATTTAAATAGATCTACTATGATAATTACAGAGATATAAAAGCGAAATTATTTCCTTGTGCATAACACTTCTCGCTTTGCTTTAAGTTTTACTAAAGCCATGATGAAGCATGGCTGTTCTTCAAATGACCGTGAAATTCCCTACCCTTAGGTAATCCAATGTCTTATTTTCACTGTTACAAGACCCAACACTGGACTGTCTTTTGCGTATTTGCCTTAGGTAATGCCGGTTTTAAAGACAAGAACCAGTTGCGTTCAGAAGCTGTACTTGTATTAATTTGCTTAAAATGCTGGTTAATCGTGATCAGGGCACGGCCACCATAAAAAGAAACATTTCGTTTTCCGTTTCAATTATTGAATAATGCCATACAGCAACTTCAAGGTGTTCAAGGTGAGTCATCCTCGTTGTATTGGTTAAACAAAGGTAAACAATTATGCAAGGGTATTACCATCTTAACTATATTGTCAGATACATATAAATATCGCAACTACATGTTTCGGCCCTTATGGTCATCGTCTTTTGAACGGAGTCTTTCGAATGAAGTACACCACCGTATTGGGGAGGGAGAACGAAAAAAAATGAGAGTAAATGCGTCTTTTCGTCGTTCCAGCTGATAAGTGTCAATATTTGCTTACAAAATCTTCTGCTTCAAGCATAATCACACAGGAAATAACACATTAGCACTTTTCATTCTGTTAAATATTTGCTATATTGAAATACGTTTCTCATGAACTGTATTTATCTCGACTGTGTACTGTGTTTTATTGTCAACTGCCAAGGGATTCAGTAAAAGGCTGATTAAATTTTATTCACTCGTATGTAAAAGTTATACTGAATTTAAGGTCCTAAATTTAAATCGATTGAAGAAATTTTTTTCTACTCTCACAAAGTATCATAATCCACAGAATATGGTCTGAGATAGAAATTCCCTGTTGTTTGCCTAGTTTGTGGTTATAGATGCAGAGAAAACAAGATATGATACACACAAGCATGATGTAATCAACATAAACACGATATTTTACAGATAAGCCTAATGTTACCACATAAACACGAAATATGTTTCTTATAACATGTGGTGCTCCACATAGACGCGACACGTTACAGATAAACACGACGTGCTCCACATAAACACAATATGTTGCAGATAAATGTGAGGTGCTCCATAGCAACATGATACGATAAGTGCTATGTACCCTAAACAAACACAGTATGTTGTAGATAGACGCGATGTGCTCGAAATAAACACGATATGTTACAGATCAGCATCTTACTGATCTTATTTATTTCCAATCGCCTCACAAGTATCCACTATGCTCCCTTCTGTATCACTCGGATCACACAAGTTTCGGTTCAGCATGGCCTTCTTCAGGTGGGAAATATGTAAATATATATGTACCACAGTTAAACCATTAAATCTGCAGCGATGTCATTGCTTATTGCAGTCAACAGATTAAGATATATTTACAAAAAAAAAAGCGAACTAATATTTTAATTGTATAAACAACGCCTATCTTCACTTTTAGATAATATTTTCTAGGATATGAAGCAGTCTTTTGAATAATACTAATACTACTACTACTAATAATAATCCTTTAGGTATCGGCCTGGTCTAATGTCTTATAAAGAGATATGCTAATATTGATGTGTACATGTAAATTACATAGTACTGTCTTTCTATCTGAATGTATATTTTAATGTGATGAAATTAATAGTCTTGCACAAGTCGTACTTTCAGTGTTATTGGTTTACTTGTGAGGTATATTTTGTATTATGTGTTGGTTTACGAAGTTAGGGCACGGTGGAACTTTACACACGGTGGATTAGCGGTGCAACAGCAGTGCGAGTATTAGATGCTTGTGGAAAACTTCATAATTCACGAAAAGCTTCTGTTTTTAAATATCACAACTTGAAACTCACCTGAGCCTTCAGAAACTGTGTTTGTTAGAATATCTAAATGTCTCCTCCGACGTCACACTCAGACTTACGCAGACAGGCCTACTGTGACACGCAAAGGTACTGTAGACAACATAAACAAGCCACTTACTACTCCCATCCCACCAACACTGCACTGCTCGCTGGTTGTAACTCTAGGCAAGGTAATGCGAAGGAGGCGCTAAGGGTCTGAGAAGTGGGCAGAGTTCAGGTCACTTCGCTAACGTCAGACAATCCGCAGTATGATAATGCTCATACTGGTAGTGATTATGATTATGATGATCGTGATGTTAATAAAGGCGGTGATCTTAACGGGTCGTAGGGACGGATTGTGAGGGGTAGAATGTTAATGGAAAAGGAATGGGAGGATGGGGTGTTGATGTAATGGATTGTGAGGCTGGGAGATTGATGTAACTGAAAGCGACGGGCATTTTTTGTAATGAATTTTGGATGGTGCATATTTATTTGCTTATTTTTACGTATTTTTTTATTTATTTACAGTGTTGTTAGCTTCTCTGAATGTACCTACCTTCTACTAGTAGGATATTTACTGAATTATGAAAAAATGGACTGCGGAGAGGAAGCTGTCAGGGTCTATTTTCAGTTATTACCTCAACATTAGTCCATGAAAGATTCAGACATGATAGACCGTCATCTGACTGAGATATGAACTCCTCTCGAAGAGGAAATAAGATTTCTAACTAATCGACAAAGATTTCTTGGTTTGATCGTGTCGAATGGCAGACTGTGTTCACGATCATTATGATGATAATGACCATGATGATGTTCAATGAATGATTGGGGTAATGGAAATTTTTTTCAATATTTACTGTATTAACTTTTGTAAACATTAGCTTCCCTAGGTAGCAGACAGGAAGTTGGAGGCTTGGTCAGCAGTTTAACGGGCCGCTCTGTATTGGGGGGAAGTGACGTCACATTGCATGATATTTCGTGGCCTATGGGGAGACTGCTATCCATGACGTCCAGCAGACGACGGGATCATAGGTGAAGTTTTGAGGGGTTTTATATTAGTCCTGCATTGCCACGGCAGGATGTTTCGGTTCCAGCTTCCGAAGAGACAACTTAGCCGTATTACTTGTACCTCTGTGCATGATAAATTGTTTTGTGTGAAACGTAACTTTTTACTTGCGGAAATTATGTTTCTGTTGTATATCACACCGGGTAGTGGTGATGTGCATTGTGGAAATTATTAATTGTGCTGGATTAGCTTAACCACGGAACCTAAGAGAATTTAGGCCTGACTTGAAAATAAGGTGTAACGTTGAGTTTTGGGATAAGTAACACAAGCATTTTCAGGAGTGAAACCTGTGTGAGCTGCTGAGGGAAATTAGAATATTGTAGCTGTGAGAAATTTGTGCTCGTAGGATAAAAACTATATACGTTGTGTGTTAGATCTGTTATAAGCCACAATTGTTAAGCGTTTGGCGTTAGAAGGATTTTGGCATGTTCGTAAACCGCTCTGACGTTATTAAAGTGCCTATAGTTTTGTAACTGCTCACCGCTGGCGAGACGAAAGAAACCCTTCTCCGCAGCTATCCTCATCTGATTATTGTATCCTAATATTGTGACCGTCTAGGGGTAGGAAGTGATATTGGTGGCAGCGTTATTTACAACCACCCGCTTCCGAATTTGGACCCAACTTCCTCCGAATTATAGTGGCCAGAATCCACCGGCCGCTACAGGTGTTAATTCCTATGTTGACCCAATTGAATCGAGTCCATAAACTGTTGTAATTAATTGTTAGCTTCGCTTTAATAACACCCACCTTCTGCAGTGTTATTCTACGTTTTCATCTCATGATTTCACACTAAACATTTTTACACTGACTTGATTTTCCTCGCACATGCTTCTTATAACATCCACCTTATTCTTCGTGATTTGAAACATTTATTGTTTTTCTCTGTATTCGATTCTTGTTCCTGAACGTGCTGAAAGCACAACATAAAAACAGAAGTAACAAAGGACTGTACAACAGGAGACATGAAATAAAATCAAATAAAATAAAAGACTAAATAAAAATAATGCTAATAATAATAATGTTTTAAGACATGGGATATGAGTGGTTCTTAGGAGCTACCGTTCATGTAAGTGTCATATGATTCTCGCAAATAAAGTGCTCCGTCAGCCATTCTTAATTCATTCACACAGTCAGTGCCTCTGTTAATTTGGATAGTAGGGGGCTCTTAACAAATACAACACTTGAAATTAACACTTAGTGAAAGTGAAAGGTTGTGTAGTGCACGCGCTTCTGTTACTCGCTGACTTATTGTTGCAACGTAAACTGCACAAGGAAAACGTCTGTTTATTTGCATAACGTTTCGGAACATGAAAAAATCATTAATGTATTTGCATTGGTGAAGTAACTGTTCCGAGCGGTCTAGGACGTGGGTCTGCGGCCGCTCGCTGACTGGGATTGTGGGATAAAATCCCACCGGGGGCATTTAAGTGTGTCTCATGTAAGTGTTGTGTGTTGTCAGGGAAAGGTTTCTGGGACGGACTGATCCCTTGTCCAGAGGAGTCCTACGGAGTTTATGTGTGTTTGTGTGTGTGTGTGTGTGTGTGTGTGTATATATATGTGTGTGTGTGTGTGTGTTAGATCAGATGCAACGGTAACTCTACACCTGCAGTGATTCAGTAGACAGAGGTCAAGACCAAGAAAGAAAGGAAGGAAGAAAGAAGTAATTGGTAGATGACTGACACGTACCCATCCAGTTCCATCTACTCCTTCTGCAATGCTAAACGTTTTTGCAAGTAGGTGTTGCGTTCAAGATTGAGGCTTCTGTCTGTAATGATATTAAATTTTGTTCCTTTGTGTTTGTGTGTGTGTGTGTGTGTGAGAGAGAGAGAGAGAGAGAGAGAGAAGGGGAGGGATAAAGAGAGAGGGAGAGAAGGGGAGGGAGAAAGAGAGAGAGGCAAAGAATGAGCGCATTATATTTGTTATTTACCACTTGGGTTTTAAGCCTTCCTTAAGTTTATTTCAATTTTAATACATATTGTGACAAATAACCCAAGGATAAGTTCTGAAATGAATTCACTAAGATTTATTCCCTTCAGCCGAGACGCAATAGCTCATTCGGTATAGTAACTAGGCTACAGACAGGAAAACCGAAAAATTCCTGGCAGGGTCAACGAGATACTGAAGCTGATCACTCACAGCTAGTACATGGAGCCATATCTTCACTCCTTCACGTGTCTTCAAAGCGTGGTACTTAAGCACACGGACAAATTCGCCTTTTTGTGTACTCTGAAGGACAAATCATAAGAATGAGAGGACCTAGGTCCAATCAGGAAAGCTATGCATGTGGTTGCTGAACTGGCAGGTGGATGAAATTCAAATAAAACGTGTTTACTTGCTTCTGTATGGACGTAGCATGCATAGGCGAGACGTGATATGACTTGCGGTACGTACAATGCAATTACTTAAGTGTTTGCGTAAACAGTACGTGATTGCTCACATACTGAGTTCAACTGTCAGTGGACAGTGCGCGTTTCTGCCTTTATTATTAGATTTTCTGAATGAGAGCATCACGATGTGCTTGTAATTCAATGAACGTTATACAGTATACGTCAGCACAATCTTTTTTATTCTTAAGCACTATAAACAAGGCTACATGTTTCGACTAAAGGATAGTCATCTTCAGGCCTATACAATATTTTCGTTACCAGATTCTTTGCCCACTTTGGGATCCCATGGTGTTTACAATTGTGGAACATATCTAATTACAACTTTCTGAAAGGGTTTTGATTTTGTATATAAAATGTGTTTTTTACAGATTGTGTCTAAATAATAAAATGTTTTAACTTTCTCCCTTAACGGTGTGTTGATGATCACCGGATATTCAACTGTGAGTCCCGTTGTCGTATTGTGGCTGATGTTGGGGCACGTCTAGTTTTTCTATTTGGTGTGTTTTTCAACCAGTACCGCTCTCTGTATTGCTGCACGGCATTGTCGGGTAAAGTATTCCTGCAGTTTTTGTTGTGACGTATTTCGTTGTTTTGTCTGTTTTTTCATTCCTTGTGGTCGGACTTGTTCTACAGCGTAGATGTGTGTACCGTCTGCTGGATGTTGACACTGTGCGATATGTTGCTCTGTACTGCCTTGTGCACGGTGCTGTGATCACTGTGCGGGCTTTTAGGTAACTGCTCCAGTATACTTTCTTTTTGGGTGACGTGTGTTGGCGTCTCTGAGAGACGCCAAGTTTTAAGTAGATGTGTTCCACAATTGTAAACACTATGGGATCCCAAAGTGGGCAAAGCATCTGTTAACGAAAATATTATATAGGCCTGAAGATGACTAACCTTTAGTCGAAACATGCAGCCTTGTTTATAGTGTTTAAGAATAAAAAAGATTGTGCTGACATATACTGTATAACGTTATTAGTAGATGTTTTATCATGTTATTAGAACAGTAGCGACATCGTAACAGTGAAAAGGTTCGTCCACTAGCAGTGATAAAATTAACCCTTATCCTGCTATCGTGGAGAATATGGTGAGCACCTAATAATTCCAGCAGATGGCAGATGGGATTTAATTCATCATTTAAAGAGTTAACGTGCTTTATGGATAGACCCCAACTGCATTTTAGTTCAAGAAGTTCGGCTCATCAACATGAGACCATAATGCATTTTATAAAAAAGATGTTCACTGTGCAGTACAGTTTGACGACCTTTATAACTGAAACTTTACGCCAATTATTATGATGATCAAATCAAGGACGATAAAATGGGCAGGGTATGTAGCACTCATGGTAGACCTTAATGAAACCTCTGGAATAAGTCCCTGGCTATGAAGCTGCAAGTCACTTCGACAATAACCGCAACCCAACTTATGGCACAGAAAGTTTATTACTGCCTCAGCAAGGATTACGAAAATCTGTTCACACTGTATTTTATATAGGATTTATTTTAACATTATCCGTACATCTATTACCGTGTATTCCAAATGGCCTTTGCCATGTGTACCAAAATCCTGTACCGATATGCCCAAAACGCTGGTTGTTGTTCACTGCTCCTTTTTGCAATCTGGAAGTCCTGAGTTGAAATATCAGTCCATAGCGCAGCTATCCTAAATTACGTGTCTAGTGGTTTCAGTTTACCTAGGCATAGTCAGGGCTAGTATCATAAATTAAACCTAGAACGCTTCCTTCCACACCCCTTCCAAGGCATTATTCTTTGTTCGTCGCATCATTCTACGCCGTGTGTGTTTGACAACAGTTTATTCTCATGAGTTTGTGGGAAGTTTATTCTCATAACATGTTTCCAGAACGTTATATTAAGCATATTTTTATGTGTGTTTGCTAAGCCACGAAAAGCGCCCATTAGCTGCATCGTGTCCGTCTGTCCGTCCACCCGTCCATAAGTATCAGCGCGGCTGCCACTGGAAGGTACTCTGTGAAATTTAATATGGGAGATTTTTGTGCAAATATGTTGAGAAAGCCCATATGTGTCTAAAATCGGGCAAAAATGTGGACAATTTACCTGAAGACCTAAGCACGTTTCGTTGCTACTGGCGACATAAAATCGCCATAAATGTGATTTCTTGCTGTTAAACGATATTAGACTGTTAGGATAACCGTGGTTATAGAAACACTAACCACGGTGCCGCAGTATTACGTTATATCTGCTTCATTGCTTATAGTTTTGATCGCGTATTGTACATGTTAATTTGCACATGCCTTCTAATTTCCTGTTTCCATGACACGGCTCGTCCTGAGGCTGCGGCTCTAGAAGACGGCCTCCATATGTGGACGGCGGCTGCAAATGTGTTGAACAAACAGATGCAGACAGCTGACATTGTGTGCTTATCGATAGTGGGGGGCTGGCCGATTAGCTAAAACTCCTCACAATGAGAATACGTTACGAGGTTTTATGTTGTGCATTCCATTTGGCCTGTGTAGTAACACAGGTTGTTACAAAACACTAACTGCCTTCATCGCAATTGTTTTTTATACTTTAGGGAAAAAATCTTTCCGGCGCTTGATTTGCCGTTTTCGTCTATGCCTTCTGAAAAAGTAACCCTAACGTGCCTTTGCAGAAAACATTGGAATGGACACTAATAGAAGTGTCGAAATGGGTTTTTCCTAAATTATGAAAGACTGTTGTGATAATTAGATAATTAGTAAAAAGTTAGTAATTCATAACAAGATAATGTTACAAAACGTTTATGACAAACAAACCTTTTATTCCTATATTTCTGTTAACATTTTCATCTTCAGAAAAGTGAGTTAAATGAGATTAAAAGACTTTCCTGAGGATCATACTTATGGTCGGAACATGTAAGACGAATAGGCACTGTAAAAATAGAACACTCAACAAAAAGTTTTGTCGATATCTGCACTATCAGAATGAACAACACCCCAGACACTGTACAATCATCTATGTTCTGCAACACGTATTGGTCGAGTGTTTTGGCCATCATCAGGTAGAATCACAGTGACATAAATGGAACAGTACGCCGAGGTGTCAATAAAATACGACATCTTCAGTCAAAACACAACATATATTTTGCCACTCTAAATAGCTACATGTTTCGGATTGGATAATCCATCATTGGGATGATACAAGATTGTGAATAGTTTGCACCAACAATTGCTACAGTTTTATGGAAAGAAAAATCAACAATTCGTGGGCATTGAATGAGATGGAAAACAATTTAGTTTTTCGCTCTTCTGGGATGTTACGCAGCGTTGATTTGTACTTAGTTATTTACTTTTTGGGGCAGCCTATCGGTCCCGAAACGTCGTCAATTAACTAAACATTGACGCTGCCTAATAATCCAGAAAATCGAAGATCTCATTTACACCGCTGCGGAAGCCTGAAATGCTACAGAGAAAAAATTAATCTTTAAAGCGATAGCAGGAATTGTTACGATAAGATTTTTGTTCAGTCGAAAATCTGTAATCTGCAATACTTAAAGCACTAGAAGTTTAAGCCTGTAGCAGTAGGTGTAAAACAGAAAGCTTCAGATTATTGTATTCTGGAATCTGTATGTCGAGCACGAATCAGGTTCCGTCTTCGGAAATCTTATATTGGTTTTTGTGGGAGAGCATAGTAACTGAACAATAGAACAGAATTTTCCACCACAGTTAATATTCACACGATGCAGAAGTAATTGTCCTCTCACTCGAGATCGAAGCCCAACAAATGTCTCGCTGATACAAATTTCTTGAATTCCCTATGGGCGAAGCCTAATGTCTTCTGGGTTTACGGTTTAATCAACTTCACCCTGAAGATGGAGGCATCAAGGTCCTATAAACTGTCGGTGTCTACGTATAACAGGGTACACGATTCTATGTCATGTAAGAATTGAACTTTCATCAATGGAGCTGTGAGGATTTTAAATCGCTTACCCCTTGTGTGAATACCTTACAACGCGGAGGACGAAAACGCACGTAGCGATCTTAGGCGTAGATGTTGGGAGAATATTGAAATATAGCTTAGAGAAATGATAGTGCGAGTGTCGATTGGATTAGATTGGCACTATTCTGGGATATTGCGAGGCGTATGGTTGGAATTTCTTACTGACGTTTCGGGATAACATCGGTCTCATCTTCAATCGTGGCGAAATCCAAGAAGACCTTTGAAGATTGAAGTGATGTGTTGTCTCGAAACTTCGATAAGGAACTACCATTATACGCCGCGTAATATCCCAGAAGAGCAGATGATTTCTTCTGCTTCTCAGCGGAAGTCTGAAATCACGCTGAGATTAAATTAACTGTCTCAAGGTAATGCTTAGAAGCTAGGAGTTTTGAACAAAAAATAAGACACATTGGGCTAATGTTTTGAATGTGGCCCTTTCCTAGGATTGGGGACCGCGGTAGCACAGTGGTTAAGGTGCTGTGCTACAAATCGGAAGGTCGCTGGTTCGATCCCAATTGGTTTCAGTGGATTTTTCATTGACATAAATACTTCCGATCGCACTATGGCCCTGGGGTCGACTCAGCCTCTAACAGAAATAAGTACCAGGAGTATTTCCGTGGAGTGAAGGCGGCCGGTGCCTAAGGCTGACAACCTACCACCATCCTGTGCCGTTGTCACGAAATCTGGGAACCTTAACTTCCTGGAATTCTCTGGGCTTGTCTAGGCCTGTAAAGGGATTGCTTTTTTTTTTATCTTTCCTAGGATTATTAAAGACCGCCTCTGTGGTCTAGTGGTCAGAGTTTCTGTCAGAGTTTCTGGCTACAGATACAGAAGTCCCGGGTTCGATCCCCGGCGCTACCAGATTTTCTGAGTAGTAGTGGGTCTGGAACGGGGTCCACTCAGCCTCGTGAGGTCAAACTGAGGAGATACTTGAATAAAAAAGTAGCGGCTCCAGG
>Ga0123357_10007038_pt1 | contig 13848 bp, 13 predicted proteins | sample TergutEmb28metaG_FD_89873 | JGI IMG/M metagenome (GOLD analysis project Ga0123357, IMG submission 89873) | Embiratermes neotenicus P4 segment gut microbial communities from Petit-Saut dam, French Guiana - Emb289 P4 | ecosystem: Host-associated > Arthropoda: Insects > Digestive system > Gut ... | reverse complement strand
TCCGTCAAACGGGTCCTTGAAACGCTTGGCAAAGCAGGGGTGATAGTTGCCCATTCGGGTGATATACAATGAATCCTATGAAAGACAGTTCCGCCCTTTTTATGGATTACTATTCCCTCACCATGGCCCAGGGTTTCTGGAAAAAGGGTATGAATAACCGGGCTGTTTTTGAAATGTTCTTCCGGAACCAGCCTTTTGAGGGGGGCTTCTCCGTCTTCGCGGGTCTTGGAACCTTGCTGGAAAAACTTCAGGCCCTCGCCTTTTCACAGGATGACATACAGTACCTTGCGGATCTTGGCGTGTTCGACACCGCGTTTCTGGACTATTTGGCGAATTTCAGTTTCCAGGGTTCCCTGTGGGCAATGGAAGAAGGGACGGTGGTATTTCCTCACGAACCTCTCATAAGGGTTGAAGGCGGGCTTATTGAGTGCCAGATAATTGAGGGCATGCTCCTCAACACCGTCAATTTTCAGAGCCTTATTGCTACCAAAACGGCGAGGGTCTGGCTTGCCTCCGGCAAGGGTTCGGTCTACGAATACGGCCTTCGCCGGGCCCAGGGGCCGGACGGGGCCATGTCGGCCTCCCGGGCCGCCTATATTGGCGGGGCGGAGGGGACCTCAAATGTCCTGGCGGGAAAGGAATTCGGAATTCCGGTAACGGGAACCATGGCCCATTCATGGGTCATGGCCTGGCCAAATGAAGAAGATGCTTTTCGCGCCTATGCGGAACTGTACCCGGAAAAAACCATTTTTCTCATCGATACCTACGATACCCTGAAAAGCGGGATTGTTAACGCGATCAAAGCCGGAAAAACCCTCGCGGCAAAAGGAAAAAATTTCGGCGTACGCCTGGATTCCGGAGATGTCCATTACCTCTCCGTGGAAGTGAGGAAGAGACTTGACGCCGCCGGTCTCCGGGAGGCGACCATTTCGGTTTCCAACGATCTGGATGAACACATCATCAAGACCCTCATAGACGCGGGGGCGCCGGTCAATGTGTGGGGCGTCGGCACCAAGATGGTGACCGGGGGAACCGAGGCGGCTTTCCCGGGGGTATACAAACTCGCGGCGCTGGAAGATAAAACAGGAGCGTTCACCGCGAGGATCAAATTTTCGGATAACCCCGAAAAGACTACCAATCCGGGGGTCAAACAGGTTTGGCGCATAACGGATCCGGAGAATATGTTTGTGGCCGATGTTCTTGCCCTGGAAGATCCGGCCAACCCTGACCTGATCGAAAAGGGCAAGACCTACTCGTTCTGGCATCCCCTGGCGGATTACCGCCGTTTTTTCCATACCCTGGAGGGCGGCGCGGAGCCCCTCCTGGTTCAGCAGCTGAGCAATGGGAAACCGGTAAAACCGGAACCTGCGTTGTCTGTGATACGGGAACAGGTACGGCGGCAGCTCGATTCTCTGGATCAGAGTTACAAGCGGCTCCTCAATCCCCATATCTACAAGGTTTCAATTACCGGGCGGCTGCGGTCCCTCAAACTGGATCTTATCAGAAATTACATGGGAGAGTTATAATTCCCAAAGCAAATGGAGCGAACCATGAAAGATGAAATACAGGTAAGGATAAAAACTTTTGAAGCCGGTGATAATTCGGAAGGGGAACTGAACCTTGTATGCCCTGTGGGAACAACCATTGAGTCCATCATTCCCAAACTTGGGCCCTTCACCATGCCCCTCGCGGCGGTAAAGGCCAATAACGAAATACTGCCCCTTTCGGCCCGGCTGGATGTGAACGCCCTTCTGGAGCCGGTTTTGCTGGAGAGCTCCGAAGGGGTAGCGGTGTACCGCAGTTCACTGGCCTTTTTGCTGGCCGTGGCGGCGCGGGAACTGTTTCCGGACAGGAGCCTTTACATCGGCCATTCACTGGGGCACAGTTATTACTACACCTTCATGGAAGGCAAAAAACCCGAAAAAAAAGAAATTGACGCGCTGCAGAAACAGATGCGGTCATTGGCCAGCGAGAACCTGCCCATCACCTGCCGTTATATGGCCTACGCGGAAGCGATGGAGATCTTCACCAGGAACCGCCAGGTTGATACGGCGCTGCTGCTAAGTGAAAGAAGCGAGTCCAAAGTAATGGTTAACGAATGTGCGGGCTTTGTGGATCTCTACATCTATCCTCTTGTTAACAGGACCGGACTCCTCCACACGTTTGAACTCATGCCGTACGAAGATGGTTTTCTCCTGCGCTTTCCGGCTACAGGCGCGGGAAACCGGCTGGCGCCTTTTGAAGACAGTCCAAAGATCTTTGCCGTGTACAGCGAATACAAAAAATGGGGGCGTATCGTCGGGGTCCAATCGGTAGGGGAGCTCAACAATTTGATCATGGAAAGAACCATACGCGAATATATCCGCATCGCCGAAGCTTTCCAGGAGAAAAAACTCGCCGAAATTGCCGACCAGATATACCTGAAAAAAGACACCGTCAAAACCGTGCTGATCGCCGGGCCTTCCAGCTCGGGTAAAACCACCACCGCCAAAAGGCTCTCCATCGCCCTCAAAGTGCTGGGTATAGAACCGATTGCCATTAGCCTTGATGATTACTACGTCGGCACCGACATGACGCCCAAAGACGAAAAGGGAGAGCCGGATTACGAATGTCTTGAAGCCCTGGACGTTCCGTACCTGAACCAGCAGCTCCTCTCCCTCCTCGCGGGGGATGAAGTAACGCTACCGGTGTACGACTTTAAAGCGGGCAGGCGAAAAGAGGAAGGCGGCAGGAAGATTCACCTGGACCGCCGGACCATGCTGATCATCGAGGGCATACACGGCCTCAACGATGCCCTTACCCCGCAGATAAAACGGGAAACCAAATTCAAGCTCTACGTTTCAGCCCTGACCCAGCTCAACCTGGACGATCACAACCGTATCTCCACCACCGACAACAGGCTGCTGCGGCGTATGGTGCGGGATTATCAATTCCGCGGCGCCGGGGCCGTCAGAACCCTCAAGATGTGGCCCAGCGTCGTGCGGGGAGAGCAGAAACATATCTTCCCGTTCCAGAACAGCGCCGACGCCGCCTTCAACTCCGCTCTGGATTATGAACTCGCGGCGCTGAAATTCTACGCCGAGCCTCTGCTCCTTTCGGTTAAGCCGGGGATGAAGGAATACTCCGAAGCGGCGAGGCTGCTCTCCTTCCTGGGGAACTTCCTTCCTATCCCGCCCCAGTACGTGAACGGCACAAGCATACTCAGGGAATTTCTGGGCGATTCAGACTTTAAGTACTGAAATACCAATCACTCGCCATCCTCTGCGCCTTGCGAACCTTCGATTCGGCGCCTCTGCGTGAGCTCCTTTGCCGCGATGGAATTTCTTCTGAAGAGTTTCACATAACACCAGCGGAAAAAACCGAAACAGGCAAAGCCGCAAAAACCGAGGACCAGTACGAGCTGTATGTTCCAGATGGACAAAAGCCCCACGGCAACGATCGCCAAAAATACCGGCAGGGTCTTTTTGCCCCTGAAGAGCTGGTTTGCCACATGGGGGTAGCGTATGCGGGTAACCATCAGTATGCCCGCAATAAGGGTAACTACAGGAAGAATGGAAACGGTCAGAATATCGAAGCTGTGGTACAGCGGCGAACCCTGATCAGCTATCCTGTGCAGGATTTGCTGCTGAAATACCACAATGCTTGCCACAATTCCCGCCGCCGCCGGAGACGGAAGCCCGGAAAAATTCATGTGCGCGGATTCGTCTTCCTCGTTCTCCACGTTAAATCTGGCCAGGCGGACTACCGCGAAGGTGACGTAAAAAATGGCGGCGAAGATCACCCCTCTCCCCAGGAGCAGGGAAAGCCGGATGGAAGCGATATTGAGATGCGCCAGGTGAAATTCAACCAGCTTCATCATTAGAAAGGCAGGGGCGATCCCAAAGGTAACGGCGTCCGAAAGGCTGTCCAGTTGTCCCCCGAAGCTCGAGGTAGTTCTGGTCAGGCGCGCCACACGGCCGTCAAGCATATCCGCTATCATGGCGAGGAAGATCATGTACCCTGCCACAGAAAAGGAGGTCATGGTAGATCTGCGCATAAATGAAAGGTTCCACCTGAGCACCGGACTGTGGCTCGCGTATATGATGGCGATAAAACCGCAAATACAGTTCATCAGGGTTATAAACGAGGGAAGCACCGCGATATATTTCAGCCGCTTCTTTTTCCGGCCGGTTTTTCGCTGCGTGGAGTTTTGTTCGGAAGCGGCAAACGGTTCCGCCTCGTCTTTCATTTTTTCAGATTTGATTTTCATGGACAGTACCTGACAAGAGGGGTAAGCCCCGCGCGGACGCTATCTCCAATTTTAACCGCAACTTCGCACTTTCCGTCTTCGGCGGGAACGTACAACTCGGTTCTGGATCCAAATTTGATCATCCCGAACGCTTCACCCTGGCGGTATTCATCGTTTTCCCGCGCGTCGCAGACTATGTGGCGGGCAATGGCCCCGCTTACCTGCCTGACAAGAAGCCGGCGCGCAGGTTCGGCGATACGGACCAGGGTTATATCATTCGATTCGTTTACCCGGCCCGCTTCGGGAGACATGGCGTTTTTAAAATGACCTTTTTTATAGTTTATTTTTCCCACGCGCACGGAACAGGGAGCGCGGTTAATGTGCACGTTAAAGATACTCAAAAAGATGCCTATCCTCAGGGCCTGTCCCCCTACCGCGTCCTCATTAACCTGGGTAATATCGGTTATAGTTCCGTCCGCCGGGGAATAGAGAACCGATTCATCCTGAACGGTCTTGCGCGGAGGGTCCCGAAAAAAGGAAAGCATCCACAGGAATATGAGGAAAAGCCCGGCTTCAATAGGAATTAACCAGAGAGCCGGCGGGAAAATGACAAAAAAAAGGATCATTATGATAAGGACCACAAGCGGATAAACAACTACCTGTGGCAGGCCGAACCTCGTAAAAGGTAAACGCATACCCGATTATACCAGGAAGGGGGGATCGTTACAAGTTTATTTATGACGCTTTTTCATCGGCTATTTTATCGTTGGTAATATCGTTTGCCTCTGTTTCCGGGCGTGTTTCCTTCAGCGCCTTCTCCTTCTTCTCGTTCCGCCAAACTATGAAAAACCGGATGGCGAGGGAAATAATACCGGCAGCGAAAAGAATAAAAAGGATCGCTCCGGCTATCTCGATGGGCTTTTTAATTACCTCGCCGAAACGATAGGTCAGGAAAAAAAGGGTGTTGATGCTTATGATCGCGCCCAAAACATCATTAATGATAAAAAACCTTAAGCGTAATTTGAAGAAACCGGCGGCGAAAAAAAGGGTGTTCCTGACCCCAAAGGGGATAAAACGGACTACAATAAAGGTTAAGATACCGTATTTGTCCAGGTAATAATGCATCTTGTCCAGGGCTTTTTCGGGTATCAGCCGGGAGAAAAATTTGTTTTTCGCGGTTCCCTTTCTGACTCTGGTCCCAACCCAGTAGACAAAAAAATCAGTGAGGATTACACCGGTAAAAATGGCAAGCAAGGTTGGAACCATCAACTGGGGTTTTTCGTGACATACCAGAGCGCCGGTAATAATGATGAGATCTTCGGAAACCGGCAGGTTAAGCCCCGCCAAAAGCAAACCCACAAAAGCTATCAGGGGGAAATAATCAGCATAACCGGAAAATAACGAAAAAATATCGGGCATTTACCCCCCTTTTATATAATAGTGAAAATGGCGCTCTGATTCAATAGATGGACAAAAACAGGAATGGGGCTTTACTCAGATCCTGTAACGTAGTTCCGCGCCGGAGCGCCTGACGAGATATCATCCAGGTTTTTGGTCTCTTCGGCGAAAACCTCTTTGCGGTATTCTTTTTGCTGCTTTTCCTTTATTTTCTCCAGCACCTTGAGTTCCCGGGAAGCTTCCAGAAACGCCTCGCGGGCCTGCTCTACTTTTAATTCCGCGAGCGCCGCGTCTTTAAGGAGCTGTTCTTTGGTATTGTCCAGCCTGATAAGGTAAAACATGTACTGCTGTATCTGCGCGGCGCTGTTGCCGGGGCTGAACTGCGCCGCAGCGGCACGCATCCGTTCCTGGCCCACGAGTTGTATCCTGTTTTCAAGTTCGGCCAGGACCCCTATGGCTCTGCCCAGTTCCAGTTTGGTTTCTTCCTCGCTGTATTTCCGTAATTCCAGAACCTTTTCAAGTCTGAACGCGAATTGTTTCATGCCAAAATCCGGGCGCTAAAAATCCATCAGCGGAATTTCAGGGATGCTTTCCGGCGGAGTTTCCTGCGGAATTTCAGAAGGAAGCTCCGTGGCAATGTCAGTGGCAATTTCCGCGTCAATGGCAGGGAAATAATCCTCACCCTCATCATCATCTTTGTCCGCCGCCAGTATACCGGGGGGCAGTACCATTTTGGGCAGGTACACTTCCATTTCCTCTTCGGGAATCTCGACACCGGCGATATCCCCCATAGCTTTAAGAGTCTCGGCTATTGTTGATTTTTCATCCACCGCCTGTATGAGGAAATTTTCAATGCTCTCCCGCGCGGCGATAGCTTCATCAATTTTTGGATTGGTACCCTGCTTGTAGGCCCCCACATTGATGAGATCCTCTGCGTCTGCATAATCCGCCATCCGGCGGCGTAAAACGGCGACGGCTTTTTTTGTCTGGGGGCCGCTTACGACAGTGGCAAGACGGGAAATACTGCCCAATACGTCAATCGCCGGGTAATGGTAACGCTGGGCCAGATTACGGGAGAGGATCACGTGACCGTCCAGAATTCCCCGTACCGTGTCCGAAACAGGTTCGTCCATGTCGTCGCCGTCCACAAGTATCGTGTAAAACCCGGTGATGGTTCCCTTTTCAGAGGCGCCGCAGCGTTCCAGCAGCTTGGGCATGGAGTCGAACATTGAAGGCGGATAACCCCGGGTCGCGGGAGGCTCGCCTGAAGCAAGGCCTATTTCCCTCTGGGCCCTGGCGAAACGGGTAAGAGAATCAAAAAGGAGCATTACATCCATGCCCTGGTCCCGGAAGTATTCAGCTACCGCGGTGGCGACATACGCGCCCCTGAGCCGGGCCAGAGGAGGCGAATTTGAGGGGGTTACCACAATGACGCTGCGGGCGAGTCCTTCAGCGCCGAGGTCGTTCGCGATAAACTCGTTGACTTCCCTGCCCCGTTCCCCGATGAGGGCAATCACGTTAACATCGGCGTTGGTGTTCCTGGCTATCATCCCGAGGAGCGTGGATTTCCCGACCCCGGAACCGGCGAAAATACCGAGCCGCTGTCCGCGGCCTACCGCGAGGAGGCCGTCAATGGCCCTGATGCCGGTGCTTACCCTGTCCTTGATCCTGGGGCGGCGGTAGGGATCAGGCGCTTTTGCCAGCGCCGGATAGTGCAGTGAAGATTCAATGTCTCCCTTGCCGTCAACCGGTTTCCCAAGGTGGTTGAGGATGCGGCCCAAAAGTTTGGGAGAGACGGCTACATTAAGCCGGGCGCCTGACGCGATTACCCGGCAGCCAATTTCTATGCCGTCGGTTTCGCCGTACACCATGAGCTGGACCGTATCATTCCTGAGCCCTACAACTTCGGCCTGGATCTGTTCTTTCCCCAGGGTACCGCCGCCAGAGATCTGCACGTTGTTCTGGTTCAACTCAATACGGCATATTTCCCCTACAATCGCCTGGGGGCCCCTGCTTTCTATAAGTAAACCCTGCACCCGCGTGACATGACCGATACATTTTATCGGATCAATCAATTCCGCTGTTTCAAGGTATTTTTCAAAAATACTTCCCATAATCTTAATTCCCCTGTGAAGCCTCCACGGCGAGTTTAGCCTTGGACTTGATGGGAGAAACCTCAAGTATCTTCGTTTCCAGTTCCGCAAGCTGGCTGGAAATGCGGGCGTCGATTTCACCGAAATCGGTTTCGATGATACAGCCGCCTTCATCTACCTGGGAATCTTCCAGTATCTGGACCGACTTGGCGCCTTCAACCAGATTGATAAATTCCTTGATATGCTCGGTTGAAAGTTTCAGATCCGCGATGTTAACCCGGATAACTATGTTCCCCCTGCCCTTTACCTTCCGCAGGGCCTGCACCACATTGGAAATGATCACGCTGCGCTGGTTTTCTGAAATGACCTTGATGACTTTCCGGGCGATGAGGAGTACCAGGCTGACAATTTCCTGTTCGGTTTCATCCAGAATTTCGGCCCGCTTGTCCTGGGCGCGTTCAAGTATGGTCTGGGCTCTTTTTACCAGCCGATCAACCTCGGCTCTGCCTTCGTTGAAACCGGTTTCCCTGCCGGCGGCGCGCCCCTGTTCCTCCGCCTCCTTTCGTTCGGCCTCAAAGGCGGAGCGGGAATCATCTTCAATCTGTTTCGCCTTTTCATGTGCGCCAGAGATGATCTTGTCCGCCTCGTCCTGGGCCTGCCGTTTCAGGGACTGGGCCTCGTCGGTCCTGCGTTTGACTTCCCGGAAAGCCGCGTCCTCGGCTTCCTTTATGATATTTTCCGCTTCGGCGCGGGCCGAAACAACCATCGCGTTTCTTTCCGCTTCCCACTGGGTTCGGTAGGCTTCGGCTTCCCTGCGCAGATCGTCGGCCGTGGGCCCTGAGTATTCTTCCCTGCTTTCGGTAATTTCTTCCAGATCTTCTTCGTTCTGGACCAAATGCGAAAGCTCAGGATACGCGGTTGGGGGATCGAGTAAAACTTTATCTTCACTTACAGAAATCTCACCGGGCCTGAATACTGCCTTGGCCATACTTCACCTTCCTAAAATCTCCGTATTACACAACCAATTCGTCTTCCCCGACCCGGGCGATAACAATTTCGCCTGTATCTTCCAGGTGCCGTATAATGGAAACGATCTTCTGCTGGGCTTCTTCCACGTCCTTCAATCTTACGGGGCCCATGTACTCCATGTCTTCCTTAAGCATACCGGCGGCGCGTTTACTCATGTTCCGGAATATCTTGTCCTGAACTTCCGTATCCACACTCTTGAGCGCCTTGGCCAGTTCCTGGGAATCCACTTCCCGCATGACCTTCTGGATGGACCGGTCGTCGAGCATAACGATGTCCTCAAACACGAACATCCGTTTCTTTATCTCCTCTGCCAGTTCCGGGTCCTCGTCTTCCAGGGCCTCAATGATCTGTTTCTCGGAGGCCCGGTCTACCAGGTTAAGGATCTCAACGATGCTTTCAACGCCGCCCGCCGCGGAATAGTCTTCACTGGACAGGGGGGAGAGTTTCTTCTCAAGCACCCGCTCAACCTCCCGCAAGACTTCGGGACTCGTTCTGTCCATGGTGGCGATACGCCGGGCCACATCGCTCTGAACCTCATGGGGAAGGTTCTGGAGTATTATCGACGCCTTGTTGGGCTCAAGGTACGCCAGGATGAGGGCGATGGTCTGCGGATGCTCCTGTTGTATAAAGTTCAAGAGGTGGGCAGGATCCGTTCGGCGTATAAAATCAAAGGGTCTGACCTGAAGGCTCGAAGTAAGCCGGTTTATGATGTCGATGGCCTTCTGGCTGCCCAGGGACTTTTCCAGGAGTTCCCGGGCAAAGTCGATGCCGCCTGTAGAAATAAACTGGTTCGCCATCATGAGTTCCTGGAACTCCTGCAAAATGGCGTCCTTCTGATCCGGCTCTATGGTTTCGAGCCGGGCGATTTCAAAGGTAAGGGTTTCAATTTCATCTTCCCGGAGGTATTTGAAGATCTCCGCTGAAATTTCCGAGCCTATGGTAACAAGGAAGATGGCTGCCTTTTGCCTGCCTGAGTAATCCTTGGAGCCTTTTTTCTTTCCCGCTCCCGCTGCGTTAGCCGCGGAAGCCTGTGCTGAAGAGTATTTTGCCATTTCTCAGTCCTCCAACAACCAGGTACGGATAAGCTGCGCGGCGTCCTCGGGGTGTTCCTTGGTCATATTCGCCACCGCTTCCTGCAGTTCCATGCGGGTCCGCTCTTCGATGGAGATGGAAACATCCATACCCTCTTCTTCGGCCTGCATCAGCTCCTGCTGCCGTAAGGCCTCTTCCCTGCGGGCCCTTTCTTCCGCGTTAAGCCTGCGCCGCCTTTCAATCTCCCTCGAAATGGTTCTAAAGAGGATGAAGGCGACAAGAAGGGCCACGAGGCCGATGAGGAAAACCATGACCGTCGTTTCCAGCTGTTTCTTCCTGAAATACGCGGCGTCCTGATCACTGAACTCCTTGGTTCTGTCAAACTGAATATTGTGTACCGTCACGGAATCTCCCCGCGCGGCGCTGAAACCGATAGCGTCCTGTATTAGTACCTGGGTGGCCCGCAGATCCTCGGGAGTGATGGGGGTGTAGACCCTTTCTATCGATCCGTCAGCCGCAATCACCGGGTTCCTCTTGTCATCGTACTTCCATTTCCAGTTTCCGTCGATATTCACCGACACAGTAACCCGGTCAATTTCGGGGCTCTTCTCCTCCTGGGTCTTGCGGCTGTTGATCTCTTCGTTCGTCTTCAGGGTGTCCTGGCTTACCTCTCCGTAGAGGTTCGACATATCCTTATAGGCGGGCGGGGTCTGGCCCTCCACTCCGGCGGGACCTTCGGGGTTAAAACCTGTCCCTTTCCAGGTAGTCGTTGAAGTCGCCTTCGAACGGGTGATGGAATTGGCGAGCTGTGAGTCGTCATAGGGAAGCCCAGGGGTCCGAGGTTTTATGGTGATGGGGAAGAATTCTTCTGTATTCACGGATTTCTGGGACATATCCATTGCTATCTTGATATTGAGGTCCCGTACCCGGTCTTCGGTAAACGTTTTTTGCAGCGCGGCGAGTATCTTTGCCCGGTACTGGGCCTCGAGCTGGCTAATCATTTTGGTCTGCCGGTCTATGAGCGAAAGCCGGTCCGATTCGGCGAGGCCCGCGAAATCGTTGAGCACGAGCCCTGTCTGATCGGTGATGACGATATTCTCGTCCTTAAGCCCTTCAATGGCGAATTTGAGGAGTTTCTGAATCCCCTCGATCTTTTTGCGGTTCTGGGTAATATCGCTGCCGGGCTTGGGCGTAATGATCACGCTGGCGGAAACAGGGTTCTGCTCCGAAGCGAAAAGGCGGTCCTGCGGCACAACAATGGTCACATTCGCGTTATCCACATCGTCCAGCGCCTTGATATGATCCGTAACCATCTGGGTAATGGCCCGGCGAAGGTTCACGTTCCGTTCAAAATCCGTAATGGTCCAGCGGTCCTGGTCGAATATCGCCCAGGGATCCGTACCCTGGGGGATAAGGTCTTCCCGCGTCAGAATACCGATCATGCGCCGGGCCGTTGCCTTGTCCTGAACCTGGATTATTCCGGCCGCGTTTACCGTGGCGCTTACGCCTTCCTGATCGAGGCGCGTCATGATGCGGTCCCGGGCGTTTTCGTCCCGTATGGGCGCGTTGATAAGCGGTACCATGGTAGGCGCCGAAGACACCGATACCAGCGCTATAAGTCCTACTACGACGGCAGCCACAATCCCAAACAGGATAATGCGCTGGAGCATGGACCATTTGCCCCAGTAGCCCTGTATTGCCGCGATTAGTTTCCTAAACCATTCCATATTCCCCTCCCCTACTCTAGTTACCTTGTGTTAATCAGATCCCTCCAGCCCTGTATCAAACGATTCAATACATTGCGGGTAATGTTAAGCGTCATACTTGCCTCCGCCTGGGCAATGGTAATATCGTGAATATCCACCGAGTCGGGATCGACTATCGCGGCCTGCTGCAGGCTGTCGCTGAACTGCTGTGACGCGCTGACCTTGTCCAAAGCGTTAAGCAAAGCGTCCCCAAAAGTCCCGCTGCGTATCACCGCGTCCGCGCCGATTTGCTTACCGGTCTGGATAATTCCATTCCCCTCCGCAAGAAAATCCGAGCTTTCTGAAGCCATGTGCTTTGGGTTAGTTGTTGTAAGCGGCAGATCCGGCATAACGCCGAGGCCGGTTAATTCCGGACGATAAATTGACATAGTTCCCTCCCGTGTTTGTGGGGAGTGGGGAGGAGGTAGTAGGGAGTCGGGAAATCTATTCCCTATTCCCTATTCCCTATTCCCTATTCCCTATTTTTACCTGCTTCCTATATCCAGTGCGCGCTGGAACATGGTCTTGGTCCCTTCCACCACCGAAGCGTTTGCCTCGTAGGCGCGGGACGCGGAGATCATGTCCACCATTTCGGTGACGATGTCCACATTGGGCATTTCCACATAGCCCGCCCGCGGACCTGTTTTAATGGCGTCGGGGTGAGTAGGATCGTAGACCAGCTTGTTCTCGGTCTTGTAATCCTTCTGTACTTCCGCGACCCGTACGCCCTGGCCTACGCCGTTATCCATCCCTTCGGGCAGGAAGGGAGAACGCCAATAGGGGCTGTCCACCCTGGGCCGCATTATCACCCTGCTGCGCCTGAAGGGGCCCCCTTCGGCTGTACGGGTGGTAGACGCGTTGGCGATATTGTCGGCGATTACATCCGACCTGAGTCTTTCGGCTGACATGCCCGAAGACGCTATGTTAATTGATGTAAAAAGTCCCATGTTTTATTTCTCCTAGCCTCTCAACACCATATTTACCTGGCTGAACTCAAAAGTAGTCGACTGGGCCAGCAGCATATAGCGGAGCTGGTTTTTAAGCAGAAGGTTGAATTCCTGCTCCGGGTCAACGTTGTTGCCGTTGTTGTCCGACTGGCTGGTATAATCAAGTACCCGCCGGGGTTTGACATCCTGGTAGTTGCTCGGCTCCCAATCAGGAATATGCTTCGGATTGGTCAGGGTAAGTTCAAGGGCAGGCTTCTGTTTTTCCGTTTCCAGCGCCCGCTTGAGTTCACTTTCAAAATTAACTTCGGTTCGTTTGAAGTTGGGAACATTCGCATTGGCCAGGTTATTGGCACTGACCGATCCTCTTAAAGACGCGGCGCTCATCGCCCGGTGGAGCAAATCAATTGTCTTGCTAAAACTGTTATCCACTACCATAACTAACCTCTTTCCGCGCGGCTAAAGCCCGCGACTTCTCTCTATTTCAATCATCGGCAATTAAAACCCCTACTTTAATATCACAATATCCTCTCGCAAAGCCGCCAAGGCGCGAAGAACACCATATCGGAAAAGTAGCTCTCGCAGAGGCGTCGAACCTTCGGTTCGCAGGCGCAGAGAACTCTGCGATATGACCTGGTAACGCGTCCCTACAATATCTTTTTTTATATTAATCAAGAAATACGAGAAGAAGACGCTTGGCTTACTAATCGCCAAAAGCTCTTTGCGCCTTCGCGCCTTTGCGAGAGCTCTTTTGAAATTATTCATAGGATATATCGTCCCAAGTCCTGGTCTTTTACCAGGGCTTTAAGCTTTTCGTCAACATATTCAGCAGTGATTGGGACCTTGGCGGGGTTTATGTCAGGCGCTTCAAAGGAAAGCTCCTCAAGAAGGGCCTCCATGATGGTGTGGAGGCGGCGGGCGCCGATGTTCTCCAGCTTGGAATTAACCTCCGCCGCCAGCGCCGCGAGACGATCAACCGCTTCCGGTGAAAACTCAATTTCCACCCCTTCGGTGGCCAGGAGTTCCACATACTGCTTGGTAAGGGCGTTTTTGGGTTCCGTAAGGATACGGAGGAAATCCTCCTTGCCCAGTGAATCCAGTTCAACCCTGAGGGGGAAACGGCCCTGAAGTTCCGGTATAAGATCCGAAGGCTTCGCAATGGTAAAGGCGCCGGCAGCGATAAAGAGGATATGCTCGGTATTGACCGGGCCCCATTTGGTATTCACGGTTGCGCCTTCAACGATGGGCAGGATGTCCCGCTGGACACCTTCCCGGGAAACATCCGGCCCTCCGCCCCGGTCACCCTTGACGGCTATCTTGTCAATCTCATCGATAAAGACAATGCCGGTCTGCTCCACCCTCTGGCGGGCCTCGTCGCT
>Ga0123357_10007037_pt1 | contig 13849 bp, 5 predicted proteins | sample TergutEmb28metaG_FD_89873 | JGI IMG/M metagenome (GOLD analysis project Ga0123357, IMG submission 89873) | Embiratermes neotenicus P4 segment gut microbial communities from Petit-Saut dam, French Guiana - Emb289 P4 | ecosystem: Host-associated > Arthropoda: Insects > Digestive system > Gut ... | reverse complement strand
GGGGGGGTGGGGGGGGGGGGGGGGGGGGGGGGGGGGGAGAGCGTACGGGTTGGATGTCCTGGGTGCGAGGACAATAAAGTGGGGCACGTATGCGTTGGGCGGGGCATATAGCACGTATAGAGGAAATAAGGAATTCATGCACTATGATGGTCGGAAAATCGTAGGGAAGGAATCACTTGGAAAACTTAGACGTAGAGGACAAAACATATCCAGTCTTAAAAAAAGGAAACTAAATGTTTAGGCTGTATTCAAGTGGCTCGAGATAGGGTACAGTGGTGTGGTCTTCTAAACACAGAGCAATAAAGGGCAGGGATCACAGAAAGTTCCCACACCAGGCAAGCAGTAAACAAGGAAACAAAACGTACGCACTTACGAACGTACTGAGCACAGTGACCAATCTGAGGACCAATATTTAAAAAAAAGGTCATGAAACGAACACCGGCCATGATCGCTCGTATACAGTTTCTGCACTTCCACTTTAGATGGAGCAATTTCGCGGTAAAAGACAAATTCAATTATACGTCTCTTTTGACTTCGAAATCGGTCAGCACACAATTTTCGCACAAAGAAGAAACGGTATAACAGAATTCTTCCAAAAAACACACAGCGCCTTAAGAGATTAAAATAATGTCAAAACACCTGACAGGTGCAGCAATTCTACTCAAAACACAAAAGTTTCCATCTCAACCGGTGTAATAAACTTTTTGGACTTTCAAGATGGTATAGATTACCCATGGTTTTAAGGTGCAAGTACCGCCGCCAACGCCGCCGCTGCTGCTGACGCCTCTATTCTTTCATCGCGATCAAACCGCATGCCGAGGGGCACAGCAAATCGCACAGCACGACCACAGGGTACCTTCATCACCAAACAGACTACCTGAGACGACGCTGAAGCGACAAAGAACAGATTCTGACTGCAATCTGACTTGTGGCATAAACTGTACTTCACAATGACGACAGGTGTGCGGGTGGAAAGTAGACACGTGTATAGATTATTACAACGTTCTGACTACGAGTCCCCAGATTAGTGTACATACGATGAGAACGCGTATTACGTTTGGCTGGCCAGGTAGCACGCAATATCCGAGAAAACATAAGTGTACAAAAGGGAAAAAATTAGGTCTTCATCCAGTCACAGACTTCTACACTTGGATCGCGGTACTGCTGAAGACCTCGTCTAGTTATGCAACCCGGCTACGACGTTTGGCGTTCTACTTTCACCCGCGACCCTAAACAAAGTTACAGCGCCCATTTCATACACCACAATCCGCCCTCAGGAACTGATTAGACATTAGGGCCCGACTGCGCAACATGACGTCTGGTAACAAAGCCAACCTCGACGTAGCTGTCCGAACGTGCCACAGCCTACACAGGTGGCACGCTGCACACAGCTGGATACAGTCTCTGTTATACGTGGCACCTAACAGGGCTCTGCGCTGCAAAACGGGCAGCGTCATCGATCGCTACAGAAAAGCCAAGTCGTTCGCTCTACGAGGAGCAGTTCCGCGATACAAAAACACCCTGTACAATACAGATTGTTACTGCAAACTCAATGGGAGAGTGTGCGCATCCAATGCAGGCATTCCGCTTAAGACGACCACCCTGTGTACAAACCGTACTGGGAACTGGGAAGTGAAGCAACAGCCATCGGTCTAGACCGGACACAATTTGCGGCCTACACGACTTGTTTTGTAGAAACGTCGCAAACTCGAATTGAAGACTCAAGCAAAACTACAGTTCAAGTGCACATAACGACGCCCTTGACCTGCTAGTAGCCAGTTATGAAATTGGCGTCACACGATCCTGCTGTAGGCACTGGCCGGACGGACAAGTGCATCGGCGCTGAACCTAACCACGTTGTGTTGCGGACCGCACACAATATAGCAGATTCTTAACATAATGCTAACCAGTTTCCACGTACCCACACTGTCCATGAAAAATCCATGAACAATCCTCTTATTTCCGTCGTCACGCCTTCTGAAACATTTTCAAAACACTATCACAACCCACAGTACCAAAAAACCAATGTTTAGTGTGGGGGTAAAGCGGATGTCGCATACAGCAGTACAGCCTTCGGCAGAAGTCAATAATCGCTCAACTGAACAAAAATTAAAAAAAAAAAAAAACAACAGCTCAGCGCATCAGCAACAACATAGACACACAATCCGATATTTATACCAGTGTGATGTTCATTTAGCCTTAAGATTAAAGCACTGCGGTAACGACATTCAGCAGCTTTATTTTAAATGCAGTTTGTGCTGTACAGTCAGCTTCCTGCAGTTACAGCCCTTGGTAACAGCTACCAATTGGCATCTGTTATCAAAAACCATTGTTTTCTGTGCAGCACGAAACGAGATGTTGCGTTATTGAGATGGATTGCCACCAGAGACAAAGGTAGCTGGCTCTCGTGCACACTCGGCAAACAAAACGACGGCCCTCCTCCCCCCCTCAAATCGGCTGGCGGAAGAATACATCCCGAAGCTACAAGAATCTCTGACAAGTTTGTAACGTGACTTTCGGAACACGAATGGCCAACAACGAGTTGGAGACTCCCCACCCAACTCCCAAAAGAGAACAATGCTCGTAATCCAACCCTACATGTCTGGACGGATTACACGCCATAACTCACCCTCGTTCTGTCCAACAGGGCACACGGATGGTTGACCCGGTTTCCAAATCCCCTGCTCCGGCTACTGCATTACACAATAGAGAACTACAAAGGGCACATAGTTTCACCCTTGGCCATACACGGCGATGATTCACTGTGGCCATTTGCATCATTTTATAACATTAGTCTTCATCACATTAGAGCTTTGACAATGAAAACCCATCGCGATAAAAACAGCAGAGGCAATTTGTATACACAGAAATAAGTTCATATCTACAGGACCATGGACAATTCACCTAACAGTGTCATGCATAAAACAGGGACTGTCTGGAATGCTTAGAAACTGTGGCTTTTGTTCTTTTCAAAATAAAACTTTTGAGTTATGCATGGGAAGCCACGATTTTATACATAAACTCGGCAACTCACGGTCAAAATATATAGGCGGTCCTCGGTTCTTGGACATTCGACTTTCGTACAACCCGCGCTTTCGTACGTTAGAAATTCTCTCCTAATCCGTCTTTCGTACGCCGAATTCGGACTTTCGTCCACGGCTAACGAACAAACATTTCGAGCTATCGCACAGTGGCGGTGTCAAACTGAGTTCCGAAATGTATTTTGGGTATACAAAATGCCAAAAACGCTGATCCCAGTGGCGCGTGGTCTAGGGTGTGGGTCTGCGGCCGCTGGCTTGCTGGAATTGCGGGTTCGAATCCCGTCGGGGGCATGGATGTCTGTCTCATGTCAGTGTTGTGTGTTATCAAGGTACAATTCTATGCGACGGGCTTATCACTCGTCCAGAGGAGTCCTACCACGTGTGATCACGAAACCCGGCAACGAGGAGGCCTAAACCCACTAGGGCTGTCGAGCCAAAAAAAAAAAATGCCGGAACAGGTGCACGTGATAAGGTAAGACATAACTCTGGAAAGTTTATTGTATTGTTTATATTTTGTAACCCACCTGACAACTTCGACGTTGGTATGAAAAGTTGAGTTTTAATGTTGGCTGCCTTTGGTGAGGCCGCGTGTTCGCCGTTGTTGGTTATCCTGGCCACTTACAGTGGTAACGCAATCTGGTGGAAGAAAGCTGACCTGCAGCAATATGGCGGCAATACGTCATTTGCATGTAGAATACGGCCGTTGTGCTGCAAATGCGGGTGTATGAAAATGTTTTTAAACGGCCCTGTTAAGGTTACCAATGGCTTACGACATAAAAGTTTCGTTGTCTGTCCTTTATATAGCCCTCAGAATTACGGAGGATATTGGCTCGTGTGTTGCCGGAACGTTAAGAGTTACCGATGGTTGAATTGGAACAGCTGTTTTGTTTGTTGCTCATAGAGATTTTTATGTACTTTAAGCGATTTTTATGTACTTTAAGTAATGGGAATGGAACCCCTCTTACAAAGTACATTGATAAGTTACAGACGGTCCTAAACCGATTAGGTGAATGGGCGGTAGAAAATGAAATGAAGATAAATCCGGGCAAAAGTAAAGCAATAAGCTTTATAAAAGCTAGGGCGAAGGAACGAATGAGGTAATATTTTGGGGATCAATTAATCCCGGAGGCAAGTAGCTTTAAATATTTGGGAATAATTATACGCAGCGATTTAAACCGGACAGATCATGTCAATTACACACTAAGAAAAGCATGGGAGGCACTTCATTTCATAATGCGTATACCCAAAAAGGGAAATAATAATACGAAACGTTTAGCTTATAAGGCACTAATGAGACCGATTCTTGAGTATGGAGCGGTGTGTTGGGACCCATATAGAGAAGGGCGGGTAAACGCTTTAAATCGGGTGCAAAAGAGAGCGGCTAAATTTGCAAATAATATAAATGAGTGGGGTTGGGAAACTTTGGCACAGCGTAGACTGATAGCCCGAATATGCGCCCTTTTCATGGCATACATCGGGGGACGGGCTTGGAAAGCAATACGGGATAGACTTCAAAAACCATGTTACGTGAGTAGGGAAGATCATAATCGGAAAATTAGGACTAGGAAACAAAGAACAGATGTTGGCAAATATTCCTTCGTAAATAGGACCATTAAAAGCTGGAACAAATTACCTGCAGGCTTCCTAGCGTCGTTCCCCTGTAAAATAAACACGCCTAGAAAGAGGGTTAAGAATGTGGTTACAAGCAAGGGAATTCAAGTGGGGATTGAGTGCAAATGAGTGAATTAATGTGAACTGTAGTGATGTCGAGTGAACTGACGTGATATATGTGAAATGATTTTGTTTTTAAGTGAAGTGAGTTACGTTGAAGTTCTAAGGGACAAAAGTAACACGCACACTAGGGTGACCTTATATTGAGGGAACGTGATTGTATTGTGACTATTTTATTTTGCGTGTATCTTGTACTGTGAGTGTTTTAACTTGTTTTGTAATATGTGAGTGCGCGTGCGTGTGGGTGTGTGTATGTATGGGTTTTGAAATGTGTGGATGCGTGTATCTGTGGCTTTCGCAATGCGTGGGTGTTTTGGTAATACGTGCACTTGTATTTGCTGTGTTTTTGTATTGTTTCGTTTACGTATATTCTTATTTGTTATTAGTGTAAGGACTACTGCCACCGAGTGAAAACGCAACTGCAATAAATGATGATGATGATGATAATAATAATAATCATAATAATAATAAGGGGCCAGAACATGTCGCACCTCCTGTGAAAGATCTGTAATCTTATTCATACAATGTTCAGACTTGTGATGTTGTGATTGTATTTGACGGTGTAGTTGACGATTTGTGAAGAGGAATATGGCTGAGTATGAGTCTGTGGCTATATATAACTGCTATATAAAATATAAGTCTACAGCTCGGCTGTCGTAGACATCGTCAGAACGGAAAAGTGTGCCGAAGTCAGGTTCTGCGTGTACTGAGCATTATGCACAGGCCTACATGCCACATAAACTTCACACACAGTACACATACTACGTACATACTAGTCTAGACAGCGTAACCGCACAACGAACTGACTCGTCATGACGGGATGAAGTCCGACTCTTCTGCCTCAGTTCCAGCACGTACAAAACAGCCTCTGCGATACAATGAACTGCTGCAACGTTTCGTGACGTCACTGTGTTAGTTTTATGCGAAAAAAGAAAAGCTTCACCTAAAGTTTTCTACGAGTAGCGATGATTCAGTACCATACAGACAAAAGCAGGAGGAAGAAAGACAGAGAGACAAAACACAAACAAGAACAATTAAACAGAAAGTAAGAAGGAAAAATAAAGACGAAAAAGACACTGAAATAAAGAACGAAACGCAGAAACAATGACGGAAAATTATGCTTGCAGATGAAGGAACTGCATTCGACCATCAAAAGTAGGCCTAAAGCAGGCACACAGCCCGTTTCTGACAAAGTTCCATAGAGTAATCGGTGGAAATCCAGCACAGCGAGATATGCGTCAGGTGAGCACCCCGGCGGCAACTGGTGACAAGCAGGTGACAGTATGCACTCGGATCACAGCACGGCGACGAGGAACGCAGCAGTCCTTCAAACATTTCGCCCTCCCACAGCAAGTCACAGAGCTGCCTTGAGCTACCGGATCGCTCGTAAAGGTGCCCAGGGTTGGGTGAGGCGAGTGTTTCCTTTATGTTGGCACGGTGTGGGTACACGCAACAGCCGAAAGGTGCGGAGGTATGGAGTTACGCCCGTTGTAACGACACAGCGCTGCTGCACTGGCCAGTACGACTGGTGTGTAGGTACATCGGTGCCTTGGTGGACAGAATGAGTATCGTGACAACGACCACGCTGATACTCTAACATAAGAAGATGATAACACTCGTTACTTAGTTACCGTGTATTCCCGTCACTCCACATGCCGCGCGGCGTTTTAACTTACCGTTAGGTCTAGATGTATTTCTGTATTTCTGTAAAGTTACAAATCGACCTAACTTAGGCGACTGGATGGACGTCTAGAGCCCATGTTAGTTACCGGACGCATGGACACCATGACACGCGAGCCAGACGAATGCAGTTGACACACTCATACGCCACTTTACATTACATTGCCCTCTGCGCCTAAAATCATTTTGCATGCACCTCTCTTCCAAGCGTGCAACATGCCCCGCCAATCACAACGTCATTGACTCCATCACGAACTATGAAGGCCCTACCGCCACCCGGCTGACCTGTATCAACGAGCACACGTGCAGTGCACAGCCGTCACATATACATAATGCAGCGCAGATCAACAGGCCAACAGGGATAAACGCGTTTCCAATCCGGCTGTTTGCTTTGCTCAACAGTTAAAACAGCCGTGACGCACTTCGGTGCAGGCACACAGCCGTGAGTCTGCGGGATGGCGAGGACACTGACGGCAGCTCCCTGGGTGGACATCGACGTCTCTAAGGAACGGTCTTCCCCACCTTATGAATTCCTCTCTTAACACTCAGTGATGTATCTCAGAGTAAATAACGTGAGAAGCAGCTACTCCGAAACGGTCATAACCACATACCAGACTAGCGTCACAAACCACAAGCCTAATCACGCTGCACAACTACGCGCACTACAGCCTATAATGCATGACACTGCCGACCTGGCCTTAACAAGGGCAACTGTGTAACAAGAAAATGTACATTTTACCACTAATGTTCCTTCGGATTTGTTTCGATGTCACAACACCAAACAACGTTTAGGAAACTATCCATTTCCTTCTTCGGGTGAAGTAAAACTACACACGAACCAAACAACCACCCAAGAACAGCAGAATGTCGTCACAACGATAAACCCCTAGCGAATATTAGAGACATAACTTACTTTAAAGGAATGTCAAAAAGGTATCTAATTCAATTATGGAAACAAGAGTTTGAGCTTCAATGTGTACCATTTTGGGTTCAAGACATTTTTTCCGCACCGTGCACACTTAGAATTCATCTCGGTAGGCACAATACGATAACAAACGACGTAAGAAAGAACGAAGCCATGGCATCGGCAAAACTACGGGAAATGACATTTTAAAGCAGCGGTCGTCAATCTCGTAACATACGCAGAACCACTGTGACTGCATCCGAATTTTACAGGAACACATTTTGAGTAAAAAAGTGTACTGTTGGGGGCACAAAAATGAAACAACCATTTTGCAAACAAATCTTACATAAAAGTACATAAAAAACCTTTGAAGAACGAAACATTATTACCGGTAACTTACAAAAACGAAGGACCGATTACGCACAAGAACAGGAAGGAAAATAAAAAAAAAATAAATTTTAAATAATTTTCGTCGATTCACCTGTAAAGGACAGGTTATTGCAAAGCATCTGAAAGTAGCCTGTGGAACCCGTGTTCCGCAGAACACTGTTTGAAAACCTCTATTCTAATCTATTAACGGGAAAACGCCAAACACCTAAAGGTGTAAGAAACAGGCAGTGCGCTATACCAATCAACAGGAGGGATTGAGTGCAGGGATCAAGCGTGCCTCTCTGCCTTGCCATATGGATAGAACAGCCCCACATCACTGTGTGAGCCTACATAACTGCATCACGTGCAGTTCCGTAGGACTGCAGTGTTGTACCGATCGGGCAACAATACAGTTCCCTCAAACTCATCTATAAGCAGGTGTTAATGTAACTAAACAATAAGCAGTAAATAAAGCAAATGCATTCACGTCGTTCGCCATTATTACACATTTGGTTTGAAACACCACCACCACCTACTGTATACAAACTGCAAACAAAGTTCCACAGTGGCAATGCACAACCGGCACAGTGGTGCTCCCTTACAACAGCAGAGCTATGGCTGTGTTGCGGCAAACTTCGTGCAATTCATAGTACTAAATGATACCACTACAACCCCTCAGCCACCGACAAGAGGGTGCTGGCGCAAGTGATCACCGTCAAAGGCAAAATCTTCCCACAGGATGCCTACCGCAGCCACTGTTGCAGGACGTACGGCCTCCGTCTGCAGCAGTTTGTTGCCAAGCTACGATCACGTGCGAAGGCCTCGTAAATTTACTCGAAACCTTACGATTAAACATGGAGTGCTTTCATGCATTTGTGGCACATGAGAAAACTGCTAGTTGCTCATCAGACAGTGCTTATCAAACACCGCTCAAAGGTACTTCGATGTCTAACAGTTCGGAGGGCAGAAAAGAAAAAAAAAAATCAGAATTGAAATCTTAGCTCTTCTGGGATGTTACGCAGCGTCCACTAGTAATTAGTTACCGACGTTTAGGGAAAACCTGTCAATCCTATCCTCAAAGGTCAAGCAGTCTGTGGGACCGATAGGTCAGTAACCAATTGCCAATCAACGGAGCGTAACATCCCTGAAGAGCGACGATCTTATTTACGCCGCGGCGGAAGCTTGAAATCACGCAAAGCAATACCATCACAAGACGCTTATTGTTACCCTGTAGTCTGCTTCCATCCAGTCTGAACGTGTGACCACTGCTAAGGTATTGCCTGCATTAGACAGACGGCTTCCATGTACGAGCAATGCGAGGACACCCGCACTCAATGCCGTACTACTCCCATTCGTAAGTTTACAATGTACGTAAGATAAGGAAGTTAGAGGACCATCAATCAAAGTATATTACGCTGTTTTATTTACCGTTATTTAATGCTACATGTTTCGTCTTCTTCCACACAGCCATCCCCAGGCAGTGACAGACATTCAAAGAAAGTATAATTCAGTTGTGAGTGAGGGACCTTTACCCTCCGCATCTCATGCTCACATCGTGGGCCGGGAGAGCTCAGTCGGTATCGCGACTCGCTACGGGCTGGACGGTCTGGGGATCGAAACATGGTGGGGGCGAGATTCTCCGCACCCGTCCAGATCGGCCCTAGGGCCCACAGAGCCTGTTATAGAATGGGTACCGGGTCTTTCCCGGGGGTAAAGCGGCCGGGGGCGTGGCGTTGACCACCTACCCCCATCAAGCGCCGAGGTTGAAGGAAGAGTACAGCTATACATCCATTCCATCTCTGGGCCTTCGTGGCCTGTTCTGGGGTGAACTATTCCTTTTACCTTTTATCTCGTGCTCACATCACACGGTAATGTCGCTTATCAAAGCTAAACGTACAGGCAGTGTGAAGGTGTTCGTACTGACAAACTTTCGTCTAAATGAACCACAAAACACCGCCCGCAACTGACAACGGTAACTTTATGGCAGATAAAAATACGGAAAACTTTGGCTGTAATCCGCCAAGAGAAGAATAAAACGGGAGAACTGTCCTTATGTGGAAGGATATAGTGACACCAGGTCCTAGGGATGGACGTCGGCCTACGTGCACTAAACTGTCTACAGGCTGAGCGTCGTTCCTGGCTCGCAAAGCCACAGCGCTTCTACAATCCAAACTGTGTCCTTTTTTTTTTACATGAGACCGTAGAGCAAGAGATGGTTCTCCGTTTGGACCCTCAGCACAGCTGCTCCAGGGTATGAGGCGTAACTCGGAATTATGCTGCGACAGGTCGTGGTTTGAAAAAAATTGGGTCTACAGATAACGTCCAAATTACTGGTCAGACAACGTTTATCACTGACGTCATACACCGCCAGGTCTATCAGAACTGCTTCAAAAGTAAGATTTTGTAAACACGAAATGAACTAAGAGTGCCGTTAAAGTTGCTGGCTTCTACACGGCCTGAGCCACTGTGACAGTCGGTACTGAACTTGTTTCATCTACTTACAGTTCATTTAAGGGTGCTGTCAATAGCAGTCCCTTCGCAGAGCGTCCAATGGCACAATGGAGTCTGTCTGTACCATTTAATCAGAAACCTGGACACTGTGTAGACGCCACACAATCGAGATGGGCGCCATACATCTGTCTTTAGTCAGAATGTCAGAGAGAATTTCTATGGGAACAGATCAAATGTGCTGCCGCCATTTCCACGGATATATCACACTATTGTTCGAGGGGACATGAGCACCCAGCCACCCTCCGAGGAACCCTTTCAACGTCACAGGATCAATTATGTCAGCCTGTTGCCAATCCAGTATTAGCCGCAGCAACCTGTGGAACAGCACCGTCAGTACAAGGCTACGCAGAACGGTCTGACCAGCCCTTGCTCAAATTCGCACCAAACTAACAAACAAATGAGACACCCTATCGATCGGAAGTTCACTTTGCTGCGTGACGGTTTTCTGAACAGCGTTTTTGCCCTTGATTATTCGCTGCGCTAGCCGACATGTTTCCTCTTCTCATCTTGTTCTTCTACAGCGCACATACCATCTCCTTCTCCCATTACCCATCTCTTTACATCCTTCGTTTCTTGCTACGTCCTGTTCGTTGCTTCTTCATTGTCTTCAATGTGCAGATCCGGAAAACCTGAGCCATCAGGAAGTAAACAAAAAATGTGTGTTGTCTGGTAAATAATGCTTAACATTTACACCCATTTTCAGGTCCCTCCCACAAGAACACATCCCCAAAACCGGTTTATAAATAAATAAATATTCCTAACTGGCTAAATCTAAAATAAAAGGTAAAGCAGTCCCATTACAGGTCTGGACAGGCCCAGAGGGTTCCAGGAAGTTAAAGCTCCCAGATTTCGTGACAACGACACAGGATGATGGTAGGTTGTCAGCCTTATGCACCGGTTGCCTTTACCCCCAGGAAATATTCCTGGTACTCATTTCTGTTAGAGGCTGAGTCGACCCCAGGGCCATAGTGCGATCTGAAGGATTTTTATGTCAATGAAAAATTCACTGACAACAGCTGGGATCGAACCAGCGACCTTCCGATTTGTAGCATAGCACCTTAACCACTGTGCTACCGCGGTCCCCAAATCTGAATCTAAAATACCAGATTAAAAAAAAAAGCCCGAAGATTCAACACAACCAAAACAGAAGTCGCCAATGAAGACGATACGGCGTCAGCGCCATCCCCTTCCCTTCCTCGCAGACTATTTCCATGAGCTCCATCTCAATACATCGTCTCATGCCCACAGATCCCAAACTTTCTGGGTTTTATGGATCCAAATAACAGCGTACGACTAGTATTAATAAAAATGTTCCAATATCACGGATAAGCTGTGGCTCTCGCAGGATCCCGACTGATAATGCAACACAAACACACGCGCGCGCGCGTGCGCTATGTACGTACTGCTCTACACCAAGCTCTTGTTTTACGCCCCAGCTGAGCTCCTTTACAAACGGGCATAAATACAAAAGGCGTAAATCAAAAATGATATTACAATACGAAATAAGGGGGTTAGCGTAACACACAACAGCCAACCAAAAGGAGGTAAGCCGAAAACGAGTGAGCGCAAATTAAGAAATGGTGTCAGTTGGCAAGGAGCGTTAAAGCAATAAAATGTAAATCAAATGCTGTGTGTATTTAAATCCTTTGCCCAGAATAACGAGCTCGAGTGGTGGGTCACCGGTCACTGTTTGAACCCGTGCTTCCATTTGCAAATTGCAATTAAACGCGTTCTCTCTTCTTCTTGGAACGGTACACTGAAGCCAGGCCAGTATCAACTATTTTGTCACGTGAGATTAAGCATGGCTGCATCGGAATATTGCGTCAAATTAAAAAGCACAGCGGTCCATTCGGTCAGTTACACACATGCAGCGAAGAGCACAAACGAAAGGATTACTGCGATTGAAAATTTCTATCGGCAAACCACCGCACAACCAAGTCGGACTCGGGCTGTCCTGCACCGTCCCATACAAACGCAAACAAAAAGAACGCTGGGGTAATAAGGGTTTAACTTTGTAAAAACTGGCAAATCCCAGTAGAGCCATCATATGAGAGGGAACTCAGTCCGCGTTTTTCGGTTGATTACTTTCACAAAATGTCTGTGTTCGTAGGACAGAGCAACCCCAGACACGAGCAGCACTGTGGCTCTGTTGGAGCGGGTACAGCGGCCAGAACTCGAATGCGGACGAATCAATAAACCAAATCAAAATGCTGTAATAAAAATATCAGAGGGCAGGAAGTTCACGTCGCAAACAATAACGTAAAAGCGGCAGATTTAATTCAGGTCGCACTGGGCCACACGTCACACGTTATACTGCTGCCCCCACCCCCGAAGAGCTATGCGACTAATTAAAACATGCAGCTATGGCTGTACCTGCACTTTACTTGGAATTGCGGCCTGACAGGAAGGCCACGCCAGTTGCACGTTGAAACTACATGAACAACAGGCCTTACACAGGTCTCTAAACATTACACCAGGCAATTTGATATAAAGTAAAGAAAACGTTGTTACCGGCGATTCAGGTTCAAACACTGAACGGGCTCCATATAGATAATTTTTTTGATTGTAAATGATTTAATAAGGAAAACCGTACGACGTACTGAGTAACTTGAGCATGGGCGAAACATTTAATACATGTCCAGTTGGCAGAAGCTTTGCTACTGAGTGTTTCTGTGTGAAACATGAGACGCTGTTATCGATGAGGACATGCTTCATTTAGCAGCAGCACCTCTATGTTCGTTTAACGTTGGATGTCTAGTGATTTAAATCAGAGCTGCCGATGAGATTCGGTTTGCTAAAGAATTCGGCCAATGGGGTTTTTCTAAATTCGAAATGCAGCCAATAGAATTACGTGATACATAAGGGGGTAGTTAGTTGGAAAGAAGAAGAAGACGCATGCAAGGAGACACTTTCTTTTGGACCGTTGGAGTTGCAAACATGCAAATTTCGGTGCTCCGTAAAAAGTATATAGTTTCGGCAATATTTAATTGTAAATGGTATCATATAAATAGATCAATGTACAGTTAAGTGTTTACCCCAAGTGCCGTGGTCACTCACATTAACTTTTATATTTTCCATTTGATTATTAGAATATATTAAACAAAAATCATACTTCAGTTTTGTAAAAGACATTGCAATTAACAAATAAAATTAAAGAAATAACAATGAATCGCGTGTATGTTAGTGTGTCGGCCAGTCGTAGTCGATCGTGGACCTTTCAGAGACCTCCCACGTAAATTACCCTGAAATAAAGACCTACAAGCTTGCTGAGCAGACGGGAAGCGTACGGTAGAAAGGTAGTCTCCCATGTGCACATCATCATGCCAAAGGGGAAGTGGAGGAATAGGCCCACCTATTCTTACCCTCATCTTTAGTGGAGTTAGTGTGGGATTTTAGGTTCGACTACATAAGTTGTACTTATACTCTTGTAATGTACTGAATGTACTATAAAAGGTAAAGGTAAAGTGATCCCGTTACAGGCCCAGTGTGGCCCAGAGGGTGGGCAGAGGTATAGCTCTACTCTTCCATGACCGCGGCACTAGAAGGGGGTGAGTGGTCAGCAGCACGCCCCGGCCGCACTTTACCCCCGGGAAAGATACGGTACCCATTTTAT
>Ga0123357_10007036_pt1 | contig 13849 bp, 14 predicted proteins | sample TergutEmb28metaG_FD_89873 | JGI IMG/M metagenome (GOLD analysis project Ga0123357, IMG submission 89873) | Embiratermes neotenicus P4 segment gut microbial communities from Petit-Saut dam, French Guiana - Emb289 P4 | ecosystem: Host-associated > Arthropoda: Insects > Digestive system > Gut ... | reverse complement strand
GGAAAGGTCGAAATCGGTGAGCACGTCTCCCGAAATCACTATAAATGTGTCGTTTATGTTATTGTGGGCGAATTTAACGCTTCCGGCGGTTCCGAGATCAGATTCCGGGCGGAGATATTTTATGTTCACGCCGTACTTTTTACCGTCGCCGAAATAGTTTGTTATTATTTCCGGCTGGTAGTACAGCATCATCGTCATGTCGTGAAAATTGTATTGTTTGAGGAGATTTATTATATGGCAAAGCATCGGTTTATTTGCCATAGGCGCCATTGGTTTTGGGATGCTGCAAGTGATGGGTCTGAGTCTTGTGCCGAAACCGCCTGCCATAATAACAGCCTGCATAATACACCTCTCCGTTAAAAGTTATTTAAAGCCTGTTTTTGTAACGCGATTTTATCAAATATAACCTCAAAAATCAAAGAAAAACGACAAAGTGAAAATAATGCGTTTTCGCTTTGCTAAAACCTAATAATAAGTTCCGGCAAAGCCGAAACACAACAATTCCACTCTTCACTCTCCACTTTTCACTTTAGTCGTTCACTGCCGTTTTGACACATCCTTATTTTTAGAATATAATCACAAATATCGTTTTTTTCCGTTATACGGGGTTTCCGGAGATTTTATGAGCGAATTTAGGCGTAACAATGTACATTTTCACAAAAGATTTTTTACAATACCGTTTCTGTTTCTTCTTATAGTAGTGCCCGCGGTAATACTTGGGGCCGCGTTTCTCGCGAAAAAAACGATAGAAGATCTGCCGTCAATAAGCCAGCTGGAAAACTACACGCCGAATCTTACCACTAAAATCTACGACAAAGACAACAACCTGATAGCCGAACTCTTTACCGAAAGAAGAATGCTCGTGCCGATAAACGAAATACCTAAAGATCTGCAAAACGCTTTCATCTCCATAGAAGACAATGACTTTTACTGGCACTGGGGAGTTTCTACAAAAGGCATAACAAGAGCGATATTCAGAATTTTCTTAAGGAGAAAAGTGGCTGAGGGCGGCTCTACCATTACCCAGCAGCTTGCAAAAACCATATTTCTTACCCCGGAAAGGACTATATCCCGCAAAATAAAAGAGCTGCTGCTTACCGTACAGCTTGAAAAAGATTATTCCAAAGACGAAATAATGCAGTTTTACATAAACCAGATATACTTCGGCAGCAGCGCGTACGGCGCCCAGTCCGCGGCAAGGGTATACTTCGGCAAAGACGTTCAAGACCTCAACCTTGCGGAATGCGCGATGCTTGCCGCCATACCTAAATCTCCGAATTATTACAACCCTTTTAAAAACACCAAAGCCGCTCTCACAAGAAGAAACCTCGTGCTTGCAAGAATGAGAGAGTTAAAATACATAACGCCGCAGCAGGAAGAGGAAGCCCTTAAAGTGCCGCTTCCGGTAAAAAGCGAAGACGCCAAACAAGATTCGGGCCACTACTTTGTAGAGTTTCTGCGCATAATGCTTGAACCGAAATACGGGACAAACGTCCTGCTCAAATCCGGGCTTTCCATCTATACCACTTTGGATATGCAGGCTCAGACTGCGGCGGAAAAAGCCATAGAGGAATCGCTTGCCGAGTTTGACGCAAACAAAGCAAAAGAGTTTGAAAAAGACGGCAAAGAACCCATAAAAGTGCAGGGAGCTCTTATCGCCATCGATATAAAAACCGGCGCGATACGCGCGATGGTCGGCGGAAGAGATTTTAAAGAAACGCAGTTCAACAGAGCTACCCAGGCCAAGCGCCAGCCGGGTTCTTCTTTCAAAGCTTTTGTCTATCTTGCGGCGATAGAATCCGGGCTTACGGCGGCGACGCTTCTTGACGATGAACCGATGATATTTGTCTACAACGGCGCAAACTGGGACCTTGTGTCCAATGACATTACCGACCTTGAAAACATAGCGGAACAGATGCCCGAAGCCGACCTTATAGACACGATGAAAGTCTGGACCCCGGTAAACTATGGAAACAAGTACAGAGGCCCGGTAACGCTGAGAACGGCTTTGGCGCTTTCCATAAACACATGCGCTATACAAACGATAATGAAAGTCACGCCTAGAAAAGTAATACAGGCGGCCAGAAAACTCGGCATAACCACTCCGCTTTCCAACTCTCTCGCGCTGGCGCTTGGTTCAAGCGACGTAATTCTTCAGGAGATGGTTTCGGCCTACGCGACGTTCGGCTCGGGCGGCGTAAAAACCATCCCTTACGTCATAACGAAAATCACGGACAAGGACGGAAGGATTCTCGAGCAGAATATTCCGCAGCAAAAAGAGATTCTTTCGCCGCAGACATGTTTTATAATGACGAACATGCTTAAATCCGTCGTGGAAAGAGGAAGCGGCTGGTATGCAAAAAATCTCGGCAGGCCCTGCGCCGGCAAAACAGGAACCACAAACGACTTCAGCGACGCCTGGTTTATAGGCTACACGCCGCAGCTTGCGGCCGGAGTATGGGTCGGTTATGACGACAGAAACGTCTCTTTAGGCGACAATTCTACCGGAGGAGCCGTGGCATGCCCGATATGGACGAAGTTTATGAAAGGAGCTCTTGCAGGAAAACCGATAGTCGACTTTTCACAGCCTGATAACATAGAGTGGGCGCTTATAGACCCGCAGACAGGACTTCTTGCTTTAAGCAAAACCCCGGGAGCATTTCTTGAAGCGTTCATAAAAGGAACCGCGCCTACGCAGTATTACAATCAGTTTCCTGAAGCCAAAAGGCAGAATCTTACAATCGAGGAAGGCGGATACTAGACTTTTCTACAACCGTATACTCCGTCATGCCGTTTTTATTATCATACTTTGCAACAGCCTGAGTGCCCTTGAAAAAACCACTCGTACACGTAATAGTAACGGTCAGCGTTTCCCCGGACACTTCCGATCTCATAAGCGTAAAAAAACGATTGGCGGAAAGATTTATTGCTAGCCCTCTGCTTGAAACAGTGTCGCCGAACTCGGCAAATCTGCCCGTAGCGGCAAAATACATATTCTGCTTTTTTAAAATCACACCGGTGATAAGGCCGGCCTCGTTGTTCATATCTATTCTGACCTGCTTAAGATAGACAAAACAAACCGAAAGCGCAAAAAATACAAATACCGCGACAAGAAAAATTACAGGAAAAATATTTTTTTTCATTGTTTTGCCGTTAATTCCCCTCTATCGGAGAGGTGGACGTCCCCGATTCAGACACTCGAGGATAAACTCCGCGGGCGGGGTGGTATCTTTTAACAACGACTACTCCGGCAGAAAACATTGTTTTCTGCCACCCTCCGCTTTGCTCTCGGGCAGGGCGCTCACATCTCGCGCCCGCTCGTGGCATGCGCTCCTTATTCGTCGCGCACTCGCCCTTCACAGAAGGGGAATTTACAGCACCTCACTAGTTATTTAAAATAATCGTAAAGCTGTTTAAAATCCGGCTTATGCCTTTTTTCTCCGGCATACTGATCGTAGAGCTGCTGTTTGGAATCCATAAGCGATTTCGATTTTATTCCGTATTCCAAAGCCATCGAGGCCTCTATATACGCGCAAAGCTTGTCGTTTGCGGCTATAAGAGTGCCGTCAACGGCATTGTATTTTTTATCGTCGTATTTCGACGCGTCTTCAACTCTCGTAGCCTGCCCGTTTTCAAGTATTTTGTCGGAAAACTCGTCTTGGATGAAATACTTCATTTCGGTATGCCAGCTTTCGGGAATTAGAGGAAGTATTCTCTCGTCAACCTGTTTTTTCTCATAGAGTTTTATTATGTCTTCAAGTCCCGTTATCGACGACTTTATCGGCCTTATTATGTCTTTTGTCAGTATTTCAGGCAGATCGTGAAACAAGGACGAATAGAAATTATTATAAAGCCTTGTCTCGGAAACGTTCATCTCCATGGAAAATATGTATGAAAATATTGCGACGGTCAGCATGTGTCCGAGCACTGTTGTTTTGGGTATTCTGAAAGACTGCGCCCATCTCTGCTGAAAACGCAGTTGGCCGCAGAGATCGAGAAATCCGTAATATTTTTTGTTTATCACAAGCTTTCTTATGCCCGACAAGTCGTCGAAAGTAGCTATGCTTTCATCTATCTCCTGCTTTGTCCTCTCTATGCCGTAAATCATGGCGTTCCACGGATATATTATACCGAACTCCCACTTTGTGGCAAGGCTGTGGGCGGAGCTCAAAATCCTCTTTTCGCGCTTTGCGTAATCCCCGTCGGAAAAATACTTTTCAAACCTTTCCCTTATGCCGCCTTTAAGCGCGGAAAGTTCGCTGTTTAAGTTTTCCATCACCCACTTGTTGAGCTCTTTTTCTTTCTTGGACATTATCTCGTGGAAAACTTCCGGTTTTAAATCAGTAAGCATTATGCGCTGGAAAAATTCGAATATGCCGCCTTCTATGAGTTTTATCCAGTCGACGGCTTTGCCGTCCTCTTCTTCAAATTTCGCCACTATGTACGCGATAATCATCTTATGCGCCTGTTTGTCGAGCTCAAAAAAATCGAACGGTCGTATGTGGTCGTTCCATCTCAAAATGTTTGCCGCCGAGAAAATCCTTAAAATCAAATCTTTAGTAATCATAACTCTCCTATCTTCCTATAAGCAAATTTAAAATCACCGCTACAATGCTGAAAACCAAAGCGCCCCAGAAAGCGTTCCAGTATCCTTTTATGTCAAAACCTTTTATTATTTTCGAGACCATGTAAAACAAAAAGCCGTTTATGAAAAGCGTAAAGATTCCGAGTGTAAGAATGTTTATCGGCAGCGTCAGAATGATTACTATCGGCCTTATAAAAGCGTTCACAAAACCTATTGCCAGCGCCGATATGAGCAGCGAGCCCCATCCTTTTACCTGAATTCCCTTAAAAAGCTTCGTAACGATTATAAGCGCTATCGAATCTACCACAAGCACAATCAAAAAATTAAGCATTTCATCTCCCCTATATGCCGCCGCGGCTTGAGCCGTTTCGGTTTCCGCCTCCGACAAACATGTTAAGAACTATGCTCACTATGCTGAAAACGAGAGCTGCCAGAAAAGCACTCCAAAAATCCCTGATATAAAAACCCTTTACCAAAACAGACGTCAGATACATCAAAAAAGCGTTGATAATCAGCGTAAACAATCCGAGAGTAAGAACATTTATGGGCAAAGTCAAAATTATAAGCACGGGCTTGAGAATAATGTTCAAAACCGCGATTACAAGCGCCGCGGCAATCAGCGTGCCCCATCCGGTTATTGCGGAGCCGGATACTATATTTACGACGACCAGCAGCGCAAAGATGTTTATTATAAGCCTTATTATTATGTTTTTCATAATTTTTCCGCCTATTTGAGTTTATTCCAGTTAAAATAAATAAAAATTCTGCCGAAATTTTTATTGTCGACGTCAAGCCTGGAGTATTTTTGCCTCATCTCTTTCCGGTTAAAAAATTTAAGTACCTTTTCTTTAAGCTGCCCTGAGCCCTTTCCGGGTATAATCTCGATAAAGTCAAGCTTTTTAGACCAAGCGTCGCTTATTATCCTGTTGAGCTCGGAATCGATCTGTCCGCCTTTATTAAAAATCGGATGCAGGTCAAGCTTTTGGAATGACATCTATCTCTCCATGTAATGCTTTCTTTTCTTCTCCGGAACTTTTTCCAAAGAGTAACGCAGCATGGTTCTCGGCATTTTTTTATAATGTTTGTCCAAAAAAGAATACAGTACGCCGGCGTCGCGTTTTCCGGCTTCCCTGAGCATCCATCCGGCCGCTTTGTGTATAAGATCGTGTTTATGGTTCAGTAAATATTTTGCCAAAGCCAGAGTTTCGCCGAATTCATTTTGCCTTATAAAATACAATGTCGCCAAAAGCGCTATTCTCTCTTTCCACAGGTCTCCGGATTTTGCAAATATTCGCAATTCGGAACCGTTTTTTCCGAACCAATGCTCTCCGAGTATATTAGGAGCGGACAAATCAACCAGATCCCAGTTATTTATATATTTCGCGTTTCTTATATAAAGTTCCGCTATTTCTTCTTTTTCTGAAACAGAAGCCCTCTTATACTTTTCCACCAGAATAAACAGAGCCGTAAGCCTGACTTCATGAATGCCGTTTTGGAGCAGATGTTCCGTTTCGTCCAAGTTTACGTCTTTGTAATATTTTTTGCTTATCTTTCTCTGCTGCGGAACTTTGAGTCCCCAAAACGAATCGCCCTCTCCGTATCCGCCTCTATGCGTCTGGAAAAATTTTGCGTGATGCGCTGCAAACTCTTTATTTTTATGAGAACGCAGTTCCGACAGAACGGCGTTTTTTGCATTACCTTTCATCTTTCCTCATCAGAAATTAAGGTAGCTGTTCATAAGCAATGTCAAAACAAAATACATAATCAGCGTAAAAAAGAATATCGGGCCGAAAGCAACTTTCAGCATCTTTCCTTTGCCCAACAGCAGAAAAACCAGGGTGTAAAAAATTGCAAAAATAATCGAAGAGACAATCAAATGAATAATCATCACATCCCCCTTTTGAACGACAAAGTGGAATGTGAAAAGTGAGAAGTGAAATTAACCGCTTTACATAACCATATTTTCACTTTCAACTTTGCACTTTGAACTTTGTCTTTTAGCGCCATGCAAAATTTTACTAAATTTATACCGAAAAAACATTCAATATTGATATTCACATAAAGAATATGCGACAATCTTTTTTACATGAAAAACAAAATACTTTCGATTCTTATCATTTTGCTTATGACGACAGGAGCCTATGCGCAGGATTGTTCCGGGTACAACGGAAAAACAGTCAGGAAGATAAATATCAAAGCCGCCAGAATATCCCCTGAAATAGTGAGAGAAAAATTTCTCATCTGCGAAGGCGACGTATTTTATGAAGACAACTACGCCGCCGCCAGGCAGGCCCTTCACGACATGCGCATATTTAAATCCATAGATTTTTCGATAGAAGACAACGGCGACGACACAATCACTATAAACATAGACGCAAAAGACGGCTCTTATATTTTTCCGCTCCTTTTCGGAACGGGCGGTTCAAACAGCACGATTGCCGCGGCGCTCATAGAAGCGAATCTTTTTAAGGCCGCGGAGTTCTCGTACATATTCGGAGCCGCAAGCTCAGACGGATATGTTGCGATGGCCGGTCTTGGAATGAAAAATAACTCCGTAGGCGTATCCGGCAGCAGATTCAAATATGACGAGAAAGTTTTTGACAACGGCTCTTACAGCACGTCAGGACTCTTTTCGTCTTCAAGAAATTACAGCGAATTCAGTGCGCCGGTAAACGAATACAATGTCGACGCAACGTCGGTCAGGCTGTTCTGGAGCAAGACTTTTCACGAAAGATCCGCTTTCAGCGCGGGCTTTAATTTTGCCGACGTAACGTATTCCGGCACAAATGCCCCGAACGACCAAGGCAGCCACAATAAAATAACTCTGGGATACAAAATTTACAAAAACATACAGCAGGCAGGCGGCATGTCCGGCATGGGAGCGCTATTCGGAGTAGGGCTTTCGGACATAAAAGACAAATTAGCGGATTTGCCGCACATACGGTACGGATATTTGGCAAGCGCCAATTATGAAAACGGAGGAGCCCACACCGACTCGGACTACTCTATTTCAAAACTGTATCTGAAAGCCATGGAAACCATGGAGTTGAAAAAAAGGCACGTGTTTACGCTGGAAGCATCCGCGGCAAAAGCCTTTGAGGCGCCGTTTTTCGAAATGATACGTTCCCGAGAAGTTTTAAGCGGACGAGGAATATACTCCAGAGAATTCAGAGGCGAAGAAGCAGTAGGCGCAACCGCGTCTTTCATGTTTTATCTGTTCAAGAACAGAACAGGATTTGCGACTTTTATACCTTTTGCGGAATCATCCGTAGTCTGGGACAACGAATATAGGCGTAATCTTACCGGCGTAGGAGCAAGCCTTTCCTACAGGTTATGGCGCATACCTTTCCCGATAGGAATAAACTTTACGCAGAACGCAACCGACGGAAGCAACGATGTGTCGTTTCTTTTCGGCGGCGGATTTTGATTCCCTGTCTGCCACGTAGAGCAGACTGTCTAAAAACGCGTATATTTTATATAATTTTTACGGAATATATATAAATACGTCCGGCCATAACATTAAGGAAAGCCGTCAAAAGCCGATTTCCCGCAGATAAGCCGGCAATTAATCAATGGATAAACAATTTTTACCGAACAAACTTAAGCAGCTGTTTCAAAATAAATATACTCCTTTTTTTATTTTAGGTTTTATTTATCTTTTGATACATTTTATGCTTCCGGTTATGTATGACGATGTAATCCCTGCAAATATAGAAAATACAAAAGCAATTTTTTCCGCCGTAAAATACACATATTTTCACTGGTCTTCAAGAGTTATAATAAGCGCAATATCTTTATTTTTTCTTAAATATCAATATATATGGATTTTTCTTGACTCGTTCGCCGTTGCATTTTCCGCATTTCTGATAAGTTATTTGTTTGCGGATAAAAACAATGCCGAGTATAACGCATTTATCTGTTTATTGGTCGCCATTTACCCGTTTTTGGATATGGGCACTGCGGGTTTCATACTGACTTCCTCAAATTATTTGTGGCCGCTTCTTTTTATGCTGGTTTCCTTTGTGCCGCTTAAAAAAATACATGAGGGCAAGCGAATCGGTTTATGGGAGTATCCGGTTTATACAATTTCGCTCGCGATAGCCTGCAACACGGAACAGGCTGCAGCGATAATTTTTATAGTTTATCTCTCTTTTATACTTTTTTTACTGAAGCGGAATACCGCAAATTTATTCGTGACTTTTCAGTTTGTCGTTATAATAGCGGAACTCTTATTTATTTTTACTGCTCCGGGCAACGAAGTCAGAACGGTTACGGAAACGTTAATGTGGTTTAACGATTTTGACACGCTGTCGATAAGCAATAAAATCGATTTGGCGTTCAGCTCCGGCGTTTATCACTTCATTTTTAAGCCGAACGGCCCGTTCCTGATATTTTTTATTCTTTTATTTTTGCTCGTATGGCATAAAACAAGAGATTTTGTGCCGAGGTTTGTGTCAATAATAATCGGACTGAATATATTCTTCTTCGCTTATACGCGCGAATTCGCAAAATATGCGGTTACAAAATACGGCTCGGCCGATATTTACGTATTTTTATTTATGCTTTTAATGTGCGCGGGCGTGCTCTATTTAATAAGCTGCTGTTTTTACGACAAAAGAAAGAAATTCGAATGCTTTTTCATACTTTTTCTCGGGTTGTTAAGCAGAATGCTGATGATGTTCTCCCCTACAATATGGGAATCGCGGACAAGAACGTACATTTTTCTAAATTTTGCTTTTCTGATAACGGCATTTTTAATTTATAATGAGCTGAAAAAAACAAGTTTCAGATATTGGAAATCTCTTTATACCGGAACAATCGTTCTGGCTTCAATTTGCATATCAGTATTAATGATATACGGCTCAGTCCTGCCGCAAAAAAGCAAATTCTTCTACCATCTCAGGCAAATTGTAAAGGTTGAGGTCTTTAAGTACGACATTTTTGACAACTATTATACCAGCGGCAATGATCGTGATTAAATAACTTTTTGTATGTCCGTGTTATCAATATTGAAAGAAAGATTTGAACAATGCTATAATTTTCCCTGCGTAATTTATGGAGAGGTTCCGAGTGGGCCGCCGTCCGCCGAATAAGGCGGACAAGTCTGGCGGCGGGCGCGAGATGGTGAGCGCCCCGGCAACCCTCCTGGGCAGATCGCAACGAACGCAGTGAGTGGAGAGGTGTCCGAGTGGTTGAAGGAGTTAGTCTCGAAAACTAATGTACGGGAAACCGTACCGCGGGTTCAAATCCCGCCCTCTCCGTCCAAATCCTGTATTTTTTTCATTACAAGTCTATTTTGTGAGAAATAAATGTCGAAGATTATAAAATACCAGTTGCCTAAAGTATCTATAGACGTTTTGCTTAAACATGAAAATGATTTAATCAATTTCATAAAAGACAAGGGCGGCATATATCTGCTTTATAAGAATGACGACATATATTATGTCGGCAGAGCGGTCAATCTAAAAAGAAGAATAAAACAGCACATAAAAGACCACCACAAAAACAGATGGGATGCTTTTGCTCTTTGTATCACAAACAGCATATCGGCCGTACCTGCCGTCGAAAGAATATTGATTTCTTTGTTAAAACCTGTTGGCAATAATTTGTTGTATGAAGGAGAAATAAGGCGGGCGGAACGGGAACTTAAAAAAGCAATAATGCTTTCTCACAAAGAAAACACAGATTTCCTTTTTCGCAAAGAAAAATCCAAAAAGAAGAAAAAACATAAAATTAAAAAAATTAAATTTACTAAAAAAAATCGTCTTATCAAAAAAGAATATAACGGTAAAAAATACAGAGTTCTTGCTTTGGCTAACGGTATGTTTAAATTTAAAAATAAAAGATATTCTTCTCTAACTTTAGTTGCAAAAAAAATTACCGGAACAAAACACGCAATCAGCGGTCCGAGATTCTTCGGATTGAACTGAATAATAAAAATTGCCGCATAATTATCTATGAAAAAAACACTTACAGCATTGTTATTATTAATATTTATTCTTCCTCTTCACGCGGCCAGGCTCATGAATACCCGCGGTATGACTTCTGCGGAAATAACCGCGCATATCTTGGGTTACTGGAAAACAGCAGATAAGCAAGTAGGCAATACGCAGGCTGTTGTAGCGGTATACCGATATGACGGGAAAATATACGCCAGAATAATAGCGTTATATAACCCAGATACAAAAGAAATAGAAGACGACATATACCGGCAAAAAAATAGGGACATGAATATTGAGGGAAATCCGCCGTATTGCGGCATGGATATTCTTTTCGGATTACAGCATGACAGAGACGCAAGATTCAATAACGGGCGGATCCTTAATCCTAAAAATGGGAAATCTTATGCCGCAACCGTAAACCTATTAGAAAACGATACTTTAAGGGCAACGGGGCGCTATCTGCTTTTTAGAAGAAATATGTATATGCTCAAGGTTGACAACACTATTTTCCCCGAAAATTTCACAATCCCGGACGAAACAACATTCACTCCGGTTATTCCGGCAAATAGATAAATTATAAGGGTAGTCGATATTATTTAAAACCAGCCTGGTTAATATCCCCGGCCATTTGACAGACTCAGGAAATATATATGAAAAAAACGCTTGCAGCCTTGTTATTATTAATATTTGTCCTGCCTCTCCACGCGGCCGGGCTAAAGAACACTAGCGGCATGACTTCTACGGAAATAACCGCGCATATCTTAGGTTACTGGGAAGCGGAGGATAAGGAAATAGGCAATACGCAGGCCATTGTAGCCGTATATGAATATGACGGAAAAATATACTCCAGAATAATAGCATTATATAACCCGGACACAAAAGAAATAGAAGACGATATATATCAACAAAAAAACAGAGACGCAAATATTAAGGGAAATCCGCCGTATTGCGGCATGGATATTCTTTTCGGATTGCAGCATTACAGAGACGCAAGATTCAATAACGGGAAGATTCTTGATCCTAAAAGCGGGAAATATTACGCCGCAACCGTGAACCTCTTAGAAAACGATACTTTAAAGGCAACCGGGCACCATTTGTTTTTTAGAAAAAATCTGTATATGGCCAAGGTTGACAACACTATTTTTCCCAAAGATTTCATAATCCCTAACGAAACAACATTTATCCTTGTCATTCCGGCGCATAAATAAATTCCGCTAATATCATCCCATTATTGATACGAAACATTATTCAAACAAACGTTGAATGCCGCCGTATATTTACCCTGCCTTTCAACGAATATAAAATGATATAATTCCACTGCTTAGGCTGACGACATATAAACAATATAGGAGAGCACAAAAATGAAAAAACTTTCTCTTCAAAAAGCTTTTACTTTGATAGAGCCGGGGCCTGTGGCGCTTATTACTACTTTTGACGGTAAGAAAAACAATATCATGACTATATCCTGGATAACGGTAAAAGATTTTACGCCGGAGTTTATTATGGTTACCGGGCCGTGGAACCACTCTTTCCACGCATTAAAGAAAAGCAGGGAGTGCGTTATCGCTGTTCCTGCGGCGGATCTGTGTAAAAAGACCGTCGCTATAGGAAGCTGCTCCGGTACGGATACCGACAAATTTAAAAAATTCGGGCTTACGCCGCTTAAGGCCGAAAGCGTAAAAGCGCCTCTTATAAAAGAGTGCCTGGCAAACATAGAGTGCCGCGTATCCGATTATCTGGAAAAGCACAATATATTCATACTTGAAGGCGTAAATGCATGGATAGACGATAAACACAAAGAGAAGAGGCTTTTTCATGCCGTAGGAAACGGCACATTCGTAATTGACGGACGCAAAGTAAACCACAGAAAAATAATGATTGAAAAACTTCCTGCCGGCGTTTAGACTTCAACAAAATGGGTTTCTCGAAAACTCATCAACGCTGTCATACCCGAAATTCGTTATCGGGTATCTGCAGTTTCTTATCGTCGGTAAAACTTTACGGCAGATTCCCGACAACGAATTTCGGGAATGACAAACAGTTCTTTTTCGAAACACCTGATATTATATGTTTCAAAAAAATGCATTGACCATTTTTATGCTGATTGTTTTTGCCGCACAGTGCCTAGGGGCAGGCGGCGCTGTTATTATTTCAAGCATAAAACCGCATGGGGACGAAAAAACAGTATATCTGACGCTTGACGCCTGCGGAGGGCCGAAAGGCTCAAACTTAGATATGGAAATAGTCAATTTTTTGGCCGACAATAAAATCGAAGCGACGTTTTTTATAAGCGGCAAGTGGATGAACAAAAATACCGGGAACTTTCTTCTTCTTGCAGGCAATCCTCTGTTTAAAATAGAAAACCACGGGCTCAATCACAAACCTGCGTCGGTTACTGGAATGACTGTGTACGGTATAAAAGGCACCTCCTCAAAACAAGAACTGCTTGATGAAATTTTAATAAACGAATTCAAAATCATGGCGCTTACCGGTAAAAGGCCCTTATGGTACCGCTCGGGAACTGCCAGGTACGATGAAGGCGCTTTGAAAATAATCGAGTCGGATCTTAAGCTGAAAATTGCCGGATTTGCGATAGCGGCCGATGAAGGCGCGACGCTTCCGCCGGACAGAGTTTATGAAAACATTATGAAAGCATATCCCGGATGTATTATACTAGCCCATGTAAACCATCCGGAAAGCGGTACGGCGAAAGGATTGAAGCGGGCGGTGACGGATTTGATTAAAGAAGGGTATGTATTCCGTAAACTGCCGGATAAAATATAAGGTCTCTGTAATTTTGCAGTACGCAGCAGCCCATAAGATAAACGCATTAAAAATATTTACAGACGAGGCAACCCCTCACCCTGCCCTCTCCCGCAAGGGGCGAGGGAGACAACAACAAAGACAGCAGTGTTTTCATTTATTGTGGTAGTGGCCCGGGATATATCGCCCTTTGTAAATGATATATGTCAGGATTTAAAAAATGCTATAATTTTGGCCTATGATAAAAGAATACAACTTTGACAAGTATTTTGACTGCCTTATAAAAATAATTCCGCTGAACGTCGCGGCTCTTGTTGCTATGACGCTTTACAGGGTATTTTTTTTCTTTTACTTCGCTGACTTTAATACGCTCCACGGAATGTACGGCTACGTTCTCAAGGCTTTCTGGCTGGGGCTCAGGTTTGACCTTTCGGTTCTTGCATACGTAAACGCTTTTGTAATCTTCATATTAATGATTCTTTTCATTTTCAAAAGCCGGTTGACCTTTACGTTTGCGATGCATTTTATAAAATTATATTACTGGGTTGCCTTCTCGGCT
>Ga0123357_10007034_pt1 | contig 13850 bp, 15 predicted proteins | sample TergutEmb28metaG_FD_89873 | JGI IMG/M metagenome (GOLD analysis project Ga0123357, IMG submission 89873) | Embiratermes neotenicus P4 segment gut microbial communities from Petit-Saut dam, French Guiana - Emb289 P4 | ecosystem: Host-associated > Arthropoda: Insects > Digestive system > Gut ... | reverse complement strand
TCCTTGATTTCTTCCTTGGTCATCTTGATGCCTTCTTCGTAGGCATAGCGCGTTTGCCACAGATCAAAGGCGGCTACGGCAAAGATGGGTATAAGCGTATAGGCTACCATCCAGAACCCCGTGGTGAGCATATAGGAGGCAACACCTTCGGCGTTCGTATAATACATGTTGAGGAAGCCGGGAAATTCGCGCTTGATTACCGCATAGGGCACAATGCCGATGATGAGCATCATGATGACGTTTTTGAGCAGACGCAGCAACGCTTGCGGCGAGGCGAAAATATTTTTTAGCCCTTTGAGGAGATTAAAACGCGTCAATTTGAACTGAAACACCTTGGTGGTCCAGAGCTTGCCCACTTGAAGGCGGATCGTGAGGTACACAATGAAGGCGATGAACAAGAGAAAGGGGAGGAGGACTTTGGCCAGCAGGCCGGAAATCCAGAACGCCATATCCATGACGCTTTGCGCGGTGATGGTGTAGTCCGGGGCATGTTGGAAAAAATGTCTATACAATACTTTGAATTCATTCGCGATAGTCCCGATCCAGATATACATGCCGAGGAGCGCGGCGACTAGACTCATCGCTTTGGACGTTTCCTGCGACTTGGGAACATTACCCTGTTCTCGCTGTTTTCTGCGGCGTTTGGGAGTTGCTTTCTCTGTTTTGCTGGGATCGCTCTGCTTGCCGAACATGACCGTTCCTTGTCGTAGGTCTGTGATCCGCGTTATGGGTTACAAGGAACATGCCAGATTCGTGCCAGGGGCGGCTTGCGGGTTACGGAGCCATGTTGTGGAACAAGGGACTGCCTGCCTTAAGCAGATTGAGGAACATGGGGTTCATACCGATCACGAATTGTTCGATTTGCGAGGAAAGGATGACCAGCAGCAGCCCCAAAAAGAAGAACCCCGCGGCAATTTTGAGGGGAAAACCGATGAGCATGACCTGCATTTGCGGAGCGGCCCTGTTCATCAGGCCGAGGGCGATTTCCGTGAGAAAGAGCGCCACCATGACCGGCGCCGCCACCTTGAGGGCGATAACAAAAAGCTGTGTTGAGAGGTCAAAAACCTGGCGCACCAGGATATCGCCCAGGAGCAGACCGCCTGCCGGCACAAGGCGGAAACTGTCCGCCATGGCTTTGAGCATGAGCAAATGCCCGTCAAGAGCCAAAAACGTAAGAATGGACACCATCCACAAAAAGTACGCGGCTGCGCCGTTTTGCATGCCTGAAAGCGGATCCGCCACGTTCACCATGGTAAAGCCCATCTGAAAGCCGAGGAGTTCCCCGCCGCTCTGGATGGCGACAAACAAAAACTGTACCGCCATGCCCATGATGAGTCCCAGGATGAGCTCGCCAAACAGCATTAATCCCAGGGAAAGCGGATGGGGGGGCATGTCCGTGCCGGCAAGGGCGATATGGGGCCACAGGGCTAAGGTCAGCACAAGACTGATGGAAGCTTTCACCTGTATGGGGAGCGTATTTGTGTTGAAAATCGGCATAAGAAACAGCACGATGCTGATGCGCATGAGCGTCAGCAGCAGGCTGAGGATGAGCCCGGGATTAAAATTATAGATATCCATGCCGGGCGCGTTGCAAAGAATGCGCCAGAGATGAGCGGCGCGAATCGCTCTATGGCGCCGACGGCGCCGCGGAGTCTTCCTCCATCTTGTTTGGGACATAGTCCAGAACGAATTCCCACCCGTCCGCCTGTCCGTACGTACTGGTGAAGGAGGTATAGAGATAACGGTAGCTTTTGGACTGGGGGGTCATAAAGTTGAACAGTTGCCGTACCTGTTCGACGCGCGCCTGAGGCCAGCGGAAGGTGCCGACATTGATGGCTGTATGCATAAGCAGCAAAAAACGGGGACCGCCCGCTCCCTGTTCCGGCCCGGCTTCATAGCGGATGCGCACGCCGGTGACTGTGTCCTTGTGCATGACGACGAGCAGACTCACACCGTCGCCGTAATCAGCGGCATAGCCGCCTTCTGCCTTGTGCAGCGCGTTCAAGTGCGCCCTGGGGTTAGGGGAGTGAACCGTCCATTGGCGTTTGAAGGATGCCAGCGTATAGCGCGGCCCTCTGTCTTCGCCTCCTCCTTCCTGGAGGAAGAAATAGGTCATGACGCCGACAAGGCATGCCATCACGGCAAGCCAGCTGTATATGCGTTTCTGCATCGGACATTCTCCTCAAAACGCACTGCCCGCACCGGTACTTAGCGTATATGAGAGTGTGCCGTTTTTCAAGTGCGCGGCGTCAAGGATAGCAGGCGGTTATGCCGGGAATTGCGCGAGGAGGCAACGGATGGCTTCGGCACAGGCGGCTTGGCGTACCTGTTCCCTGGTACCTTGAAATTGAAAAGCCTGCGTATGTGCAAGTTCGCGTAGCGCGCACGCGATCCAGACAAGCCCCACGGGTTTTTCCGGGCTGCCGCCGTCCGGACCGGCAATGCCGGTAATGGAGACGGCGGCATGCACATCAAAGAGCCGACAGACGCCATGCGCCATGCGCCGCGCCACCTGTTCACTCACCGCGCCGTATTCGTGCAGCAATTCGGGGTCTATACCCAGGAGCTGTATTTTGACCCGGTTGTCATAGGCGATTAGACCGCCCGCAAACCAGCGCGACACACCGGGCAGGCGCGTGATATACGCACCCAATAAGCCTCCTGTGCAAGATTCCGCCACGGCACATTGTATTCCACCGGCAATGCACAGGGCGCCCAGAGCTTCGATATCCGCGTCAATGCGTGTGTTCATCCTGTGAAGTATGTACCCGTTTTAGGGGTATTTGATCAACTCTCCTGGGACGCGCGGGTTGCGTGGATACGGAGAAAGAATTCTTTGCCAAATCAATGCCTATGGTGGTAATCGTTTTCATGGAGTGGCCTCCCTGCGTAAGATTGTCGGCACTCTTGCATACCCGTTTTAGGCGGGCGTGCGACCGGGCAGGAAACGGGAGGTGACGCATTTGGGGGAATACACCAGCAACAAAGGGAGCAACATTATGAAACGTTTTTTTCTGATGAGCTTTATTGTCATAAATGTGTTTATCACGGGATCGGCCTTATCCGCCAACGCGGCTCAGCCCATTAAAATCGGCGTAGTGAGCCCGGTTTCCGGCAATTATGGCGATCATGGCGCCCTTGAGCGGGCCGGTATGGAGATGGCCCTGAAAGAGCTTGGCGGCAAGATGCTGGACCGTCCGGTGGAGTTCATTGTGGTTGATTCCGAAACCAACCCGGATACCGCGGCCCGCCGGGCGCGCGGCCTTATTGAAAAGGATGGCGTGAAGATCCTCATGGGCGGCGTAAGCTCATCGGAGTGCGCTGCCATCGCGGCCGTGGCCCAGGAGCGCAACGTGTTGTATTTCGCCACCAACGGCAACTCTGACGAACTCAGCTCCACCAAAGCCGTGCGCAACATGTTCCGTTCCGCAACCAGCATGGCTACCCAAGGACGGGCAGTGGGCACCTACGTTATTGAAAAACTCGGCAAGAAGAAATGGTTCTTTCTGACGCACGACTATTCCTGGGGCCATTCCGGTACCCGTTGGGCTCGAGAAGTGCTGAAAAAGAACAACGGCACTGAGCTGGGCGAAGTCAAGGTTCCCATGGGTACTCGGGACTTCAGCGCCCAGCTTTTGCAAATCCGCAGCTCCGATGCGGAGGTGCTGATGATCACCTGCGCCGGTTTCGACAACGTGGCCCTTATGAAGCAACTGGCCGAATACCGCATCCACGATAAGATGCTGGTCGTATACACCCTGCAGGAGTTTTGCGACATTTACCCCCTCAAACCGGAAGAACACCGCGGCGTATACGCCGCTGAGGTGTCCTGGGATGAAAACCCGGTCATGCTTGAGGCCTCCAAAAAATTTGCCCAGTTGTTCCCTAAGGCGGCGGCTCCGGTCATAGATAACGGCAACTACAACGGCTATGTGGTCGTCATGGCCTTGGCTGAAGCCATGAAAAAGGCAGGGACTGCCGACGATGTAGACAAGCTGATCTGCGCCTTGGAAGGTATGGAAGTGAAGAAGAACCTGCGTCCCACCACTACCTACATTGACCCGCGCACACACCAGTTTCTGAGCAAAGTCGTCGTAGTCGAAGGCAACGCCAAGGGAACCGGTACGGATATCTGGAAGATAATCCAAAGCTATGACGCGACTAAGTTTGACATGACCAAGGAAGAAAATCCGATCGATATCAGCTGCGGCGCAGCGAAGAAACAATAAGCACACAGGCCCGGTCGTTACGCCAGATGGCCGGGCTTGCCTTGCAACATCAAAAAAAAGCAACCCGAAGCCTTCATCGGGCCTGGATATTCAGACACGCAAGGAAAGACGCCAATGATCATCGTATCTCTTTTCCTGAACGGCATCGTGCTGGGTCTTGTCTATGCCGCCGTAGCGCTGGGTTTCAGCCTGGTGCTCGGCGTGTCCGGGGTCATCAATTTTAGTCACGGCATCACGTTTACCTTCGGCGCGTACTTTTTCTGGGTCTTGTCGAAGTACGTTGGGTATCTGCCCGCTATGCTGCTTTCTCCCCTCCTGGTGGCCTGTATCGGTTTTGTTGTGGAACGAGTGATCATCCGCAGGGTGTATGGACAGGATCCGCTTTTCGGGCTGCTTATCACCCTTGGCTTTGCCATCGCCATGGAAGAACTCATCCGCATGATTTTCGGCCCGGCCCCGTATAACGTGGATGCTCCTTCCTTTGCCAGCGGCGTCATCCTCATCGGCGATTTCTTTTATTCTCAGTACCGTCTTTTCATTGCGGGCGTTGCCGCTTTGATGATTTTCGGCACATGGTTCGTTACGGAAAAGAGCCGTTTCGGTGCGGTAGTCAAAGCCGGCATGTTTAACAGCGAAATGGTGGGCGCGCTCGGACATGATTTGTATCGCCTGCGGCTTGTAGTTATGGTGCTTGGCTCTTTTATCGCAGGCCTCGCCGGCATTTTGGCCGCACCCATCTGGAGCATCAAATCCGGGATGGGCAGCGCTATTCTCATGCCTTCCTTCCTGATCGTGCTTATGGGGGGCCTTGGCAGCATCCCGGGCACGCTTATCGGCGGGTTGCTGGTCGGGTTGTCCATTTCCTTAGGCATTCTTATAGCGCCGCGCTATGTGGACATTATGCCTTATTTGCTTATGGGCGTGATCGTCTATTTTTGGCCCAGAGGACTCATGGGGCAGCAGAACATAATTGAATGACGCGCGGAGTTACGGGCACGGCATTGTGAGGAGAACGACAATGGAAAAATTTTACAAGGATCCCCTGCTTTGGATCTTCGCAGCCTTTTCAATGTATCCCTTTATTCCATATTTGGGCAATTTTATCTCTTTAGGCTCGGAGCTTTTGCTTTGGTTCATCTTTACCCTGAGTTTCAACCTCTGTCTTGGTCAGACAGGCCTGCCTTCTTTCGGGCATGGTGCGTTCTACGGGCTCGGCAGCTATGCCGCCGCCATCACCTTTTTGCGCTTCTCCGATAAACAGGGTTTCGCGCTGCCGATCTTGGCCGGCATCGCCATGGGGATCACCGCTTCGGCCGTTCTTGGCTGGGTTATCAAGGACAAACGGGGTGTGTATTTTGCCATGCTGACTGTGGTGTTCACCCAGGTGTGTTTTGGCGTCTGTTTGCGTTGGGATGCGGTGACCGGCGGTGAATCGGGGCTTTCGGGCATACGCCGTATGGACTTTCTCGGCATTGCCATGCACGACCTGCAAATTTTCTATTATTTCTGTTTTGTCGTTTTTGTGGTCTGCGCATTGCTTATCAGAAAAATCACCCGCTCCTGTTACGGACTGTCGCTGCAATCCGTACGGCAGAACTACATACGTTCCCAGTACCTTGGGTATAACGTCAACTTGTATAAATTTTCCGTGTACACCTTGTCCGGTGCTTTTGCCGGGCTTGCCGGCGCGCTGTATTGTCTGCTTACGCAATCCGCCTTTGCCGATATTCTGGACTGGACCAAGTCGGGCGACGTGGTCATGGCGACGCTGCTCGGCGGCGGCACCGTCAGTTTCTATGGTCCTATTGTAGGCTCGTTCATTTTTATTATCTGCAAGAATCTGCTCAGTTCCCTGTGGGATCATTGGGCGTTTATTTACGGCTTGTCCTTTGTGCTTGTTTTGTTTCTGTTTCCCACGGGACTTATGGGCATGTTGCAGAAAAAATCGCTGAAAAAGTGAGCAAGTGCGGGTTGTTCACGCATGAAAGCCGCTTTGGCGACATGGCGGGCGCTATAGCAGGAGAGCGAAGATGGCCCTGTTTTCCATTCAAGGTCTGACAAAGCATTTCGGCGCGTTGGCGGCGATAAACGATGTGACGATGGATATCGCGGAGGGAGGCATTTTATCCATCATCGGCCCGAACGGCGCCGGTAAGACCACCTTGTTTAACCTGCTGACGGGCTTTCTTATCCCGAATGCCGGCCGCGTAACATACAAAGGGCAGAACATTACCGGCAAAAAACCTTACCAGATCATCAAATACGGCATTTCACGCTCCTTCCAGGTGGTGAGTTTGTTTGAAGACATGACGGTGCTTGATAATATCCGTGTGGGTGTGCAGCGGAATATGGGCATCATGAATAGGTTGTTTTTCGACTACGCCAACACGGTCACCACAGAAAAATCGCTGGAAATTCTTGAACAGGTGGGTCTACGCGAGCTTGCCTATCTGCCCGCACCGTCCATCCCGCACGGTGATCGCAAAATTCTTGATTTGGCCATGGCGCTTACCACGGATCCGCAGACGCTGCTACTTGATGAGCCCATGGCGGGTTTATCCAAGGTGGAGCGCTTGCGGATCACCGAACTGATCAAAACACTTTCGGAAAACCGGAAGGTTATTATCGTGGAACACGATATGGATTTGGTGTTCGCCATTTCCGACGAGATTCTGGTGTTGCACCACGGCGCCATTCTTGCGCGTGGACATCCCGACGAGATAGCTGCGAACGAAATGGTGCAGTCCGCCTACCTCGGGGGAGAAACGACATGATGCTTCAGGTGGAAAGCCTTAATATCTACTACGGACGCGCCCAAGTGGTTTTTGACGCCTCTTTTGAAGTGCAAGAAGGGGAATTTGTAGGCTTGTTTGGCCGAAACGGCTCGGGGAAATCAAGCCTCTTCCGCGCCTTGATGGGGCTTACCCCCCCTGTGGTGGACGGGAAGATTTCCTTCAAAGGACGCCGCATCGCCGGCTTGCCCGCGCACGCCATTGCGAATTTAGGCATAGGATGGGTGCCGGAGGACAGAAAAATTTTTCCCAACTTGACCATTCAGCGTAACCTGCTGCTTGGGGAAAAAGCTGCGCAATACCTGCCGAAAGATTGTCGGCTTTTTGGCCTGGAGGATGCCTACAGATACTTTCCCAAGCTCTATGACATGCGTTCAAAACTAGGCAACCAGATGAGCGGCGGCGAACAGCAGATGTTGAGCGTCGCCCGCACCATGATGGGCAATCCGAGTCTGCTTTTACTGGATGAACCCACGGAAGGACTAGCTCCCAATATTGCTCGGGACGTCATCAAAATGGTTTTGGAAATCCGCAAGGACTTCAATGTCACTACCATCGTAGTTGAGCAATTTTCCCCCAGTTTGCTCAGGCACCTTGACCGTTGTTACGTCATGGAAATGGGTGAGTTTATCTTCAACGACGCTCCGCAGGTGCTTTTACATGATGAGGTGTTGCAACGGAGGCTTTTGGGAGTGGGGTAAGGCGTGTTTTGCGCATCACGGTTTTTTTGCACTCTATTGCATGCAGGAGGCAATACTATGGACAGGGACGACAAGATTCTTGTGATCGGCGCGGGCACAATGGGACACGGCATTGCCCAACAGGCGGCAATGCATGGTTTTTCTGCTGTGCTTGTTGATCAGAACGAGGCCGCACTTGGCAAAGCCGGACTCATGGTGCAGGCCCATCTGGATTTTCTGCGGGGAAAAGGTTTGCTCAACGCGCAGGATATTGAAAACGTACTTGCCCGTATACGCTATAGTATGGATCTGCCCGCCGAAGCCGCGCAGGCGGACTTTGTGTTCGAAGCGGTTTTCGAAGATCTGGAGATCAAGCGTGATGTATTCGCCAAATTGGGGGAATGCGCACGTCCCGATGTGGTGCTTGCCAGTAACACGTCATCCTTTGACATTGGTAAATTGTGTGAAGTCACACGTAACCCCGCCCGCGTGATCGGGGCGCACTGGTTTCATCCTCCGCAGGCAACCCCGTGCATAGAATTGATCATGGCCTCCCAGACCAGTGAACAGACTTTGCGGAAAGCGCAGGCTATGGCTGTCGCGCTGGGAAAATACGCCACGCGTTGCCCCAATGCCCCCGGCTTTGTGGCGAACCGTATCCAGTTTGCTATGTTCGCCGAGGCGTGTAAAATTGTGGAAGAAGGTTTGGCAATTCCTGAAGAAGTGGATCGTATTGTCAAGTCATCCTTCGGCTTTAGGTTAGGCGCCTTCGGGCCTTTTGAAATAGCGGATCAGGCGGGAATAGACGTGTATCTTTCTATTTTTGAATACCTGCATACACATTTGCAACATGATCAGTTTGCGCCTCCAGCATTTTTGCGGACTCTGATAGAGGAAAAGCGTCTGGGCCTTAAATCCGGAAAAGGTGTTTATGACTATTGTGGCGGTAAGGCAAATGCACTACGCCGTCTACGTGATGAGCGCCTTTTAGACCGCTTGGAACTTTTCAAAAAAGAACACGCGGAAGAGTTCTCCCCCAGATAGAGTTTTTTGCACAACAAAATCTATCGTAGGTACACCGCCCTCGGTATTTACATTATACCATTCTGAGCGGAGATCCAGCGCATGGCTTCCGCCAGATCCAGCGTCCCTTCGTATAAGGCCCGACCGCTTATAGCGCCCTGCAGATGAGCTTGCCGGGACAAGGGATAGAGTTTTTGCACGTCAGCCAGTGTGGCCACCCCGCCCGCAGCGATAAGCGGAATGGGGGAAATGCGGGCAAGCTTGCGTAACGTCTCAAACGCCACGCCTGTCTGCATGCCGTCACGTTCAATATCGGTATACACAATAAAGGAAGCGCCGTCGCGCACCAGACGCGGCAATACCTCGTCCACGCTCAACCCGGAGTCGGCGACCCAGCCTTTGGTTTTCAGACGGCCTTTGTCGGCATCAAGGGAAACGCCGATTTGTCCCGGAAAACGGCGGCACAGCCTTGCGAAAGCATCGGGGTCTTCCAATGCCATGGTGCCGACGATCAGCCTGCGCACCCCGGCGTCCAGATATGCCTTGGCGGCGGCTTCGTCGCGAATGCCGCCGCCAAGCTGAACAGGAATGCTGAGTGCCGCGCAGATGCGTCTGATGATATCACAACTGGCGGGCATACCCTGGAATGCGCCGTCCAGATCCACCACATGCAGCCAGAGTGCGCCTTTATCTTGCCAAGAACGGGCCGTCGCCACAGGATCCGGGGAAAAGACGGTGCTGTCCGCAGCGACGCCTTTTTTCAAGCGCACCGCCTGCCCATGTTGAATATCAACAGCCGGGAAAAGGATCACAGGCCGAATTCCTTGATGGCTTTGCTGACGCCTTCCCGCGTCAATTCCGTCGCGTTGACCCAGCGTCCCTTGCGTTTAAAGAATTTGCCCACAGTAAGCAGATTCTCCGAAAGCCCGACCTGCTGTTCCTCAAAGACGGAACGTTTGAGCAGGCGCGCTCTGGCGATATCGATGAGGTAGAATTCCACTTTGATCGAAGCGCTGGTGGCCACCCCGGCTTCACCGCCGTCACGTTCTTGCCAGTGAATGATTTGGGGGACAAAAAGCAGATCGACATCCGCGTTTTTACCGATTGCAAGCCATGTTTGCAGACCCTGCGGAGTGCCGGATTCGTGATAGTTTATGCTGGGCATGGATGCCGGCGCAGCCAAAGTGGCATACTGACGGTTGCTTTCCTGAGAGAGTGTGCGGGCAAGCATGCTGTCGAGATCCGGCAGCAGGCCGGGGTTGATTCTTCCCTGGCCGTCCGGGAGCTGTCCGGCGATAAGTTCGCTTGTGGCGGTTGGCTGGGTAAACCAGGCAACGCCTACCCGGAATTCATGGGGAATAATAGTGGGGGCGAATTGTCCGGGTGTCCGCTTTTGGCAGGAAACCAGCGGCGCCAGAAGGAAAACGGCAAGCACCGCTACAAAAATTCGAGATATATTACGCATTAGTCTAGCCTCCCCTTTGTGCTGCGCACCATGCTGCCGGAACAGCGCACCGCCTGATTCAGGGCGCATCCCAAACCCTTGGCGGCGGATTCCAGAAGATGGTGTCCGTTTTTACCGTATATGAAAGAAATATGCAGATTCATGCGGGCTGCTGAAGCCAGCGCCTTGTAATGCTCGCGCCACAAGTCGCACTCCTCTCCCCCCAGCACAGACGGCAACAGTTCCTCGCCTCGCCATTCCAGCCAAGCTCGTCCTGAAATGTCAATACATACGTCCGCCAAGGCTTCATCCATGGGAACGCGGGCAGAGCCCACCCGTGCGATGCCTGTCCTGTCGCCCAAGGCTTCAAGCAACGCCTGGCCCAGCACCAGGCCGATGTCTTCGGCGCTGTGGTGTCCATCGATATAGGTGTCGCCCTCGCAACGCAAGCGTAGATCAAAGCCGGCCCAAAACATGGTGAGGGTCAGCAGGTGATCCAGCAGCCCGATGCCGGTGGCAATCTCCGTCACGCCCGTGCCGTCGAGGTTCAACTCCAGAGAAATGTTTGTTTCTTTGCTTGTGCGTGTCAGGGTGGCGCTACGGGTATTCATGAAACCTCCTGAGCAGGCTTGTGCGCATCTTCGGCGTTGCTGTCAGCCGTTGCGGCATCCTGTTTTTTGTCCACTTTTTTCTGACGTTTTTGCGCAAGCACTGTTATCCATATGCTCATTTCATATAGTATAAGCATGGGAAAGGCCATGAGCAGCTGCGAGACGACATCAGGAGGGGAGAGGATGGCCGCTAAAATAAAAATGGTGAGGATAGCGTACCTTCTCCAGCGGCGCAGGTGCGCCGCTGTCAGAATTCCTATGCGCGCCAGGAGAAAGGCAAACAACGGCATCTCAAAGATGAGGCCGAAGGCGATGAGCAGCTTAAGCGCGAAGCTCAGGTACTCATTGAGAGAAGGCATGGGAAGAATGGTATCTGTGGCAAAACCCATAAAAAATTGAAAGGCTACCGGAAACGCCACAAAATAACAGAACGCCGCCCCGGATAGGAAAAAGAACGCGGAAAAAGCCGCCAAGGGAACGATATGGCGCCGTTCCTCCTCATACAAGCCAGGCGCGACAAAAGCCCATATCTGGTAGAAGCTGTACGGGCTGGTAAGGAACAGTGACGCCACAAAGCCCACTTTCATATAAACAAAGAAAGCTTCGGGGATTGACGTGAAAATCAGCTTGCTGCCTTGCGGCATACTGGCGGTGAGGGGTTTGACCAGCTCGCCGAAAAGGGTGTCGGAGACGGCATAACACGCGAAGAAGCCCAGCATGACCATAATCAGGATACGTACCAGACGTGAACGCAGCTCGCCCAGGTGCCCCATGAGGCTCATGGCTTTGTCGCTTTTGTCTGCCGCGTCTTTGCGCTCCTTTTGTTCCTCCTGTTTTTGTTCGGCGGGTGGCGTTTTGGCGCTTGGCGCGAGTTGCTGATCCGCGTTTTCCTCCTGCATGGCGGGTGGGACCGCTTCCTGAGGAGCGGGGACGCCCGTGTCTCCGTCAGCCGAGGGCTCGTCACGGGAAGTGTTTTCGCCGTCCCAGGAACGAAAGCTGAGAGCGTCTTCAAACGCATCCCTGCCGTCGTTTTCCGGCGTGCCATCCTGTCCGTTCATGCCTGTTCCTTAGAATGCGCGGTCTTGTGACTGGCTTCAACAGCTTGCTCAAGGTCTGTTTTGGCTGCCGCGGGCTTTTCGGCGTTTTTTTCAGCTTGCGCGTCATGGTTGAAAAATTCTTTTTCAGCCTGCCGCTTGCGTTCTTCGTGCTCTTCTTTCTCCACTTCAAGATTCAATGTTCGCTGAAATTCTGTGGAGACGCGGCGGAATTCGCCCATCGCCTTGCCCAGCGTCTTGGCGATTTTAGGCAAATGTGACGGGCCAAGCACTAAAAAGGCCACAATCAAGATAACCAGAAATTCCGAACTGCCGATGCCGAACATGGAGCCCCTCCCATGCTGAGGTGTGAACCGTCAAAGAGTGTCGTCCGCCAAAGCGCTATTCCCACTCTATCGTGGAGGGAGGTTTGGGGGAGATGTCATAAACCACTCGGTTGACGCCCTTCACTTCGTTGATGATGCGTCCAGAAATACGCTCCAGCAGCTCCGAAGGCAAGCGCACCCAGTCAGCGGTCATGGCGTCGACGCTGTCCACCACGCGCAAAGCGACCACATGCTCATAGCTGCGATGATCGCCCATGACGCCCACTGTCTTGAGGGGCAACAGCACGGCAAACCCCTGCCAGACTTTGCGGTACCAGCCGGATTCCTTGAGTTCGATTTGAACGATGCGGTCAGCGTTGCGCAAAATGTCCAGCCGCTCTTCGGTGACTTCACCGATAACGCGGACGGCCAGCCCTGGGCCGGGGAAGGGATGACGCCAGACGATAAATTCCGGCAATCCCAGTTCCATAGCCACTTTACGCACTTCATCCTTGAAAAGCTCCCGTACCGGTTCGATGAGCTTAAGCTGCATGTGTTCCGGCAGACCACCCACATTGTGGTGGCTTTTGATGATCGCCGACGGCCCTTTGTGTGAGATAGACTCGATGACGTCCGGGTAAAGCGTGCCCTGAGCCAGATAGTCTACCTTGCCGAGCGCCTTGGCTTCCTCGTCGAAGACTTCAATGAAGGTGTGTCCTATGATTTTGCGCTTGGTTTCCGGGTCGGTCACTCCCTCCAGACGGGAAAGAAAACGCTTTTGGGCCTGGACGCGCTTGAGGTTCAGATCAAAATGTTCTTGCAGGTACGACGTGACTTCATCAGCTTCATGCATGCGCAACAGGCCGTTGTCCACAAAGATGCAGTGCAGGCGGCTGCCGAGAGCCTTGTTGAGCAGCACCGCCACCACCGTGGAGTCAATGCCGCCGGAAAGAGCGCAAACTACCTGCCCGTCACCGACTTGGGCGGCAACGTCTTTCACCGTGCGTTCCACAAAGGCGGACATGGTCCAGTCCGGCGTAATCCGGGCCACCTTGAACAGAAAATTGTGCAGCATGCGTTCGCCGTCTTCGGAATGATGCACTTCGGGGTGGAATTGCACGGCATAGATTTTTCTGGCTTCATCAAACATGGCGGCTACGCTCAAGGTGCGGGTGCGGCCGCTGACGGCGAAGCCGGGCGGCGGTACGGTCACCTTGTCTCCGTGCGACATCCAGACGCGGGAGGTGGAAGCCCCGTTTTCCCTAAACAAGCCGTCCCACAAGGCACAGGGCCGGGTCATGGCCAGATCTGCCGGGCCATATTCCCGGGTGGAGGAATGGGCGAGTTGCCCGCCCAAGTTACGCGCCAGAAGTTGCATTCCGTAGCATATGCCGAGTATGGGCACATCGAGTTCCAGCAAACCTTTGTCCAGGCCGGGGGCGTCCTTTTCCCCCACGCTGGCCGGGCCGCCGGAGAGGATGATGGCGGCAGGCTCCATGCGCGCGACCTCTTCCGCTGTGATCACGCAGGGATGGATTTCCGAATAGACCCCGGCCTCGCGTACGCGGCGCGCAATGAGTTGCGTTACCTGGGAACCGTAGTCAATGACAATAACTTTGCTCCGTTGCACGGGCGCCTCCAAAGCGTTATGCGTGGCCTTGGGCTACTTGAGAGCGTATTCCCCTGAAACGCGGCATACATCAGGGCAGCG
>Ga0123357_10007033_pt1 | contig 13851 bp, 16 predicted proteins | sample TergutEmb28metaG_FD_89873 | JGI IMG/M metagenome (GOLD analysis project Ga0123357, IMG submission 89873) | Embiratermes neotenicus P4 segment gut microbial communities from Petit-Saut dam, French Guiana - Emb289 P4 | ecosystem: Host-associated > Arthropoda: Insects > Digestive system > Gut ... | reverse complement strand
CGTTGCGGCTGGCACCGGGTCGCCCAATGCGGCGACGTCAAGAACGGCGGCCCGGGCCAGGCCGATGGGCGCGGTCGCGTCGGGCGAGCCGGCGGCTGGCGGGACGGCGACCGGCGCGACGATGTCGGGAGCGGGCGCGTCGAGCCCGCCCGAGCCCCCCTCCGGAGCCGTCTGCGCGTGCACCGTCACGTCGCCGATCGTAGGGTGCGAGCATCAGCGTCACAGCGATGGGCGGGTAATGAGCATGCCGGAGCCTCGAATCGATCCCGGGCGGGTGCTGCTCGCGGCGACCCCGTTGGGCGATCCGCGTGACGCCTCGACCCGACTTATTGAGGCGCTCGCCGCCGTCCCGGTGATCGCCGCCGAGGACACCCGTCGGCTGCGTCGGCTGTGCGCGCAATTGGGGGTGCGGCCGTCCGGTCAGGTGCTGTCCTTCTTCGACGGCAATGAGGCGGCCCGGCTGCCGCTGCTGTTGGACGAGCTGCGCGGCGGCGCGGACGTTCTGGTGGTCACCGACGCGGGCATGCCGGCGATCAGTGATCCGGGCTATCGGCTGGTCCGCGCCGCCATCGCCGAGGGCGTGACGGTGTCGGTGCTGCCCGGCCCGTCGGCGGTGACGGCGGCGCTGGCCGTGTCCGGGCTGGCCGTGGACCGGTTCTGTTTCGAGGGTTTCCCGCCGCGCAAACCGGGCGCGCGTCAGCGCGCGTTCGCCGCGCTGGCGGCCGAGCGGCGCACGCTGGTGTTCTTCGAGGCGCCGCACCGCCTGGCGGCCACGCTGGCTGATCTGGCCGCCGCGTTCGGCGCCGACCGGCCGGCGGCGGTGTGCCGGGAACTGACCAAGACGCACGAGCAGGTGCGGCGCGGGACGCTGGGCGAGCTGGTGGACTGGGCGGGCGATGAGGCGCGCGGCGAGATCACCCTCGTGGTGGGCGGCGCGCCGGCCGCGGCGCCCAGTCCGGCCGATCTCGCCGCGCGGGTGGCCGCCGCGCAGGCCACCGGGCAGACCCGCAAGGAGGCGATCGCGTCGGTGGCCGCGACCGCCGGGACGCCCAAACGCGTCGTCTACGACGCCGTGCTGAACGGGACCGTGCGAAGCTAACCGCATGCCTCACGCCGAAGCCGAAGTAAGCCTGTCCGCGATCAGCGGCAATGTCGCGCGGCTGAAGTCCGCCACCCCGGCGGAGGTGATGGCGGTGGTCAAAGCGGACGGGTACGGCCACGGCCTGCTGGAGTGCGCGCGCGCGTCACTGGCCGGCGGCGCGAGCTGGCTCGGGGTGGCGCTGATCGAGGAGGCGCTGGCGCTGCGCGCGGCCGGGCTTGACGCGCCGACCCTCGCCTGGCTGTGGAGCCCGTCGGAGAGCGAGGCGGTACGCGCGGCGGTGCGCGCCGGCGTCGACCTGTCGGTGGGCGGGTCGTGGTCGCTGGCGGCGGTCACCGCCGCGGCGCGCGAAACCGGAAAACCGGCCCGGATCCACCTGAAGATCGACACCGGGTTGTCGCGCAACGGCTGCTACGTCGATGACTGGCCCGAGCTGCTGGCCGCGGTCGCCCAAGCGCGCGCCGCCGGCGAGGTGGAGCCGGTCGGCGTGTGGAGCCACTTCGCCTTCGCCGACGCGCCCGGCCATCCCGTGATCGCCCGCCAGCTGGCCGCGTTCCGGGACGCGCTGGGGGTCGCCGGCCGCCATGGGATCACCCCGCAGGTGCGGCACATCGCCAACTCGGCGGCCGCGCTGACCCTGCCCGAGGCGCACTTCGACCTGGTGCGGCCGGGTGTGGCGGTGGTCGGCCTGTCCCCGATCCCGGGGCAGGGGTTCGGGCTCACCCCGGCGATGACGCTGCGCGCCGAGCTGGCGCAGGTCAAGCGGGTCCGCGCCGGCGAGGGCGTCTCCTACGGGCACACCCACACCACCGCGCGCGCCACGACGCTCGCCCTGGTGCCGCTGGGCTACGCCGACGGCATACCGCGCCACGCCGGCAACCGCGGCCCGGTGATGATCAACGGCGCGCGGTTCACCGTCAGCGGACGGGTGTGCATGGACCAATTCGTGGTTGACATCGGTGATCACCAAGCCGCGCCCGGCGATTCCGTGGTGCTCTTCGGGCCAGGAAACGACGGTGAGCCGACGGCGCAGGACTGGGCTGACGCCGCCGACACGATCCACTACGAGATCGTGACCCGGCTCGGCCCCCGGGTGCCCAGGGTGTATCGCGACCAAGGCGAGCCATGCCACCGCCGGTGAGCGGCTGGAAGATCGCCACCGGGGTGCTGGGCGGCGCGGCGGGGTTGGCCGCCGGGGTGGGCGCCACCGCCGTCGCGGTCGGCCGGTTGGCCACCGGGCGCGAGCAGGTGGACCTGGCCGAACGGTTCGCGCCGCTGCCGGTGGACCGGTGCGGCACGGTCACCGCCGACGACGGCGTGCGCCTGTGGTACGAGGAGGCAGGACCGGCCGACGCGCCGCTGACCGCCGTGTTCATCCCGGGTTTCGCGTTGTCGCTGGGCATTTTCTATTTCCAGCGCCAAGCCTTGGCGCAGCGGTTCGGCGACCGGCTGCGGATGGTCTTCTACGACCCGCGCGGGCACGGCCGCTCCGAGCGCGGTGACCCGGCCCGGGCGACCATCGACCAGCTCGGCCAAGACCTGAGCGCGGTGCTGGACGCGCTGGCGCCGACCGGCCCGGTGGTCCTGGTCGGGCACTCGATGGGTGGCATGACGGTGATGGCGCTGGCCCAGGCGCGGCCGGAGCTGTTCACCGCGCGCCGCGTCGCCGGGGTGGTGCTGGTGTCGACCTCCACCGGAAAGCTCGGCGGCGTCACGTTGGGGCTGCCGTCGTTGGTCGCCAAGCTGCGCGCGCCGCTGCTGCCATTGCTGCTGCGCGGCGCCCGGCATGGCGCGGGGCTGGTGGAACGGAGCCGGGCGCTGGGCGCCGACCTGGCCTGGGTGATCACCCGTCGGTTGAGCTTCGCCAGCGACGACGCCGACCCGGCGCGGGTGGAATACCTGAACGCGATGATCGCGGCCACCCGCATCGAGGTGATCGCGGACTTCTACCCAACCCTGATGAGCCATGACAGACGAGCGGCGCTGCCCGTCCTGGCCGGTGTCCGAACGGTGATCATCTGCGGTGACAAGGACTTGCTGACCCCGATCGCGCACAGCGTCGAGATGGCCGGGCAGCTCGCCAAGGCGAGTTTTGTGGTGATCCCGCGCGGTGGGCACGTCGCGTTGCTGGAGCGCCCGCAGCTGGTCACCGAACCGATCGCCGAGCTGATCGAGGACACCTTGCGTGACATCGCGCGCCGCCGGCTCCGTCACTGGTGGCGGCCATTCGCCGGGGATCCGCAATGATCGGGCCGCGGCACGGGCCGGGCAAGCCGGCCGGGCCGATCGCACCGCGCCCGCGGGACCCCGCCCCGGGCACGTCAGATCCCGCGCCGCGCCCGCCGGATCCAGGGCCGCGCCCCCCCGATCCCGCGTCGCGCCCGCCGGATCCAGGGCTGCGCCCGCCGGATCCCGCGCCGGGTCACCCGACGCTGCGGCTGCCCACCGCCGAAGACACCCGCGCGTTGGGCGAGCGGCTCGCCGGGGTGCTGCGCGCCGGCGACCTGGTGGTGCTCAACGGGCCACTGGGTGCCGGCAAGACGGCGCTCACCCAGGGCATCGGGGCGGGTCTGGGGGTCAGTGGCCGGGTGGTGTCGCCCACCTTTGTGATCGCCCGGGCGCACTCCGGCGGGCGGCTGCCGCTGGTTCATGTGGACGCCTACCGGCTCGGCTCGCTGGCCGAAGTCGACGATCTGGACCTGGACGTCGAGGTGGCCGACTCGGTGACGGTGGTGGAGTGGGGCGCCGGCCTGGTCGAGCGCCTGGCCCCAGCTTGGCTGGAGGTGCGCATCGAGCGGGCCGACGACGGCGAAGAGCGCGCCGCGACGCTGATCGGGCACGGCGGCGACTGGCCGCGACGCCTCGCGGGACTGGCGTGACTGAGCGCGACATGCCCTGTCTTGATCACCCTTCCCGCACGATTGGTTCCAATGCGCCACTGATGGCCGCTGATTCGTTAGACTGGGGCTTGTGCGTCGTCGCACTTTCCTGCTCTCCTCAACGGTGTCGCTGGCGGGGGTCGCCGCGGCGCTGACCGGATGCGCGGCGGCGGCGATCCCCGCCGACAGCTCCGCGCCCACGGCCGAGGGACCGACGGCGCCAACCGCGAAGACGCCGCCGAGCCCCACCCCGACCGGCACTGAGCCCAGCGAGACGCCGACCGATCGGCCCCCCACCGCGACGCGGTCGGCGCCGTCGACGCCCAGTCGCGCGCCGTCGGACCAGCGAGGCTCGCTCGACGCGCCAATCGTGCTCGGCGCGCTCCCGGGCGCTGGGAACAAGATCGCGCTCACCATCGACGACGGGGTCAGCGCCGAGGTGATCGACGGATACCTCCGCTTGGCTGAGCGCCATGGCACCAAGCTGACATTCTTCATCAACGGCATGTATAAGGGATGGACCACGCACGCCCAACGCATCGGGAAACTGGTGCATAACGGCCAGGTGCAGATCGGCAACCACACCTGGAGCCATCCGGATCTGACCAAGCTCTCGGCGGCCGGGATCGCCGACCAGCTCGGCCGAAACGACGAGTTGATCCAGCGCCTGTGGGGCATCACCAGCAAGCCCTACATGCGCCCGCCATACGGGTACCGCGACGCGACCACGGACAGAATCTGCGCCGACCTGGGCTACCCGAAGATCACCATGTGGTACGGCTCGCTCGATGACTACGGGAAGATCACCGCCGACGCCATGGTGAAGAACGCGCGAAAGTGGCTGCTGCCCCAGCGCATCGTCGTTGGCCACGCCAACACGCCGACGGTGGTGGGCGGATTGCCGCGCCTTCAAGCGCTGCTCAAGAAACGGGGGTTGACCACGGTCACCCTGCGCGAGGTCTTCGGGGGCTGAGCCTCCGGCGAACCCCGCAAGTCAGCGATCCAGGCACTGGCCCGTGTCGGCCGGAGACATCCGGGAAACATGGTCAGGCTGCCGATCCGATCGTTGGTAGGATTGGTAAATGAGTGACGCCGTCGTTCGGTACGAGAAGGTCAGTTGGACGGTCGATGCGGACGTGCTGGCCCAGGTGCGGAGCCGGGTGCCCCGTGGTCAGCAGTCCGCGTACGCCACCAAGGCGCTGCGTCGCCAGCTGGAACGTGACGGTCTCGCCGAGATGATCGGCGAACTGGTCGCGCTCAATGGACCGGTCGACGAGGACGCGGTGCATTCGTACGTGGCACAGTGGCAGTGAGCAGCGCTGGCCGCGCGTCGCGCCATCGGCAGGGCTTGTCGATTGTCGGGACAGCGACACGCACAATAGTGCTGGACTCGCAGGCCGTCTCCGCGTTGGCTGACGGCGCGCGTGGGATGGCTGAACGGCTCGAAGCCGCGCGCCGACTAGACGCACGGGTGGTCATCCCGTGTGTTGTGCTGGCCGAGGTCATGACCGGCGGCGCCGAGGACGCGTCAATTTGGAACGTGCTGCGGCGGTTCCCGGTCATCGACCTGGACACCGGATTGTCCGCACGGGCTGGCGGCCTGCGGCAACGCGCGGAGCGGGCGCGCAGAAAGAAGCGGGACCTGACGCTCGACGCGCTCGTGGCCGCAGTCGCCGTCAGGGTGAAACCCGCCGTGGTAATCACGACCGACCCTGAAGATTTCGGTTTGCTCCTGGACGGACACGACGTGAAGATCGACACAATCAGCCGGGCACTGAACTGATCCGCCCAGCAGGCTCTTGGGCGATCGCGTCAGCCGTCATCGGAGAGCGGCGTGGCCGTGAGCTCCACCGTCTCGCCTCGGCGGCGGCGCGCACCGTCCGATCACGCCTCCCGTCCGCGCCGTCCGCCGGGGGCGAGGCCGATCTCGTAGGCTGATCATCGTGCTCGTCCTGGCCATTGACACCTCCTCGGCCGCCGTGACGGCGGCGGTGGCCGAGGTCGCGGACGGGGTGACCGTGCTGGCCCGGCAGGTCGTCATCGACGCGCGGGCGCACGGCGAGCGGCTGGCCCCGGGCATCGCGCTGGCGCTGGCGCGAACCGGCGCCGGGGTGTCCGACCTGCGCGCGGTGGTCGCCGGGGTGGGACCCGGTCCGTTCACCGGGCTTCGGGTCGGGTTGGTGACGGCGGCCGCGATGGGCGACGCGTTGGGCATACCCACCTATGGGGTCTGCTCGCTGGACGCCATCGCCGGCGCGCTGGACGAGCCGTCGCTGCTGGTGGCCGGCGACGCCCGTCGCCGCGAGGTCTATTGGGCGCGCTACCGGAGCGGAGTTCGGGTCGCCGGCCCCGCAGTCGCCAAGCCGGCCGATCTCGTGGACGGTCGCGCTGATCTGAGCGCGACCGACCCGCACAAGATCGACTCCATTCGTGCCGGATCCGGCGCGATCGGCGCCGACGCCGCGATGGCCGGCGCGGGGGCTCGCCTGTACGCCGACGTTTTGGGCCTGCGGCTGGCGGACGCGGACTACCCGTCACCGGAGGCGTTGGTGCGCCTCGCCGCCGAACGAATCCGCGCGGGTGCGCCGAGCGAGCCGCTGACCCCGCTGTACCTGCGCCGCCCCGACGTGACACCGCCGGGGACCGCGAAATCGACCACCCAGCCGGTGGCGCCATGAGACCCGAGGCGGCCACCTCCGCAACGGCGGTGGTCGGGGGCGGAGCCGCCCGGACCCCTGGCGAAGCGACCGGCCAAGCCGTCGGCAATGGGGTCGCTCAAGCCGTCGGCGACGGGGTCGCTCGGGCCGTCGGCGTGGTGGCGCTGGTGCCGATGACCGCGGCCCACATCGAGGCGGTGATGTGGCACGAGGCGGGCATGTTCGGCCCCGAAGCGTGGTCAGCGAATGCGTACCGGGAGGAGCTGGCCGACCGTCGGCACCGCGCGTACGTGGCCGCGGTCGACGCCGCCGGGACCCTGCTGGGTTGGGCGGGCATGCGGGTCGTCGGCGACGAGGCGGAGATCTGCACGGTGGGCACCATCCCGGCCGCGCGCCGGCGCGGCATCGCCCGCGCGCTGGTGCGCTGGCTGCTCGATGAGGCCGGAAAGCGCCGGGTGCGGGTGCTGTTCCTGGAGGTGCGGGTGGACAACGACGCGGCGCGCGCGCTGTATGCCAGCGAGGGGTTCGCGGAAGTCGGGCGCCGGCGCGGCTACTACGAGAACGGGCGGGTGGACGCGATGGTCATGTGCCGGGTCTTCGGGAAGGGGCGCCGTGCGCGCTGACGAGCCCTTGGTGCTGGGCATCGAGACCTCCTGCGACGAGACGGGCATCGGCTTGGTGCGCGGGGCGACCTTGCTGGCCGACGCGCTGGCCTCCAGCGTGACCGAGCACGCCCGCTTCGGCGGCGTGGTCCCGGAGGTGGCCAGCCGGGCGCACCTGGAGGCGATGGTCCCGACGGTGCGCCGGGCGTTCGAACGGGCCGGGGTGGCGCCCCGCGACATCGACGCGGTGGCGGTGACCGCCGGGCCGGGGCTCGCTGGCGCGCTGCTCGTGGGCGTCGCGGCGGCCAAGGCGTACGCGCTGGCGTTGGACAAGCCGATCTACGGCGTCAATCACCTGTCCGCGCATGTCGCGGTCGATCTGCTGCACAACGGCCCGCTGGACGAGCCGTGCGTGGCGCTGCTGGTCTCCGGCGGGCACTCCTCGTTGCTGCTGGTGCCGCGCGTCGGCGGCGAGAAGGTCATAGAGCTGGGCGCGACCGTCGACGACGCCGCCGGGGAGGCCTACGACAAGGTGGCCCGGCTGCTCGGCCTGCCGTTCCCGGGGGGGCCGCCGATCGACCGGCTGGCCCCCGAGGGCGACCCGGCGGCGATCGCGTTCCCGCGCGCGATGCGCGACGGTGGGTACAACTTCTCCTTCGCCGGGTTGAAAACGGCGGTGGCCCGCTGGGTGGAGGCGCGCCAGCGCGCCGGGGAGCCGGTGCCGGTCGCCGACGTGGCCGCCTCGTTCCAGGAGGCGGTGGTGGACGTGCTCACCGCCAAGGCGGTGCGCGCCGCGCGCGAGCACGGGGTGGGCCATCTGCTGATCGGTGGCGGGGTCGCCGCGAACTCCCGGTTGCGCGCCTTGGCGCAGCAACGGTGCGCCGACGCCGGGCTGGTGCTGCGCGTCCCGCCGCCCCGGCTGTGCACCGACAATGGCGCGATGGTGGCGGCGCTGGGCGCGCAGCTGGTGGCGCACGGCGCGGTCCCGTCGCAGCTGGATCTGCCGGCCGATTCCGGCATGCCGATCACCGAAGTGCTCATCTAGCCGCGCCCGTGGCGAGCGCATTCATCAGCCGCTCACGCGGCGAACACACGTAGCCGCTCGCGCGGAGAAGGAGGAAAGCCGCGATGGCTGATTTCACTGGCACGCCGGTGACGCTGATGTGGGAGGCGCGGGCCGCTGCGGGCCGCGCCGACGAGCTGCTGGCGTACATGGTCGAGCACGCCGCCCCGAGCGCCGCCGTGTACGGCAACACCGTCCATGTGGTGGTGGTGATCGATGAGACCGGGGCGCCGGTGCCCGAACCCCCGGAGGAGCTGCTGGCCCGTCCCGCCTACACCTGGACCTTCCACCGCGCCCGCTGAAGGTAGCGGCGTGGGGTGCCCAACCATATTCCGCAGCTCTGATTCATCGAGGTGCGAGTTTTGGTAATGGTGGCGGTGTGCTTTCGGGTATCATCGAGTCAAGGTAGGAGGAGGTTCGCTGGCCGTGTACCCAAACCGTGAGGTCTTTCCAAACGCCCCGCTTGCTCTTGTCGCAGCGGAGGTCCGATTCACTGACGCGGCTCGGCTGCGCCAGCAGCAGACCCGGGATGAGGTCGCGATTGCCTTGGAGGGGTTGTTCCCGTATGCGGAGCCATTCCAACGCGCCGACTTCAACTTGGCCGGGGGCGTGCCATCCCAGGCGCCGCAGCACGACGGGATGGTATTGAGCAATGGCAGCAGCACCGAGACGCTCACGATCATGGCTGATTCGCTCATCTACCAGACGACGGCTTACCGCGGATTCGAGGGACTCCTCGAATCCATGACGGCTGCCTGCGACACGCTGGTGGCGGCGGGAATACAACCCGCCATGCGCAGAGTCGGGCTGCGCTACGTGGATGAGGTGCGGGTTCCGGTGACCATTTCCGATGTGCGGCAGTGGAGTCGCTGGATCGACGACCGGCTCATTGGCCACCTCGCGGTGGGGCCAGATGACGTTCCCGTCACGGTCACGCAAACCATCGCCACCTTCGATCTTGGCGACGACCTGGGGTTCACGTTTCGCTGCGCCGCCATGGACGAGGGCACGATCGTTGTCTCCGAGCACCTCAGCCGGCCGCCGGTGGAGGATGGGCCGTTTTTTGTTCTGGATCTGGATGGATTCATGGATTTCACCAGCCAGGCAGCCGTTCCGCTCAGCGCGAAGACCATCTGTGACTCGTTGTCCGCCGCGCACGTGCCGTGTGGCACCGCTTTCCAACGTTCGATCACCGATGAAGCCCGCGCGCTGTTTCGCGGAGCGTCGTCATGACCCTTGCCGCCGCAGCCGCTAGCGAGGCCACCGGCACCGCCGCCGGCGTGATCGCTGGCTTTTCGCTTTCGGCGCTCGATGAGACCCGTGCGCTGGCGCTTCGCGCCGACTATCTGCGCACCGATGTTGATATGCTGCGTGGCCAGGTGCTTGAGCTGCATGGCGCGGTCCGCCGGCAGGAACTGTTCGATCGGACCCTCGACAAAGCTCGGATGTCAATCACGGCGCTTCTTGAGCAGCTCGCCCACGAACGCGGCATGGGCTGGTGCGATATCGCCGAGGCGCTTGGGGTCAGCGTGTCAGCGGTTCGTAAGTGGCGCAAAGATGGCGGCGCGAGCCCGAACAGCCGGCTCAAGCTCGCCCGACTAGCCGCGCTGCTCGATGTGATTGAGCGGGTGGGCCCAATCGACGACCCCGCCGCTTGGATGGAGATGGATCTGCCGCTAGGGCCTGGATTCTTTGTCCGGCCCTGGGACCTCTATCTCGACGGGCACCTCGACGCGTTGCTGGACCTGGCCGGGCATCGGCGCGGCGCGGCGCAAGCGCTCGATCAAGTCAGGCCGAGTTGGCGCGAGAGCCGGAGCGATTTCGAGGTAGTCCCGGATGCCGATGGCGAACCATCCCTCCGGCCATGGGAAAAGTGAGTGGCGCAGCGTCATGGACCGGATTGAACCGAGCGCGCTCTACGACCAACGCGGCGGAGTCAGTCGGGCGCGCCCGCTGCTTCAGGGCGATGTGTTCGACGATGTCGTGCTGCCGGGCTTCGGCGACGAGCCGCGCAAGGTCCAAATTGTCGCGCACCCGTGCGCGATGCGAACCGGATCGAACCTGACCTCGAGAATCACTGTGGCGCCGGTGGAGCCCCATCAGCTGGTGATCGGCAGGCACTGGGACGGCTTCTTGCGTGTGATGCCTCTTGCCGAGCTCGTCGGTGGCACGCATTTTGCCACCAAGTTCATCGATGTCACCGCCGCGCCGACGTCGCTGCTCACCCGCAGCCGGCGGATCGCAACTCTTTCGAACCGGGGAATCTACGTCCTGCAGCAGCGGTTGATCAAGCACTACACCCGAGTCGAGATGCCGTTGGAGGCGCTGCGGCTCGCGTCGTCGGCTGTGCTGACCGAGGCTGAACTGCAGTGGAGCTGGATCGAGGAAGTTCTTGACGACGATGAGTTGGGTCAAGACGAGGCGATAGAGGCCGAGGCGGCCGTGTTCGATGGCTGGCTGGGCGCGGGAGCGTCCTCCCGGCGCGATCGGCTTCGTGAGGAGATCACGCATGCCGACATGCGTCGCGAGGCTCATCGGGCCGCCCGGGAGCGTGTCGCGCAGCGAGAGTCCGACCGCGGGCTTGGCGGGTAGGACGGCGAGCAGTCGCCGACCCTCGACGCCATGGCGGGTCCAGGCGCGTTGGCCGCTGAGCCAGCCCGCTGGCCGGCGGCCCGCCGCCACGCGTGGGACGCAACAGATCGGCCTGGCGCGGTGTCTATGAGAGTGTGAGCGTCGTGCTTTCGGTGCCTGGGGTCGCGGAGAGCGGCACGGTGGCGTTCGCGCAGTTCGTGCGCGAGCAGACCCCGGCGCTGTTGCGCTCGGCGTACCTGCTCACCGGCGACCGGCTCGAGGCCGAGGAGCTGGTGCAGGACACGCTGGCGCGGCTGTACCCGAAGTGGGCGCGGGTGCAGCGCGCGACTGTCCCGCTGGCCTACGTCCGCCGCTGCCTGGCGAACGGGTTCGTGAACTCCAAGCGCGGCGGGGCGCGACGCGAGCTGCTCGTGGACCTGCCGCCGGAGCGCCCATTCGGGACGGACATCGCGACCGCGGTGGCCGACGGGGACCAGGTGTGGCGGCTGCTCGCGACGCTGGCGCCGAGGCAGCGGGCCGCGCTGGTGTTGCGCTATTTCCATGGCGCGACCGACGCGGAGATAGCCGAGGCGTTGGGCTGTCGGACGGGCACGGTGCGCAGCCTGCTCAGCCGCGGGCTGGCGACGCTGCGGGACGAGATCGGCACGGGAGACGACGATGAGTGATCCCATCGAGCGGAGGTTGCGCGACAGCCTGGCCAGACACGCCGAGGACGCCCCGCGTGGCGCTGATCTGGCCGAACGGATCATCGCGAGCGCGCAGCGCAATGGCGCGGTGGGCTGGTCGGGCGCGACGGCGCTGCGGCGGTGGCGCGCCTGGCTGATGCCGTTGATCGCCGCCGTCTCCGTCGCCGCCGTCGTCGGCGGGCTGTTCGCGGCAGGCGCGCTGGGGGATTCCAACAACCCCTCGACCGCGCTCGGGCCCGCCAGCACAGCCCCCACCGGGCCCACCGCCGGGTCCGCGCCCCCCACCGCGCCGGTCACGACGGGCGGGGCGCCGTCGTCCGGCCCGGTCCTGACGCCCTCGCCGGACGCGAGCGGCGAGGTGGCGCCCGACACCGCGGCGACCTCCCGGCCGGGGGCGACTAGCGCGCCGGTGGCGCCGACCGGAGCCGGAGCCGGTGCTGGCGGCGATGTGCCCAAGCAGCTCTACCTGACCGACACGACGTTCGTCGGCGCCGACGAGGGGTGGGCGCTCGGCACCGGTCTGTGCCTGGACGGCTCGGGCAAGCGCTGCGCCACCATGATCCACACCGGGGACGGGGGCGCGAGCTGGGCGAGCGTCCCGAACCCACCGGCGAACGTCGAGGACCCCTTCGGCGTCTGCGCGGCGCCGTGCGTCTCGCACCTGCGCTTCGCCACCGACCGCATCGGCTACGCCTACGGCCCGGACGTGCTGTTCATGACCACCGACGGGCAGACCTGGGTGGAACAACCCGGCGCCGGGGTGGCGGCGGGGACCACCGGCGCCGGCGCGGTCGCGTTGGAGACGCTGGACGGCAATGTCATCCGGGTGAGCGCGCCGCAGCTGCCCTGCCCGGCCCCCGGCTGCCAGCTGCGGGTGCAGATCGCCGCCATCGGCAGCACGTCGTGGAGCCAGGTCACGCTGCCGGGACGGACCGCGACCGGTGATGACGTTTCTCTCACCCGGGTCGGGTCGGCCGCCTATCTGCTCGATCTGGGCGATACCGCAGCGGCGCTGTACAGCTCGACCGATGACGGGCGGCGCTGGGTGAGCCAGGGGGATCCCTGCGCGAAGCAGCAGGCCGGGGCCAGCGCCAACTGGCTGACCTCGGCGGCGGACGGGTCGGTCACCCTGCTGTGCAGCCAGCGCGGCGGCGCGGGAACGTACTTCACGCTCACTTCCACCGATGGCGGGGCGAGCTTCCGCGCCGGGTCGGCGGCGCCCGCCGGCACCGTGTTCGTGGGGGCGTCGTCGGCCACGGTGCTGCTCGCCACCGACCAGTTGTATCTGTACCGCAGCGCGAACGGGGGCGCGTCGTGGCGACGGGTGGCGGCCGTGCCGGGGGCGCAGGCCAAGATCGGGACCTCCTACGCGGCGGGGATCTCCCCGACGCCGATCGGTTTCGAGAGCGCCACCACCGGCCGTTGGATCTACAACTGGGGCGACCGGGACGGGGCGGCGATTTGGACCACCACCGACGCCGGCCTGACCTGGACCTCGCACGCGTTCAACTGACCAAGCTTCCGCTCGGGACGGGAAGGAACCTGGGAATGAGTGAGTTAGGCCATACGTTTCGAGCGGTGCTTGTGCCGCTGACGGCATTAGCGGTCTCGGCGGCGATGGCCGCCTGCGCGGCCGAGTCATCGGATTCGCCGGAGCCGCCGGCGTTGTCTCAGGGCAACCCAGCGACCCCTGTGTTGACTGCTCCGGCGGTGACTGCGGCGGCGTCAACCGCGGCGGCGTCAACCGCGCCGGCGTTATCGAGCCCGAGCGCGGTGATCGAGTCGATGAGCGACGCGGCCCCCTCTTCCGACGCGCCCCCGCGTAGGGTGACGGCCGCAGTGACCGTGGAGCCAACACTGCCAGCGGGTGGGCCGGTGCCGCGGCAATTCCGAATAGCGGACGCCACCTTCGTCGGCACCAGCGACGGCTGGATGATCGGCACCGGAAAGTGCCTTGACGGGTCGGGCAAGTTCTGCCCTGCCGAGCTGCGAACCATTGATGGCGGCGATGACTGGGTCAGCGTGCCGAACCCGCCGGCCGGCGTGGTGTCGGGGACTGCCGGGCGAGGCGTTTGTGGCGAACCGTGCATTGATGGCATCCGGTTCGCCACCGATCGCATCGGCTATGCGTTCGGCCCGTTCGCGTTGTTCATGACGACCGACGGGACGCATTGGAAGAAGGAGCCCGGTGGCGCCGAGGCGCTGGAAACCTTGGACGGCAATGTCATCCGGGTGAGCGAACCGGCGGTCGGGACGTGCCCGGATTCTGGCTG
>Ga0123357_10007032_pt1 | contig 13851 bp, 13 predicted proteins | sample TergutEmb28metaG_FD_89873 | JGI IMG/M metagenome (GOLD analysis project Ga0123357, IMG submission 89873) | Embiratermes neotenicus P4 segment gut microbial communities from Petit-Saut dam, French Guiana - Emb289 P4 | ecosystem: Host-associated > Arthropoda: Insects > Digestive system > Gut ... | reverse complement strand
GCGGGTCAAGAATGCGGAGAGCATGATTGCCATCCGCATCTGCCGGGCCAATGACGGCTGGGGCGACTTCTGGGACGCCAAAATGGCAGCGTAGCATCTGACCACACTTTGGTTCGCACCCGTTCCACCTCGTATGCGCTCCCGGTCATCGGATTGGTGAGCCAGCTGACCGCCTCCTAAACTGAGAAACGGCGCTTGTCGTATGGCCCATACAGCTCGATCCGTTCGATTGCCCCGGTTTCACTTTTCTGCGCCGAGGGATGCGGGACTTCCTTGCTCCTGCTTTGGTCGAAGCGCATCTCCGTGTTCGTTTCGGCCTTTGCGATCTCAGCCCTGACTTGGGCGAGCCCCGAAGGACTCCCCTTTACGATCATTACGCCAAGATCTCCGCCGCCAACCACGGGCGCTCGGTCGCTTCGGAAAAGCGTCCCGACGGGCCGATGGCTTTTCGCCCATGCTTCCCGTCTGAGGATCACCTTCACATAGCCAATTGGTCCCTGGGATTGCGCAGCAAGGACGCCGGAGATGGTGTCGATCTGGCCAATGAGAGCGGCCTTGTGTGCGCCGAACTCACGATCGCGATTGGCGAAGAAATCCTTGCGCCCGCCACCGCCGCCGGCCTCCCGTGCTTCCTCGAAGTTTTCGGTCCTGAGAACGATCTGAATGGGGCTAGCCATGAGTCACCCCGTCATCATCCGTCTTGCCCGTCTGGCGGCCAAGCCATCGGCTGACAGTCGATTTGTCCTTGCCTGCGATGTCGCCGATGTCTGCCATTGAGAACCCCAGCGTCGGATCATCATGCATGGCCCGGAACATGTGGACTGGCTCGCCGAAGAGCAGTTCCCGGCGCTCATTTTGGACACGTGCAAAGTTGAGCGTCGCAAACTGCTGGAGCGTAGCCAGCAAGCCGCGCTTATCTTTTTCCTGCAGCGTCGTGGCCTTTTTGTAGGTGCGGACCAATGCTTCAATCTCCGCGCCGGTCGATCCCTCTGTAAACCACGCGATCATGCGGATATGGCTGTCGGGCGCTTTCACTGGTGGCATAAAGTGGGCGGCAATGGCCTTTCTCACCTCGAAGTCAGGGGTTGGAATCTCGAGCTGGATTTCAAAGCGCCGCCATACTGCCGGATCAAGGAGCTTTGGGTGATTGGTGATGCCGATCGTGAAGCCGACAGTCTGCCGTGCATCCAGATTTTGCAACACAGCGTTCACGACACGTTTGATCTCGCCAACCTCCTGAGGGTCGTCGCGCACCTTCGCGATAGCGTCGAACTCATCAAGGAGCAAGACACAACGATATCGGTTGGCGAAAGTGAATAAATTACCAATGTTGCGCGCGGTTGTACCCAAGAAGGATGAAACAAGTCCATCGAGCCTAACCAAAATGACAGGAAGATCGAGCTTGTGGGCGATCCAAAATGCCAGTCGTGTCTTGCCTGTTCCCGGTTTCCCAAAGATCAAACAGGTCTTGGCTGGAGCAATATCTATCGTCGAAAGCGCCTCGAAGTTCGCCCATTCATCGACGATGGTGCCCACGGCTTGGGTGACTGTGGCATTGAACAGGGGAGCTCTGGCGTTGGTTCCGCCTGGAAAGATTATTTCCGCGAGTGGGGCGGCCGTCTCCCGGTCAACCGGAACTGGCGTGTTCCGACGAAGCATCTCGCCGGGGAGATGCTCTCGAGAACGCTCAATGCGACTGGGAGCTACCTCCTTCAGGCGTTCGGCTGCCATCAAAATTCCGGCAAGCGAAGCAGCCTGTTTTTCCTCACCATCCTTGAGGAGTGCATCACGAAGCCGCTCGACCTGCTTGCGCAAGGCGGGCGAAGGGTCGGCCATGGCCGCCCGACAAAGCGCCTGAATGATTGAGAAGTGCTCCATGTGCGAAACCCGCGATCCGATGCGAAGCTTTCATATCCTGATGCGTTTATACTCTCGTTTGTTGCGTGTCAAACGAGATTGTTGCGTATAATTCATTTTTGATGCGATTAGACGCTGTCCAGTTGCGTCGGGTTCGAGATGTTGCTGCGGCGCGGCGGCGGCGTAGGGTGGGGGACAGATCCGATGGGGAATAGGGCAGCCGCCGGCTGCTGACACTTCCCGAGGCGACCATGCAGAGAAAGGCGCAATCCACGCGGAGTGCGGTTCTCATTGATATCACAGCGATTTATCCTATTGGAGTTCAGCAAGTCGAGATGGCTTGTCACGTCCCTGTCGCCGGGAGACGGCGGGAAGATGGTAAAACTCGGTGGACGGTGGCGACACGCCAGCTCTGTTTACGCTGTTTTCCACGCTGACCGAGAACGCATGAGCCAGGAGTGGCCGCTTTTTTCCCGTCATCGCCATTCAGGAGGCTGGTACGGATGGTTTGCCGGATTCATCGGGTTCTCGTGAAGAAGGGCATTGAGAGCCATGTGGTGGATGCGTCCTCGCTGCAGGTATCGCGGCGGCGGCGGCTCGCGAAAACCGACCGTATTGACAGAGAGAAACTGCTGGGGACCCTGATGGCCTATAAGGGGGGCGAGCCCCGGGTCTGCGCCATGGTGCGCGTTCGGTCGCCCGACCAGGAGGACGTGAGGCGGATTTGTCGGGATCGCAAGGTGCTGATCGGAGAGCGCGTCCGTCATATCAATCATCAATCGCACCAAGGGACTGTTCTTTTTGCAGAGGATCAAGAACTGCGAGCCGTCGCTTAAGGATCGGCGCTCTCGGCTTGATGGACTGCGCACGGGTGATGGACGCGCGCCGCCCGGGCTTATGAAGGCTGAGGTTTTTCGCGAACTGGACCGCTTTGAGTTTTTGCTTGGGCAGATCAGGGTGGTTGAGGCTGAGCCCGATGCGCTCCTTGCCGCGCAGCCGGCCGACGCAGCCGGTGACAATCCAGTTGTCGCGGGCCGGAAACATGCAAACTGCAGGGCGCCGAGAATGCCTGGGTGCTTGTGCGGTGCGCTGTGGGTCCGATGGATCATGGATCGATGGATGTGCCCTTTTGCTCGGGGATGGCGACTTTGCGGCAGCGTCACGCTGGTCGGCCGGAAAATTGCCATCTTTGGGCGGGGATTGGGGCAGGAGGATGCGATTTGAAAGGCATTTCGACACTTTTGAATTCACTCCAATTAACCGGACTTACCCGAAGAAATATCGTCTCAGGATTAATTGCGAAAACCAGAGCAGCCGTGGCGCCTTTCATTTTGCTGAAAAATTCAATCTTTTGGATTCGCTCTCAAATAATAAGTTGAAACCATCAGAATGGTGACAATGGCTTGCGCAGAGTGCAGAGTGTCAAGCTTGGCGCATTGTTAATTGTGGGGATGGCTTTGAGAAAGTCACCTTCCTGCCTGAATGTTTGCACGATCTGTGGTGATTATGCTGGCCATGCAGTCGAGGTTGTTGACAAGATCCCGATTGGCAGCGGAAGCGCACTTTCCCGGCAGGGGGCGTGCGGGAGAATTGCGAACAGCAAGCGCGGCGGCTCGGGGGAGTTAAGTCGCGTGGGGAAGCGGAAAACAGGCGGCTGTACTGTCTTGTGGTACAGAAATTATTGCAACCGGGCCGCGAGGTCGTGCAGCGGTTGCTCATTTAGGGGATCCGCAGCGCCCATTTCGACTTTGGCGCTGGTGAGGTTCTGAATGGACGGGGGAGTAAGTTCCATGAGTATGCAGCGCTTGAAAGATTGCCAGATCGAAGGATCATCGCCCGTGGAAGTGCGCTATGATGCGGTGTTGGCGCGGGTGGTGGAAGGACATGCCGGGCTGTCGCGGGTGGCGCGGGGCGCATTCTATGCGCGGGTGCGGACCAAGCTGATTGCGGAGATGCGTGCCGAGGGTCGCAGCGATGCCATTGAAAGCGAGCTTGGGGTGTTTGATGACGCCGTGGAACGAATTGAGGCGCGGCTGCTTGAGCGTGCGCAGCCGGCTGCCGAGGTGCCTGAGGCAGATGCCACGAAAGCGGGCGACAAGGTGGCCGACAATCGGAGTCCGGGCGATGAGACCGCGGAGGATCCAAACGCCAGTGCAAAGTCGGTGGAGGATCTGAGGCGCAAGGTGCGTGCCTGGACCGGCCGCGTGGTGGAGCGTGGCAGCGACGATGACAAGGGGGGGATTGCTTCGCTCAAGCCGGGTCCGGTGGAGTGGAGCCGGAGCGAGAGCAAAAAATCCGATGTCTGGCTCAAGGACCTCCTGGAACGGACGCAGGAGGCGGAGGCGGCTGCGGCGGGGCGCAGTTCGCGGCCGCAGCTGGTACGTCCTTTGGTGACGCCGGCACAGATGGAGCGGCCGATACCCGATCGGCCGGTGCCGGAGCGGCCGATGCCGCAGCGGCCGATGACACCGAAGGCGGTTCCTGAGCAGCGTCAGGTCCCGGGGGAGGACCAGACGCAGGGTGCGGGCCGGAGCAGTCCACTCAGCGAAGGGGTGAAGCGGCGCAGCGGCACTGTGGTGCCAACCGAGTTCCGCCGCACCCGGGACAGCACTGCCTCAAGGGGGCTGGAAAAGTCGCTGATCGGTGACCGCCTGGGCTCGTATGAGCGGAGCGAGAAAGCGATCAAACCGGGGCCGATCACACTGCCCGATGATGACGGGGAGGTCGATGGGGAGGACGGCAATTCGGTGCTGTTCTATTTCGGGGTGGCGGCGGCGACGTGCATCGTCGTGATCATGATCGTGGTCGGGATGATATCGGTGTCGAAAAACGGCCGTGTGCAGTTCGCCGAGCCTCAGGCCATCCAGCAGACGGTGGTAAGTCCGGCCCCGGTTGCTGGCAATCCGGTACCGGCGATGGCGAACGAAGAGGCGCCGTCTGCGGAAGACAGAGCCGCGCGGGCGATGCTGCAGCGGCTGGAGCAGTGGCGACCGAAGGCGGAAGCGGGGGAGCAGTGGCGACCGAAGGCGGAAGCGGGGGAGCGGTGGCGACCGAAGGCGGAAGCGGGGGAGCGGTGGCGCTGAGTTGCGGTATGAGCGGGGGGACTGTCCGGGGGATGATCGCAAAGGCACCGACTGACCGGGGGGCAGGGTGCCGGGAGTGGCCTGATGTGGCGCGGTGGCGCGGAACCCGATGGGGACGCAAGCCTTAAGCGTGGGGGAAGTGCGACACAGGCCGCTCGAGATCATGATGGGGAAGGACAGGCCGCTCATCTGTGAGGCTGGAGTTCGTGGGGGAGCTTTCAGCCTGCCGACCTCGGTGGCGCGTCCTCACGCTGGCGGTGTGCGTTGCACCCGCCGGGGTGAGGGTTGGGGGACGCGCAGCCATGGGGGGAGGTTCGGTTTTCACATGTCTGCTTCCGCCAGCATTCGCCGCATGCGCTGTTGCATCATGGGGGTATGATCCGGTGCCGTGCGATGACTGGCGGCCATGGCCGCCCATGGCCGCCAGTTGCTCCGAAGGCGGCAGAAATCCGGGACTTTGCCGGTTTTGCCTCGGTTCATTTTTACTTGCTTGCCGAATCTGGTTCCACGACTTCTTCGCAGCTCGACGGCGTTCTGGAGCCTGCGGGTATTTTGAAGCTGAGATCGTTGATCGTGTGGAACCCGTGGCCGTTCTGAATCTGGAAACCTGAAACCTGTGCCGCGAGGAAGCTTGCGGCGGGCACACCACCTTCCAGAACGGTGTCCGCTCTGAACACAAAACCCGCACCATTTGGAACATGAGGTTGTGGAGCTCTCCCAACCAGGGGCGTTCTGCGAATCCGCATAAGCTTTCGGTTTGCGTCGCAGGACCAGAGGTGTTGCGGGGATAAGGATCGGCGTGAAGCGGAACTTTCCAGAAATTGTGATGGCTGGGAGAGGAAAGAGAAATAGCAACAGGCTCGGAGCCGGCGTTCCACGGTTTCACGGTGGGGCTTTGCGGATCGGATCCGGCCTGAGCCGAAATCCGGTCCTGGCAGCTTGCGGTTTGCGGAACCCTCAAATTTCGGGAGACTTGCGCTCCTGACAAAAAAGGACCCGGCTGCCTCGAGCCGGGTCTGAAGTTCATCTTCTGCCGTCAATCAAAGTTTTTTTTGATCAAAAATCAAAAGCGTGCAAGCGGTGATCCGCCGAACCTGTAGTTCAGGCGCAGCAGCCCCATGTCGACGTCCCTGTGGTAGGAGTCGTTGTCGACAAAGATGCGGTTATACTCAGCGCCCACCGACCAGTTCTGTGCGAAACCGTATTCAAGACCAGCTCCGAGCACCCCACCCCAGGCTGTGTTGCTGTTGCTGTTTGAGGCGGAAGTCTTTGCCGAAACAAACAACACACGTACAGCGGTGTTGCTGTTCCAGTCTGCGGTGTTGTCGACAGCGGCCACGCCGCCTTTGACATAAAGCAGGACATTGCTCGTGGCATAGCCGAGCTGCCCCGTGAACATGCCAATGGTGCTGGTAACCTTATTGGAACTGCTGGTCGAGACTTTCGCAAACGGCCAAACTCCCACCGAGACGCTGGACGTTTTTCCGCCGAAATCAGCCCAGTCGCCCTGGCCTTCAACACCGAACACCCAGTTCGCACGCTGCCAGCGATAGCCGATCTGGCCACCGAAGGTGCCGCCGCTGTAACCGGATCCCATGGTCGAGTAGCCGCCGTTGGCACCGATATAGAGGCCGGTCCAGTCATAGATCGCGGCGGGGATTGCCTTGGAATAGCGATAGGTCGCCATGTCGGCCGCTTGCGCCGAACATATACCGGCAACAGTCATCACTACGAGAAACAGACCTTTCTTCATCACTACTCTCCGAACAGGCGCAAAACTCAAAACCGTGGAATTCGGTTCCATGGCTAGGCTTGAGACGAAGGGGGACAGATGTCAAATATTCTGATTAACTTGCATTCACCTTTGTGCCTTAACTGTGTCCCTGCCAGCACAGGTTGTGCTGTCAACGGTGGCCGGGTACTGCGTGGAAATCATGCCGAAGTCTGATGAAGTAGAATGATACCGCGGAATTGGCCGATGACGGCGAAAGCGACTTCGGAGCTGCGTCATGACTTGACGGAGGAGCAGACGCATGGTGTGCAAGCCGGAGCCGTCCGCTCACCGAAGAGGTAAAGCGGCAAGCGGCGCGTTTGCACCATAATGCATAGTGCCGACCGGGTTCTGCTGCAGCCGGGACCGCAATGCCTCGCAGGGGCCGGAAAATTTGCGGATTGCTGAGCGCATCGGCTTGTTTGAGCGGACGGAGAAAGCGATCTGGCGCAGGCGAATTCGGCGCTATGTCGCAAGACTCAGCGGCGGACCATAAGCCTGGCGTGCCAGTCGGACTGTCAGCTAAAGCGAAGGGCGTGTGATGTCGCCGAGCAGTAGTTCGCCAGCGCGAACCTCCCCGGTAAGGCGGCGCAGTCGCATCATAGTGCATAGTGCCGACCGAGGTCTGCCGCAGCCGCGAACAGCAACGCCTCGGGGTGAAAAATGAGCGGGTCGCTGACCGCGTCGGGTTGTTTTGAGCGGACGGCGAAGCAATCTGACGCGCACGATCACACCGCCTGGTGATGAGGGGGAGGACGGCAACCCGGTGCGGTTCAATTTCGTCGGAAGCGACAGCCGGCATCGTCGGTGATGATGATCGTGGTCGGGATGAAGGCGGTGTGCGGAAAGGGCCGGGTGCAGCTCGCCGCCGCCGGGGACCATCGGGCAGACGGTCCGTCCGGCCCCGGCTGCCTGCAGTCCGGCCCCGGCTGCCTGCAGTCCGGCCCCGGCTGCCTGCAGTCCGGCCCCGGCTGCCTGCAGTCCGGTCCCGGCTGCCTGCAGTCCGGCCCCGGCGATGGTGAGCGAAAAGGCGCCGCCTGCGGATGACCGAGGCGCGGCACGACGCTGCAGCGGCTGGAGCGGTAGCGCAGACCGAAGGCGGAAAGCCGGAGAAGAGTGGCGCTGAGTTGACGCCGGTGAGCGGTGGACTTGATTCCAGCGGGGATCTCACGGCGCCGACGTGACCGGCGATAAGGGGCCGGGAGTGGCCTGATGGGGCGCGGGAACACGATTGGGGGTGCAACCTGAGCGTGGGGGAGGTGCGACACAGGTGGCCGGGGGATCAATATGGGTCAGGACAGGCCGATCTACTTTGCGGTTGGAGTTGGTCGGGGGAGCTTTCAGCCTGCCGATCTCGTCTGACGCGTCCTCCCGCCGGTGCTGTGCGCTGTACCCGACGGGGTGAGGTTTGGGGGACGCGCAACCCATGGGAGAGGATCGGTTTTCCGTTTCTGTTTCTTCCAGCATTCGCCGTAGGTGCGGTCGCATTTTGGGGGGCGGATCCGGTGCCGTGCGATGCCTGGCGGCCAAGGCCGCACCCAAGGCCACACCCAAGGCCACACCCAAGGCTTCCCCCAAAGGCCGCCGGCTGCTCCGGAAGGGCAGAAATCCGCAGACTTTGCCCGGGTTTTCTGTGCCGGTTGCATTCGTTCGTCTTGCCTGCCGGGTTCTGGGTCCCTGGCTTGGCCGAAGCTGCTGCCTTCTGGAACCAGTGGGCATTTTTTGAACCTGAGAAGGTCATTTTTTGTCGTCTGGAAGCTGTGGCGGCTGCTGAATCCGGAAATCTGACCGTCTGGCACCTGAGTTTGCGGAAGCAAATCCGTTTTGCGGGACTTGAGGCCGCTCCGAACCCGCAAACCGGCGCATTTGCAACATCGAGGCGGTCTGAAATCGGCATCTCAGTGGTCTCCCGAAGCCAGGGCCGGATCTGTGACGCTCTGGTTGTGCGTCGCATGATCAGACTTGTCGCCGCCTTGCAGAAGAAAGAATTCGCGTTGAGCGAAATTTCTGGAAATCGTGAAGCCTGTGAGACGAAATAAAAATAGCAACAGGTCCGGATCGCCTGTTTCTATGGTTCCACTGTTCTTTCGTCCGGGCCCTGATGTGATCGGCGAGACGTCAGATGAGGCGGCGGCTTGTGGGGAATGCCGGCGACCTCGCGGGAACCCGGGAATTTCAGGGCTGATGCCGGTCCATGCAACAAAATGCCGGGTGAACAGGGCGGGCTCTCATGGCATGCCAGAAAAAGCGACGGAAGAGGGTGGATCTGCACGAGTGCTGTCGGACCCTGCCGGATCGGGCGTGCCAAGGACTCTTTTGTTTCCTTTCGCTGGAAGTATTGAATCGAAAATTTCAAAGACCGCGGTGTCCTGTTTCGTTTGTTTCAAGAGTCTTGCTGCAATGCACTAAGTCGGTCGGTCTCCTGAGAAAACGTGGGGGCGGCACATACGGGAAACCTTGCTTCCACAGGCATCAACACTCTTGTCGCCATCATCTCAATGGATCATAGAGTGACGGCCGCCAATCACACAGGAATCGCAAATGTCGTTCAAGCTGAGCAGCGAAAGTTTTCGTGACGGTGACTACCTTCCGGATGCTCATGTCCTGTCCAGGGAATTCGGCTTCGGTTGCGCCGGAGGCAACCAGTCGCCGCATCTGGCGTGGTCCGGGGCGCCCGCGGAGACAAAGAGTTTCGCGCTCACCTGTTATGATCCCGACGCGCCGACGGGCAGCGGGTTCTGGCACTGGGTGGTGGTCAATATTCCCGCCACGGTGAGCGAACTGGTGCTTGATGCCGGCAAGCCCGCGGGCGACAGGCTGCCCCCAGGGGCGATGCAGACGCAGACGGATTTCGGCAGCCCCGGCTATGGCGGTCCCTGTCCGCCGCCGGGTGACCATCCTCATCGGTATGTCTTCACGCTGCACGCGCTTTCCGTGGATGTCCTGCCGGTCGGACCCGGCGCAACGGCAGCGGTGGTGGGGTTCAACCTCCATTTCAACACCCTGGCCAAAGCGACCCTGATGGGATTGTACCGGCGGAACGAGGTCCGCTGACGCGTCTTCCCGGCCACGCCTGAAGCTGGTCAAAGGCGGTTTTCCCGGGCCAGACGGGCCTTCGAAGGCCCAGCCGATCAAGGCCCGGGGGGCGCCGTTGCGGAGACTTTCGGCATCGATTGCAGTCGAAAGATCCGGGCGTCTCGACGCCCGGATCTTTGATTCTCTTTTTCTTCTATCCGGTCTTTGAGAGCGCGCCTGCCTCCTGGATAAAGACCGGTTCCATCAAACCCGTTGAGCTGCGAAGGAAGCCAGCATGAGCACTGAATCTCCCTCCATCATCTATACGCTGACCGATGAAGCTCCGGCCCTGGCAACGGTGGCTTTTCTGCCCATCGTGCGCGCCTTCACCTCGGTGGCGGGCGTCGACGTGAAGACCAGCGACATTTCGGTGGCCGGACGTATTCTGGGTGAGTTCCCGGAATTCCTCACCGAGGCGCAGCGCGTGCCGGACAATCTGGCCGAACTCGGCCGTCTCACCCTGCTGCCCGATACCAACATCATCAAGCTGCCCAATATCAGCGCCTCGGTGGCGCAATTGAAGGCCGCGGTCAAGGAACTGCAGGACAAGGGTTACAAGATCCCGGATTATCCGGAAAATCCGCAGACGGAGGAAGAGAAGGCGATTCGTGCGCGCTATGCCAAGTGCATCGGCAGTGCGGTCAATCCGGTGCTGCGCGAGGGCAATTCCGACCGCCGCGCGCCGCTTGCGGTGAAGAATTATGCCCGCAAGAACCCCCACAGCATGAGTGAATGGAGCCCGGCGTCGCGTTCCCACGTTTCGCACATGCATCACGGCGATTTCTACCACGGCGAGAAATCGATGACGCTTGACCGGGCCCGCGACGTCAAGATGGAGCTGCTCACCAAAAGCGGCAAGACCATCCTGCTCAAGCCCAAGGTATCACTGCTGGAGGGTGAAGTCATCGACTCCATGTTTATGAGCAAGAAGGAGCTTCTGGCGTTCTATGAGAAGCAGATCGATGATGCCTACAAGACCGGCGTGATGTTCTCGCTGCACGTCAAGGCCACCATGATGAAGGTGTCGCACCCGATCGTGTTCGGTCACTGCGTCAAGATTTTCTACCGGGATGCCTTCGCCAAGCACGGCAAGCTGTTTGATGAACTGGGCGTCAACGTCAACAACGGAATGGTCGACCTCTACAACAAGATCGCGGTTCTGCCGGAAAGCAAGCAGGACGAAATCAAGCGCGATATCCATGCCTGCCACGAGCATCGCCCGGAACTCGCCATGGTCGACTCGGCCAAGGGCATCACCAATTTCCATTCCCCCAATGACGTGATCGTCGACGCCTCGATGCCGGCGATGATCCGCAACGGCGGCAAGATGTGGGGGGCCGACGGGCGGCTCAAGGACGTGAAGGCGGTGATGCCGGAAAGCACCTTCGCCCGCATCTATCAGGAGATGATCAATTTCTGCAAATGGCATGGGGCCTTCGACCCCCGCACCATGGGGACGGTGCCCAATGTCGGATTGATGGCCCAGCAGGCCGAGGAATACGGGTCTCACGACAAGACCTTCGAGATTCCGGAAGATGGTGTGGCCAACATCACGGATCTGGCGACCGGTGAGGTGCTGTTGACCCAGAATGTCGAGGAGGGCGACATCTGGCGCATGTGCCAGGTCAAGGATGCGGCCATCCGCGACTGGATCAAGCTCGCCGTGACGCGCTGCCGCAATTCCGGCACGCCGGCGGTATTCTGGCTCGATTCCCATCGCCCGCATGAGGCGCAGCTGATCGCCAAGGTCCAGAAATATCTGCCGGAATTCGATACCAAGGGGCTCGATATCCAGATTCTGAGCCAGGTCCGCGGCATGCGTTACACCCTGGAGCGGGTGATACGGGGCACCGACACCATCTCGGTCACCGGCAACATCCTGCGCGACTATCTGACCGACCTGTTTCCGATCATGGAGCTGGGGACCTCGGCCAAGATGCTTTCCATCGTGCCGCTGATGGCCGGTGGCGGTATGTACGAAACCGGGGCCGGCGGTTCCGCGCCCAAGCACGTGCAGCAGCTGGTCGAGGAAAACCATCTGCGCTGGGATTCGCTCGGCGAGTTTCTGGCGCTGGCGGCATCTCTCGAAGAACTCGGCGTCAAGAGCGGCAATGCCAGGGCCAAGCTCCTGGCCAGGACCCTGGATCAGGCCACGGGACTGTTGCTCGACAACCGGAAGTCGCCGTCACCCTCGACCGGTCAGCTCGACAACCGGGGCAGCCAGTATTACCTGGCGCTGTACTGGGCCGAGGCGCTCGCCGCGCAGGACGAGGATGCGGCCGTGAAGGCGGCGTTCAAGCCGGTGGCGGAAGCGCTGCGCAAGAATGAGGAGCAGATCACCAGCGAGTTTGCCGCAGTCCAGGGCAAGCGCGCCGACATCGGCGGCTATTATCTGCCGGACACGGAGAAGTGCGAGGCGGTGATGCGCCCCAGCGCGACCTTCAATCAGGTGTTGGCGGAGGTTGGCAAAGCTTAGAGACAAGCAAGCCGGCTATCCCTCAAGTTCTGTGAAGCGCCGTCGCCGTGAACCCCTGGCGGCGGCGCTTTCGCGTCTCACGGCTTCGTGAAGTCTGCGGCAGAGCTGGTTTTGAGAGGGCAGCTTGTGCGTTCAGGGCGTTGGGCTGGATGGCGCTGCGGAACGACCGGAGATGAGGGAGAGACAAGAGGCAAACCACAAGGGGTGACAAGGGGGAGCGGTTCGATTGCGGCGATCCAAAATGTCGAATACAACAGACTGGGACATCGCTTTGAAAATTGGAGACTTTTACGGTCGATGGTGTTATAATACCAACCCCGCAGTGTTGGATTGTGGCTTGGCATGAGCGCCGTTGTCGGCGCAATCTCGTCGCGAATGGGCCTCTGAATGGACCCCTGCAATGCATGACAGCATCTCTGTTGCAGATATGTTTCTGGAATTGGCGAAGCCTGGTAAGGGCACGCTCACTCCGATACAGCTGCTGAAGCTGGTTTACATCGCCCATGGTTGGATGCTTGGCCTCTATGGGCGTCCTTTGATCCGTGACGAAATACAGGCGTGGCAGTATGGGCCTGCAATCCCGCATCTTTACAACGCAATCCGGTCATTTAAGAGTAATCCTGTTCAAGGGCCGCTATCCGCTATTGGTGGGGATGAGTTGGACGCAGAGGAAAATGGAATTGTTACCCAGGTGTATGAGATCTACGGTCAAATGAGCGGTCCAGCATTATCGCGTATTACTCATCAGCCAGGGTCACCTTGGGCAGAGATATACGTGCCCGGGGAATTTGGCTCTGTGATTCCAAATGACATAATATTGGACCACTATTCACAATTGGCGGAGGAAAATCGGTGACAACGAGCGCCGCGGATGTCAGGAAAATTCTAAGTTCGAGCGCATCTTCCGAGATGAAGTTGGAACGAAATTTCGATTGCGCGATACCGGCGTTTCCCTGCGCCTGGAGGCTTTCGTAATGAGCGCTTTCGGGGATCAGAAGGACGGCGGCAATTCGGAAGCGGCCTAAAAAGAACGCGGAGATTTCCCATAACTTTCTCGGATTCCTCCTGGGTCCGATCTATTTTCTGGTGCTCGGCCTGTGGCGACAGGCCGTGACGCTGGCAGGGGGCGGGGTCGGCTTCCTGTTTTTGTGGGGCGCGATCGAGGGCATCACGCCTGGCAAGCTGGCGCTGCAGATGCTCTTCATGGTGCTGATCGGTGGCTCGTGGGCTGGCTATTTTCTGCAGTCCATGTTCCTGTTGTTCATGTCTGGGGTGTTTCCGGATCTGGTCCCGGAATGGATCATAACTTTCGATGATGCTGTTTTCAGTTCGTCCCGGGATGGCTCTCGTGTTGTCGTAATCGTTACGTTCCTTGGATTTGTCTCTACTTACAACGTGAATTATGCCTGTTATCTGAAGCACGTGATGCATGGCCAGAGCTGGAATCCGTTCCTGAAGAGCATTTGTACTAATCCGTGCATAATTTTGATGACCCCTATTGCATTCCATGTTCTGTTAGTGTATAGTACGTTCTATGAAAATTGATGGTCGCACAATTGGTCGAAAGAAGGCCGAGGAAATCCGCTTCG
>Ga0123357_10007031_pt1 | contig 13851 bp, 9 predicted proteins | sample TergutEmb28metaG_FD_89873 | JGI IMG/M metagenome (GOLD analysis project Ga0123357, IMG submission 89873) | Embiratermes neotenicus P4 segment gut microbial communities from Petit-Saut dam, French Guiana - Emb289 P4 | ecosystem: Host-associated > Arthropoda: Insects > Digestive system > Gut ... | reverse complement strand
CTTTTTTTCTCTTCAAAATGCAGATTGTTTCATAATTCTAACGTATTTGGTTCTTGTTTTATTCACATTTTATATACAGGGTGTGCTAAAATTTAAAAAATAATTCAGGCGCCAAAGGGTTAATACACATCGTCTACCTACACTGTTACTGCAGTTACGTATCCTGAGTTGGTGCAGAAGGTTATAAGTGAAGGCAGTACACAGTTTGGTTGTGATACTCGCAATGATCTTCAGTCTGCTAATTTTACAAGGTAAGCCGTGCTGATTGTTTTGGAAATTCCTACTAAATTGAGTTGTCTACATTTGGATCGAATTCGGATTTAATTATTCTAAATTCTAAATTCGCGTAATTTGGTTTATGTTCAGGCAAACTAACTTTTAGCACTTCGAAATTACTTGAGAGCATACTTATTTATTTCCATTGTATATATATTGTGAACGTAGATTTTTTTTAGAATATGTAGTTAGATCCTTTATTATATTGTTTTGGAGACCTTTTTTTTTATCAGATTAGTGATCTGATTGGTGGCAGCATAAAATCACCCTGCGAACGCTACACAACCCTTTACCCATAGTATTTGTCGAGAGAACGTTTGGTGGAAGTCCAGCCACAATGTACGTAACCGAAACGAAGATATCTGTCCTTTTGCAGACAGTTGGAAATTTTAAGAAGTTGAATGCAGCGTGTGTGGTGGACAAGAGACGTATTTTCTTTCGTCTGTATCTGTACGTCCATGGTGCAAGTGAAATACGTGGAGCACAGAAACGTCACCTTTTCCAATTGTAGCAATGAATTTTGTACAGTTTGTATGGTTTTGTTCTTTATCGGTGTTTTAAAATTTCCTCGGAACTTTTTTACTGAATCTCGTCGGCCTCTGTATTACGTCCCGTGGGTTCGGTTCCGTTCTTCATACGTGCTTGTGATTTGGTCTAATGCTTAGCAATATCAGCAACATAACTCCATTGGCTGACTGAAAACTCTGTCGCCCGTGTTCACATTGTGTATAATGGGTTCAGAATTTGTTCCATTGCAGCGATTATTTATGACACGCAGCATTAAGTTGCTTGTATTTTAACGATGCTGTCAGTAGCTGACACTACACGGGGCCATATAATGAATTGGGAAGGATGAAAATGGAAGCGGCCGTCGTTTAATTTCGAGGTACATTCCCAGCTTTTCAGTACTTGGGTGAGCAGAGTAAAAACCCACAAATCATCTCAGTGTGGGCGGTCTGTACCCCGGGCGACGTTCGAACTGTTCCCCCGGCATACTCATTCGTAGCTTAATTTGCGAACCAGGTTGCTTGGTCACCATGTGTAGTAATCATAATTACTTTTACATAATTTAAAAACTAAAATTAAAATCAACCGAAGCTGTAGTCGTATGCTGTCGGTACAAATATGTACATTTTTACAATAATAGAAAGTCGCCAGTGCTTAGGTGTCATTAAGTATGTGAAATTCGTTTCAGGTTCTGATAGTGTGTGAAGATTATTAGGTACATGCGTAGTTGAATCCTTATTTTATATCCCTGCTAATTGTTGCTATTAACGTCTATTCATTTTTTGAAAATAAGTACGCCGTCCACTATGACGTACTGCGTAGTTCCGACAGAAAAATAAAATGCCTTTGCTCATGTGTGTACAGCGCTTTACACAGGCCGTCTTTTACAGCTTCTGATGTTTGTCGTGCAGTTGTTGCCTGCCATTGTTTTTCTATTAGATCATTCCATTACACACGGCAGTCAGAAGTTTTCTCGCACGGCGTTGTTGGTAGCCGTGCCTGGACAGCAACAGACCACTGGCAATATATCTCGTTTCTGCTCATTAGTGAAACCTTGGTACTCCTGTCGTTGGCTCGGACCACGACTTGACACTGCCACCAGGCAGTTAATTGCTAGATGAATACAGAATCAAGACAACTTGCATCCAGTCTGGGTTTGGTTTCTTCAACATAGTCTGGTCAGGAACTACACCTAACACAAGAACAACACACGTGTGCTGTCGAGGCTAAAATATAGTCTAAGTGCGAACCAAATTATCAGCTCCGAAGCGCCCCCTTGGCGTGTTTTGGTTTGAGTCTTCTTTCAATTCCTTTGCGTTTCGTCTGGACTTATTTTAACTGCAGATATCTTTTTTTAGCAACATGCGGAGTGTACTGTAGTTTGGCGACGTCGCTTTTATAATATTGTAAGGAAAACGTCTTGTTACTGTACCAGTGTCGTTATTGCAGCAGGATGTAGGCAAAGGTAAGAGTTGCCTCGGCTCGCTCCGTGAAGGCTTGTGGGGAAGTGCAGATAACAGCTTCACTCCTTTCTTAACCTTGTCGCTAGATGGAGGTGAGTGATCATCTTCATGCCCCACCTGGTTTACCCCGGGAGAAGGGTACGCAATGAAGAGAGGTTGCAGCCACGTTCTAAGGAAAATGCTGTTGTTGCCACACTAACGTTGTGTGTAGCCGCATCACCAGGGATATTGTCTTAACGGACAATATGCTCAAAATGTTGTCTCTTTCACACACGCCTGGCGCCCGCATTACGAGCTACATTTCTTTCCACAAACCTTCTATGTTACGCTCAAGTAGTTTCCTGGAATTTTAGGTCTGCGATCGTTCATTTCTTATCCTAGTGTAAATTATAGAAAAGTACGGTTATATCTTGTTTCGGGAGTTATGTGCGGTAAGCACCAAAGATCGCGTCGTACGGCAAAGCTCGATACAGCGGTGACGCATCTTGCGAGTACTCAAATGCTGCCCATTTCAATTCTCGACTGGGTGTCCTCTTAGCTTGAGGTTTTCGTGGTTTTCGTCCGTTCCTGTAGGCATATGTCCTTAGACACGTTAAAGTAAACCACGATCGCTACCCCAAGAGTCCTTTTCCACTTCGTTTTGTACAGTCAGGCCGTATAGTTTGAATTGATAACAGGGTCGTTAAGTAAACTAAATACGTAAAAGGCGAAGTAAAACTTACCGTATTGTGACTGCGGTCGTACGGTCTGTGACATCGCATAGTCCGGTATTGGGAAGAGAGATGAGACCCCTACAAAATGTTGGTCCCAAAATATCAACGGAAGGGCTATGTGAAGTTATGAACGGATAAGGAAGAATGTTTTTGCAGAAATAAGCGTTTAATGGGTAGAATGGATTATAAGGGTGCAGTGTAAAAACAATGATAGCCTACTGCGAAGTGATGTGAAGATTTTGAGTCTGTAAAAGCGGGGAATATTTGTGACCATCTAAATGACTGCCAACTTAAAAACAGGTTGCATCGTGCACTAAGATGTTTTTAAGGCCTGGCCCTGTCGTATGGTATTCATTTTTTGTTGAAGAAAGCTTGCAGTTGGCCCCATGGCGCCGGCCTTCGTGGCGGCGTCTGAATGCCCAATGAAGACGCCTTGTATCTATGTTTCGGCACTTTTCTGGGCTGCATACGCGACCCGCAGAACTGTAGACTTAACGCCTAATGCGATGTCTTGATGCACTTCCTGTAGGGTTTGTGAGGAATGTCATTCCTTGAGTAGGCTTCCTGACGAAAGGAGAGTTCGATGGGAGATCTCCCATACGGCGATTATGATTAACAGTCCTCATTAGTACTAACCTGATTATACACGTGTCTCTGAGTGTTGCTAGACACTGTGTTACAGGGAAGTAACATATGAACATATGTTACAAGTAGTCGTGGGTAGAATGACAAATGATAGTCTTTTGTTACTGCTTTTCGACCCTTTTTTTTTCGTGTCAGTAATATGGGTGACTCGAGACAGTTGTTTTCCCGTTGTCCCAAGGGAATCCAAGAAGCATATTTTGCGGCGCGAAGGAATTTCTGCTGACGTATTAACGCAGGAGGCCATGTTTGAATTTACTACAGGCGCTGGATGCCTGCAATGTGATGAAAATAAAATCTGTCTAACTTTCTAGCCATGACGTAATTTAGACACTCATTTTGCAATACCATATCTACGGTGCAACTTCGCAGAGTGAATGTGAATTTGTCGCCCTGCCTAAGCATGTAGACTATGGGATAGTAAAATTTAGATTTGTAAGTCGAAGTAGTATACGGAAACCACTGAAGTCCAGTGGATGCTGGAAATGGCGGCGCTCGAAGCATTCTCAGGTCTGCTGTTGAATTCCCCTCCATCCATATCGGGCCCCCATGTACTAGCCCAAAGCACTCGTCCCATTCCTCGTCCCCATTTACATCTGCCTGAAGCCACAGCGTGTTTGATACGTTCTCCTTCAACGCAGGAATTCTGCTGACAGGAATGTTGATAATCTGGCGACAGCCTTCGCTATACCGAGGCCACAGAGAGGAGTCGTATGGAACGATCCGACCACACTCTCCGCGATCTATTAGCCTCCTGCGTTGTACTTCTGTATATTCTCCTACTGTCATCCAGACGTTTTGTTCACAGGTAGGTCGCTGTTGGTGATTACCCCGTGATAAGCAGCACTCCGTTAAGAGCTATAGGCTATTGACACAGGCGGTGATTGGAGGGGAATAAAATAGTAGACAAGCGGGGAGCCACGAGCACCTTAATCTCCACCCTTCACAGCTCTTCCTCTGTCGCCCCGTTAGTTTAAGTGGTAAGCACGTTAGGATGGTTCGTATACCCAAGAATGGGCTGGCTGGGAATACAACAGTGGCAAGAAAGGAAGTCCCAAAGTGTCGTTCCCCGTACCATCCGTGCTGTCCGTACGGTGAAGGTTATCACTGCTAACATACAAGCGACCAAAACAGACCAATGGACAAGAGAAAAAAAGAAATACCTTGAAGGGGAAGCGTAACTCCCGGAGGTGAAATACGGGCATTTTTCTGTGACCTCAGTATAGTTGGTTACAATCGGCCATCTTGCGGTCGCTTTACGCTAAGGGAAAGTAGTTGCTGATAATAGGACGCTCGATGTGCTTCAGACATAGAGATAATGAAGAAAGAATGTTCTGAAAATTCCATGGCTATAATCTTCACGGACTTGATTGCTTGCACAGTATCGTGAGCTTGTTTAAGAACGAAGAAAAGTACATTTTATATAAGCACCTACCGCAATAAGTATAGTGACTAAGCAACTGGCGTCACAAAGTTCAGACCGGCTTTGGTAATAAATTTGCCTCCTGTCCATTTTGCACCGGGCCCCCCTTTCTCCCGGGGTTAATGTGGCAGGGACGGGGTGCTAACTGCTGTCCACCTCCTGATTCCGCAGTTAAGAATTCCTGGAGCTGCCTCTACTTGTTGCACAGGACCAACCACTAATCATCTTCTGATGTTACAAAATATCACATTTTTGTCATCTGAAGTATGTCGAAGTAAATTAAGCCATTCGTCTCCTTTCAGCATTGCTTCCCCCAGTTTCAGGCCTTCATCGCGTGAAGCTTTATGTGGAATTGATCCCATTTCCGATTTTTTAAAGTCTAGGTTTGGATTCTGGCCTTAGAGGTAAAGTTCCAGTTGCATCATGAAGGAATACGGTAGAATTGAAACCATATCTGCAACCGTTCAAAATTCGGCACTATGCGCCGGCCGCTTTACCCACAAGGAACGAGCACGTGGTAAACATTGAATTAGAAGCTGGGTGGGTCCCAAAGCCAGTATGGACGTTTTGCAGGTGAGAGCTATGTCTGTGCTCTGCCAGGAATTGAACCACGTTTCATCGGTTTTCCATCCCCTAGCTTAGTGCAGCCTTTCAGGTGTGTTTGTAAAGGTAGGGCCAAGTGTTGCATGGACGTTTGCTTATCTGAGGTTCCTGCGTGGTGTTTTATTTCCAGGCCCACAATGCAACACTGCTAGCTGCTTAAGCACAAGATTCAATTTCAAATGCTGACCTTTACAGCACAGGTCTTCAGTCTCCATGTCAGTGTTGATAACTCTCTAGATACGACCACTTAATTTCGCCCCTTGTTCACTGAAATGATCCCACGTTCCCAGAATGGTGATCGTATTTGCCAAGGGTCGAAACTTGCGGCAGTTGCGGGCGGGTCTCTTTGGACTATAACTTAAGCGGACCGCTTGCATAGAATTAAGTGATAACGTGTTAAAAGGGAGCTTTCTGAGACGAAATCAGGGATGGTAAGCTAGTAGATGCGTACACAAACTCTTGCATTTCTTTCACAGGCCTTAAAAGTTGAATATTTATTTGGAACACGATTATAGACGCGTGTTCTCCACAGTTCAATGAGTAGGAATGTTTACAAACGTGATTACACTTTTTTTTCTCGCACTCGTAAGTGCTGAGGCTGTCCCCTCCCTGTCTAACGTTTGAATATGTGCTTTGAAATTTGGAAGAGAAGTGCGTAAAGTACCATGCAAATGTTCATCAATAGGCCGGGATAGGAATTTGCATTTTAGAAAGTTCGAGGCCAGAAGTGCTTGTTTGCAATTGTAAGTGCTGCCAAATGCTGTTAGTTTTTTCTTCATGATAGTTTGATGGTAGTGCATTTTTCTGATAGGCTCCCACTATACTGCTGCATATTACGCCCCGTAAAGTTGTCTGTAGCAGTGTCATTTTTTTTTGTTAATTTATCTTCATTGGCATTAGTATTGGAACCTGATCTGTGCCAGTGGTAAAAGTGTTTTGGATTCCTATTTCTTGTGTCTTATTGAAGAATGGTCGTTTGGAAATGTTGCATGACGGCAACGAGCTCGTCTCTCGGTGTCTGCCAATCACTTGGCGGGGTGGAATGTATGGAAATGGTTGTACAAGAAGGATAGTAGCTAATGCTGGCTTATATGTTCGTGCAGCATGCTCAGTTTTGGTTCAAAACCTATACATCAGCAAGCATGTCATGTAGTAACATACGTTTTCCTTGAAATACAGGTCATGAAGATCAGATGTTCTGACCACAAGCAATACGAGAGCCATGACCCATTCGTTATAAGTGGTACAGTTTTGTACTCCTCCCTCAAAAGTGTTTACTTCCTTTGGCAAACGAAGAATGCTTACTCAGCGCTGCATTTCTGCTCAGCCATCTTGCTGCCTTGGTGTAGACAGCACTATTATACTATTCTCAGTTTTTTTTTTTAGAAAATATTGTAAATGACGGTCGCTTTAACTGTTGCGAAAATTGTAGACCTTTGTTTAAATCACAGCGGTTATGACTTCTTTTATCTCCATTGAAAAATTCTGCATTCTCTTGATGAATAACGCAGTGATGGGTTTGTCGGATCGGATCTGCTGAACTTCCTTGCAGTTCGACTTAATACTGCGCTTGAACCACACATATTTACGCCACCCTTTGCTGTTACAGGCCAGTTGCAAACAAAAGTATCCTTTACTTTCAGTAATAAATGTCCGCCAGTCATAGTGCATTGCAAGCTGTAGGAACTGTCCAACTGTTCATGATCGTGAAAAGAACTGTCGGTGGCAGGAATTAATATGACTGCATAATGTTCGATTTCATTTCGTCTTTCCACTGCAAGTGCGTAAGAATGAAAGGAATTTGCAATTTAACTTTGATACATGACATGTGTTCCCAGTACTTGCCATTATCGCCTTGAAGTGTTGAAAACCTTTTCACTTATCTGGATACACTAATTTAGCTACAGATAGTAACACGCCATAGATTCGGCCTCTAAAGGACATTTTTGCAGTTGATAATTTGCTCTTTAAAGCCACAGTAACCAATTAGTTTTGTTTTTCCCCCCATTTTTGCTCTTGAATAAAATCATCTCGAGTATGGCGTTCTTGGTCCGCACGAAGGGGGTAGGGGGTGGACGAGTTTGGGGGTTGCCGACCTTTGGTACAAACGGATAATGGATTCATTAATTTTATCGACATTCGCGCCGTAAGGAAAAGAATCAAAGTAGTAATTCTCTTTGGCTTATAACTGAACTGTTTACAGGACAAAGGTAAGAAAGCTGAAACCTTAGCTGTCAACGCCTTGAGGGCATATAAGGGGAACAGAGGTATAGCGCAGTTCATGTTCTTAACTTTGGCAATAGATGGAAGTGAGTGGTTAACTTCACGCCCCGGCCGCTTTACACCCGGGAGAGAGCCCCGGTACCGATTGAAGAGGAGGCTGGGTGGGCCCCAGAGGCGGTCTGTGCATTTTCGAGGAGAGGAAGATCTCTTGCCCATACCGGAAATCGAGCCCCAGACCGTCCAGCTACACCGTCTGCGCTACTCTGGCTGCAGTGCTGTTTTTAATGATTATTGTTACTGAACACAGTTTTCATGCCGTGGCGTATATGAAATACGAAGAAGTTTGTAAGATGGCAGTTACACACACAAGGATGGAAAGCTTCGAGTTTTTGTCCGACAAGATTTAACGTGTACGAAATCTGTACGTAAGGAATAATTTCGGCACATATGCAAAGTAACGTTCATGTTGGCAGTAGCTTTGTGAAGCGTAGATGTCTCTGCAGTAGGGAAGTAGGGTTGAGTGCTTTTTTTTTTTTTTGGCCTTGAGTTTTCTGTCACCCGAGCCTCTTCATAACGACAAAAGATTCTTGGAACCACATAAAATATTACTTATTTACTCCATGGTGCTGAGTCCTTCTTGAGAAGCTAACTGGTTTGCAGCTAGTCAAGAGATTCCCCGCATTTCACGAAACCCGAAGGTTCATTACCGCACTCACAAGCGTCCGCCACCTGTCTCTATCCTGGGCCAGCCCAATCCAGTCCATATACCCACATCCCACCTCCTGGAAAGCCATCCTAATATTAGCCACCCATCTACGCCTAGGTCTTCCCAGTGGTCTCTTTCCCTCCGGTTTCCCCACCAAGACCCTATACACCCCCTCTCCTCACCCATACGCGCCACATGCCCAACCCATTTCATTCTTCTCGATTTTATCACCCGCACAATATTGGGTGAGGAGTACAAATCATTTAGCTCTTCGTTATGCAGTCTCCTCCATTCCCCCGTTACCTCGTCCCTCCTAGGTCCAAATACGGATTGTTTTGTCTCCAGAGGCATCATCCCGCCTGTGAGTGTTTTTGGACATAAATTTTTTACAGGGAGGTGTTGTTAGCACCTCACCCAACCCCCAAGCTGGAGGACCACCCCTCGTCAGCTGTCAGTGACTGCTTATTCAATTTATTCGCAGCTACCCTCCTTATCGGAGGCCGTTCCTCTACCCGCAACCTGAGGACGCGCCGTGTCGTGGTGACAGGGACCCACTAACATAAAATACTAGTTGTACTTATATCCATTGACTAAAAAAATCATGATGGTAAAGCTACAGAGAATGTCTGAAACGCTTTTAAATTAATTTGCATTTTGTTAATAACAAAAGAATTTGCATATTGTGAAAAATGGTGATAGGTACATGTTTGGATGTGCAAAAGGCGTGTACACTGAGCCGTTTATCGGGATGGCTGTTTCTCTTCTGCAGTTCTCAGAATTTGGGAGTCTGGTTGAAGCGTTGAAAGTTTCAGATTTATATCTGGTTCCATATGCAGCATGTTTTGGTTTTTAGATTTCTCTGCAACAAGTTGGGAGTATCAATTTTCACAAACATGTGTGTTGATGAATATGCATACGTAGTGCACGTCTGTATGAGACACATCTGTACATAAGCAATGAATATTTGGCCAAAAGCACCCGGTTGCTGATGTGTGAGTGTTACAGGCATGTGACATGGGATTTTTTAAGCCGTCTTGTATTTCTTATGTCTGATCGTGAAGTAACAGCATCCTCATTCACAGAAGGGTTTGTAACCCATTAGTGTCTCTGGGGCTGGTTTGTAACCCACTAGTATCTTGGGAGTGGTAAAATACGTTATTTTCCTGGGGAGGAATTGCGCATTTTCTCTGATTCCATTTTTATTTTGATAAGGTCATTACAAATGCGTGCCACTAGCGCCTTCTTTCGGCGAAGCTGTGTGACGAATATTCTGCGCGGATTCTCTGACCGGCCATCAGGATCTCACGCATTTTTGTCGTTCAGTAATGGGCTGTGGATTGTGAAGTATGTCGTTGCGCGGTTTTCTGCGTTCGGTTGCGTTTATTCCTAAGGTTTAAGTGTATTTATCAGCACTTCGTGTTCGAACACATCTAAGTAAACGTGTTTTCTCAGGGTATAACAGTAAGAATGGAAAATGAATTAACTTTCTGTAGTGCTGTTGCAGATAGATATTTGATCCAACCGGGCACACATACTGAGTTTTGTCACTTCCGTCGACTCGCTTAGCGCTCTGACGTAGCGCACTTAGGCGACCACCCACATGATCGGCGGAATTAAAGGCCGGGAATGAGAAACGATTTTTGTCAAAGTGAGGATCGTGTTATGAGACACGGCTGAATCCTGTAGGTACATTCGGGTTGAAATGTTCATGACGTTAAGGATTTATGCGTGTTTTGACGGACAGAATACACATTACTGTGACATGCTGACAAGATTGAGAGAAGGAGAAGGCTGTGACTGCCGTTAATGGAACAGGATGCATCGTCATCGGTCAGATTCCCGCAGACCTATAGAGTGGACGGTTGCACCCTTTGTTGTTAATAAGAATTGCTGATCGAGGTCACCGATTGTTCATATTGTCGTCACATAGTCCATGTTTCTAGCAACATTTTTTTTCAAGGCGTGTTCGCCATGCAGTCGATTCGACCAGGAATTTCGTATTGAAGAAAGTCGCTGTTCGTAACCGTAACCGCAACCGCAGAATTCATCCGTCGTATTCACTCCATGCTTTTTTGGTGTATTTCACAGCGTTCGTGGGTTTCTTCTATGGCTAATACATTCTTCCCATTTTCATTGCCCACAGCAGGAAAAAAAAAGCCTAAGCGCCTCGCCGAAACGTATCGTTGAAGCGTGTTTACCGCGTATGTGTGAACTGTGCTGATTCTGTAATTACGTGCGTGCGTGTGTACGTGCTTGAATCTTAAGCAACACTGCTGCGAGTGCCTCAGAACTCGGACTAGGCGTATACAGTCAAGTTTTGGTACACTGAAATTTGAGTGGGAGGAAGTTGGAAAAGGAACTAGCGAAAGGGTGGCGCAGGGCATGAGACTGGTACCTGTTTTGTCAGTGAAAAATACCAATACCAATCCCAAATACATCGGCCACAAGGAACAGAGCAGATACAGTCGCTGTACTGTGATACATGTTGTGCACAGTCATGCACTCACGCCAGCCGAATGTTCAACCATTGCTACTCGCATTCCTTAAATACCTTCCCTGTCTCAGTTTACCAGAAATACACTGTGGCACACTGCAAGAAACAAACAAGTGTTATTACTTCTCATTACATTGAGGTTCTCAGAATGAAAGGCTGTGACGTAATACATAGTTCGATTATTTAAGCCCATGGCCCTACGTGGTTATAAAATTATAAATACAAAATAGATCGTTTAATGCAAGAACCCGCGCTAGCGCGCGCGTGTGTAGGCTAGTGACGAAGCAGTGACGGACGTGTATCGCTTATGCTGTTTCTGTTGTATTGTCTCCTAGCGGTCATCAGACCGAGAAGCTGGAAGGAAACGCGGAGACAAGTTTTTGTACGTAATATACATCTTTATTGTTTTTATTACAGTATTTATTCCAGCTCATGAACATTTTACCAGACACCGCTTACAAAAAATGAATAATGAAGAGGTAGAAGATTAAAAATAATAATTTACAAGAATCGCGTGTATATAAGGAAGTAATGAAACGAAAGTATGGAGGCGACTGTTGTGTAACAGAGGAAGAGCAGCGCATGCCGACGAGCTGACAAGACCGAACAAGGACTCTCTGATTTTAGGGTGTGGACATCTAATTGAATATAAAGAGCTACGACATACTAGTTGAGAAACAACAGTTCCTAATCTTCACATGTGTTTGCTGGTGCCCTGAGTGCTCACGAGGATATTTTGGCCTAAAATGGCACTGGACAGTCACACGAGCCAGGTTGGTCAGTCGGTAGAGTGACGTACAGGTCAGAAGACTGGGTTACAATTCCTGGCAGGAGCAGAAAATTGTCTGTTCGTCGCGATATCATCCAGGTCAGCGTTGGGACCCATCCAGTCTTCTGTACAGTAGGGACCGGTGGGATGTATTTCCGAAGGTGAAGAGGCCGGAGAGTGAAACTGTCAAGTCGCCCGCATCTCGCGCCAATGGTAAGGATGCATGAAGCTCTGACGTACCTCCACTCCCGCAGACGTCCTCTTGGCGTCAAATGTAATTAGGGAGGCACAGCTACGGTAGCGAAGAATTCGTGATAGGCCATGCTGCATGGTTAAGAGTGGCATCGCGGGAGCTAAGATTGGACTGGACGCAGAAGTAGGAGAATTTAAATGTGTACAGGAAGGAAAACGGCCTGAATATGGGCCAGTTAGAAAACTGAGTAGATTAGGTGATAAACGTTGAAATGAATATTAGGGTAATGGGTTGTGACGATACGTGGTGGGTGGAAGTTAATCCAAGTTCGTGTCCGGCGGCGCACTGTAGAACTGTGGGGGTTTTGTTACCATAATTGCAGATACCGATCTCTGTTCAACGCAGTCTGCGTGTTTCAAGCTGCTACAGATACGTTCTTTGTTGAGATACCAGAAAATTTATCACGGACACTACATGTGGTCGCTGGTTCTTCTTCCCTGAGCCATTCTAACACATTTCTCTTGACTTTGTGCAAATTCTTCCCGTTCCTTTCTTACAGAGAGTGACCACCCTTTGGAGAACATGAACCCCTCTCTTTCAGCTGTAGTCTTCCTGTCATAGCAGCTGTGGGACGTTCGATTTGTGTTCTGAATACAAATTCGACTCACTGGCTGTTACCTACGCGTTGTAAATTATGCCAAACCACCATACATGCTTCTTTACAAGTTTGTGTGAGAGTTTTATCTCGCCTCGACCGTCGGCGCAGTGTGAAGGACGTGTTGAACTGTTGATGTGTCTTGCCTTTTATGACGTGAATGTTGAAGTGTGAACGCCTAGAAAGAAATTGTGCTTCTGTCGCGCCGTTTACTGTCGGTTGCGACGTGAAAGTGACCTTGTAATAGCTATTTACTTCGACAGGAGGTTGATTGGGTCCCGCAGAACCGCTCATAACTCTTTTCCCGCTTCTAGAGCGAACCGACCAAACCCCGGTCCTCTCATTAAACTGCAATACCTGTACCCGCCGGAACGTGACATCGCAGTAGGCACGCATCACGCGTTCCTTAGACACAGGCGACTGTTTACCATTGGTCATACTGCATGAAACGAACGCGTTACTGCGTTCACATATTTTATCAGTGAAACGGCATGATAGATTTTTGTGCAATTTAACACAGGGGAGATAGTGTGAATGTTGCTGATCGAATTTATTTTTGTGCTTATGGCACGAAAATACAAAAATAATTTCACGACATAAGAAGCCTGTATGTCGAATTATAGTTTACAAGTCTTTGTCCCTTTCTCTCTGTCTTTCTTTTTTCCCTCCCTGTTCACCAGTGGGATTAAGCAGCCATTGTGTATTGACAGATTTCAGTTTCATCCCTCGTGGGGTGGGTGGCGTCAACTTTTACGTTTAAGTGGGGGACCTTGCATGGTGTGAGACGGTGAGACGCCTGTTGCTGCCGAATAAGTATCGCAATCAACGAAAATCAGTGCGTGACAGTGTAGTGTGATAGGGACATTGTGACGGTACATGTGTAACTGCTGTAAGTGACCCTCCAGATCAGTGATGTATGAAAAATTACATGTTTGACGTATGTGTAGGCTACTCTAAGCTGTCGCCACGGTAATGTGCTTGGCTGACAGACTAACCAGAAGTTCCCTGTGTAAGGCCACAGGTTTTGGCCTTCAGAAGAATGAGCGAGGTGATGGAATGTAAACTGCTACCCCACTCATATGGGTGACATCCCACTCACGACAGGGCGTGGTTCCGTTCAGGAGTAACATCCTTTTAGCGCAGAATGTGTGTGTGTGTGTGTGTGTGTGGGGGGGGGGGGGGGG
>Ga0123357_10007028_pt1 | contig 13853 bp, 12 predicted proteins | sample TergutEmb28metaG_FD_89873 | JGI IMG/M metagenome (GOLD analysis project Ga0123357, IMG submission 89873) | Embiratermes neotenicus P4 segment gut microbial communities from Petit-Saut dam, French Guiana - Emb289 P4 | ecosystem: Host-associated > Arthropoda: Insects > Digestive system > Gut ... | reverse complement strand
CCGGTTTACAGTTGCCCCCCCCAAAATGTAAAATCTCTTTCCCCCCCCTTTACAAAGCGCCCAAACCCATGCGTAGCATTCAAATTTCGTTTCGTTAAATTAAAATCGTTTGGGGTTTGGGGGTTTTTTTTTTTTTTTTTTTAATTTACGTTAGGTTGTGTTTGGTTTCGTTCGGCTTTGTTGTGTTATGTTTCATTAAGTTCCATACGTTGCGTCGGCGGCACCTCCCGGCATGTTAAGGTATTTCCTCTATCCCCACAAACGTCACACCTCTCAATCGGCGTCATTAACCTACCTATCTCTACGCCGCTCCCCTTAACCATTCTAACCAGTCGCCTCTTGTGGCATTTGCATTACCACGGATGAAGTGTTATGTAGGTCCTTGTGATATGCGCGCCACAAGCGGATAAAAGTAGGAACTAACTCCCATAATTCGAAAGAAGTTCCGGAGTTCCAGTTCCATGTAGATATTCCGTGGTCAGCACGTGGCCTTTTCTTGTCTGTGACATGCGTTCTGTGAATGCAATCAATGCGTAATCCATGTGTGGACGAAAGCGTACCGAAGTGGTGTAACTTCTGCGTCGCTCGCATTATGAGCTTTGGCCCGTATTGTGCTGGTGTCCGCCCTGTGCTAGGGACTTTGGCCCCGAAGAACTGAGTTGGCCATCCGTGGTGTAACGCCCCTGATTGTTATCGGGAGCGGGGGAAGTCCCGCTGGTCTGGTAGGGATTTTGGGAGTTGTGGAGCTGTGAGGTATAGGTGTTTGTACTTGTATTTCAAGAACGTATATACTGAAACACAATGAATTCGTTCATTATATTAATATGTCTTTGTGTTGGCTGCGTAAGTTATTCATCCGCATCAAGTTCGGTAGGTACGTATGAAGTCGTAAGTATCTTTCCCGTTGCTCGTGCCGTGGCAACGATACAGTAAAGTGACGAAGTGTTGATTTTTAAGTACAGAATATAATGATGTGTATTTTGAGATGTGTGTTATATATGTCTTCTCACCCAATATTGTGCGGGTGATAAAATCTAGAAGAATGAGATGGGCTGGGCATGTGTCGCTTATGGGTGAGGTGAGGGGGGTGTATAGGGTCTTGGTGGGGAAATCGGAGGGAAAGAGACCACTGGGGAGACCTAGGCGTAGATGGGTGGATTATATTAGGATGGATCTCCAGGAGGTGGGATGTGGGTATATGGACTGGATTGGGCTGGCCCAGGATAGCGACGGGTGTCGGAGGCTTGTGAGTGCTGTAATGAACCTTCGGGTTCCGTGGAATGGGAGGAATTTCTTGACTAGCTGCAAACCAGTTAGCATCTCAAGAAGGACTCTGCACCATGGAGTAAGTAAGTTAGTTATATAAGTGTGTGGAGTTGAGTTATGCGCATGGACTATGATTTTGTCACTAGCAAACGTTGCTGGATTAAAGTCTAAGTATGGAGGAGCAGTAGTACTTCACAGCCATGCATGTGTTAAACACCCTTTGAGGGAAAACGAAATGCTAGTGTGAATGTGAACAGTGGTGAAATTGTCAAGTGCCCTCCAGACGCTGTAGTCAGTTTTTATTAGACTTTGAAAGGTTATTATCACTGCGGTCATTTGCCCAGCCCCCGTCGTCAACTCTTAAACCTCCCTGAGACGCAGCATACGACGCATCGCAGGAAAAGTTGATCTAGCGCTTATCGGTCATGCAAGAAAACACGCCGTATATTACTTTTACTGAAAATGTTCTTATGGTTGGATTTTCAGGGCGCTTTTTTTCCCATTATCTTTATAAGAATCGACTTAATTCAAATTTATAAGGTGAAAAACATGCCTGACAGAACACTTTTCTTGTGTTGTTTCTGGTGAGATATCTTGAGCAAAGTTTCCGTCGTATGGTTACCTTGTGAGAATATATTTTATGTACCATGAGATTTGTATTGAAGTATCCTGAGTTGTTGTATGCTTAAACTAGTAGAAAATAACAAGGAGTTGTATACTTACCCACAGTGATGGCCCCCCCCAGTAATTTTGTGTGCCACTGGAGCTAACCTTGTGAAAAGAATGTTGGATACAATTTTGTATGTGGTTCAGAATGGTGATGGGCTTTAGTGATTACTACAGTTAGTTTTATGATCGTTATAAATAGGTAAAATGATAGACTTCTTCCATGGACACGTGTCCTTTACTCCAAATATGATTTATATTGCTTCATACAAGGGTTTGAGAGTAGGCGATATAATCTGCTGTGTCAGCTGTTCTGACTTTGTATGTTCACCGGCATTTGAGATTTGTTTATTTGCAGATACTCCAGAGGATGCAGGAAACACGTTTCAACAACAGTTTAAGACTGTAAGACACAAAATTGTTGGAACATGGAGTGATGTAGAAAACGAAGTTTTGGGTGCATGTAGTTGCATCAAATATGACTGTGGTTGTTGTGCCCATGTAGAAGAGAAACAAATTGAGTTGAACAGCACAAGTAAGATTGTTGTGGTAACAGAACATCTTTTGCTTTACATAAAGGTTTTATATGATGTGTTGTGTGATTAGTTCTGCTGTTGCTGCTGCTAGCTTCACTTCTACTTCCATTTGTCAGTATGTTGTGTGTGGTTCTAGAAGTCAGGTGTTCAGATTGGCTGTTAAAGGGACATGTACTCTTTTTCTCTCCTTTATAGAAATTAAAGTGTGGTCGATGCAAAAGCAATACTGATTCCAAAAGTGAAAATGTAATTTCTTTGCTCTAATTCTTTAATCAGTACACTGAGATGGGTCATATTAGTGAAGTGTACTGTGCTGCCTCACACATGTGATGAGGCCCAGAAGGTACTAGACAACAAATATGAAGCACGCTGTGCTGTAGCATAAACTCCATACAAGAATTAAGGCTTACATGCCAGCTGAACATAATAAAAATTATTCTTGGGTGAAAAGTCATGTCAACTTGAAGCAGAAGTGCAACATTTTGGAAACTTTCCTGCCTCCATCATTATTCTGTAATGATGCAGGTCTCCAAAATACTGGGCTGCTGCTGTGAATTGATGCAGCCGGTTGATCGAGGAGATTCAACCCTGTAAAAGTGGCAGTTTTTCATATTCATTGCTGTGATTTGATTATTCATTCCACAGAAAACAAGTATCAGGTATGCAGTTGGGTAAAGTATATAGGAGTTTTAATAGTCATATTAATATACTTATCGTTTTATTTTCCAGTTTGTGTGAATATCACATACCTGATCCATGACTATGGAATGTCCTTCACAGTTACAGTGGATAAATATACAATTTTCAATGAAACAGTTTCAGGTAAATACATATTTCGGTGTGTGTGTGTGTGTTCTGAAAATCTGCAACTTGTAGTAGTAACCATGTGCTTCCCCTAACACAGTAGCGTATACTTCCTGATTAACTTACTTACTTACTTACTCCATGGAGCAAAGTCCTTCTTGAGAAGCTGACTGGTTTGCAGCTAGTTAAGAAATTCCCCACATTTTATGGAACTGGAAGGTTCATTACCGCATTCACAAGTGCACGCCACCTGTCCCTATCCTTAGCCAGTTCAATCCAGTCCCTGCCCCACCCCATCCCACTTCCTAATAATCCATATTAATATTATCTTCCCATCTGTGCCTTTGTCTTCCAAGTGGTGTCTTTCCCTCACCTTCCCACACCAAAACCCTGCATACACCTCTCTTCTCCCCCATATGTGCTATATGCCCTGCCCATTTTATTGTTATCAATGTGATCACCCGATTAATATTTGGTGAGCAGAACAGCTCCTCATTATGTAGTTTCCTCCACTTCCCTGTTACCATGCCGCCCCTTAGGCCCAATTATTCTTCTCAGCATGCTGTTCTCCAACAACCTCAGCCTATGTTCCTCCCTCAGTGTGAGTGTCCGAGTTTCACACCCATACAGAACAACAGGCAAAATTGTAGTTCTGAATATTTTAATTTTTAGATGGCAAACTGGAAGACAAACGATTCTGCACCAAATGATAGCAAGCAGTCCCTGATTTCAATCTACATTAATTTCTTCCTGAATGGAATTTTGATTTTTTAAAGTTGGTCCCAAATATTTGAACTCTTTTACCCTTTCAAAGGAACTGTTAGTAAGCATTGTATAGTGACTTCAGCCTGCATTCTTATCTTGAGATATTACCATGCACATTTACTTCTGGTCCAGTCTCCTTACTGGCAACTGCTGAAGATTCTATGTTTTTCCTTATAGTCTGTACCTTTCTGCCGAGTATATTAACATCAGTATAAACCAGAAGCTGGTGTGTACCATTCAATTTCAAGCCATTCTGCTTTACCTGAACCCTTCTAATGGCACACTCTAGAGCAAGGTTGAAAGTCAGTGGCGATAGAACATCTCCCTGTTTCGAACCATTTTTTTAGGAAACACATCAGACAAATTCTTGCCTACCCAGACTCTGCTGTACATTTCAGTCAGACACATTTTTATTAGCCATACCAGTTTCATAGGCATACCAAACTGAATCAGAATATTATACAAGACCTCTCCCCTAAATGAATCATAGGCTTTCTTGAAGTCTGTAAACAGCTGATGCACTGCTTTACTGTATTCACATTTTTTATCAAGTATCTGACGAATGCAAAACATGTTATCATAGTTGACCTTTTTGTCAAAGTCCACATTGATGATCTCCAGTAATTTCCTCTGTATATGGAGTTAACCTGCGGGCACTTATGAATATGGTGATGAACTTTCGGGTTCCATAAAGTGCGGGGAATTTCTTGACTAGCTGTAAACCAGTTAGCTTCTCAAGAAGGACTCTGCTCCATGGAGTAAGTAAGTAACTATGGAGTTAACCTTGACAGCAGGGTGTTGGATAGAATTTTGTATGTAGTTGGCAAAAGTGATATGCCCCTATAATTACTACAATCTGTTTTATCACCCTTCTTATAGATAGGTTCAGTGATCAACTCCTTCCACTTCCCAGCTAATTCCCGCTTATTTCAAGTATCAGTAAAATTGAAAGGAACATGCTTCTTAAAAGTGTATGACAACATTATCATATGTCATTTAATATTTAGGCACAATGAAAAATGGATTTGTGGTGAAACATGCTAGTTCATGTGAGAATGTTTGTGAAAAAGGTGCATCATACAGTAATCTTGATGTTTGTGATTAACTGGGACCAGTAAAACTGTCATAACATGCAGTGGATATAAGATGCCTAATATTAAAACCCTAAAGAGCTATTGAGACAGTTGCATTATGAATGCCACATATTTTGAAGCGTCGAGTCTTCTGAGACATTACTCCATATAAGTAGGTACAGAGGTGCCATTGTTTCAAAGGAGCTCACTGTCTCCATCTCCAGGGTCCCAAGAAAGGTTTAAGTACATGCACGGAGGTATGATCCTGTGTCATGCGGTCAGTAACTGTTTTCCAGTCCCCACATTGTCTTGTTCCAGAAGACTTTTCTTTATCCATCCATGTGTGCGAACCACAAATCTCACATCTCATATTTTGTTAGAGTTTGTAAGAATATTATTCTGAATGTAAATTACAAATTCAGAAATGTGACTGTTTGATGCATTGATTGGTATTGTTTGTAGTTAATGTGTAGAGTAAAGGTAACACTCACTCTAGAACAGGCTGCAAAGGCCTAGATGGGGAGTAGAGGTATAGCTCTACTTTTTCTTTAACCTTGGCGCTAGGTGGGGGTAGGTGGTCAATGCCACGCCCCAGCCGCTTTACCTCCTGGGAAGAGACCTGGTACCCGTTGTATAGATGGCTGGGTGGGCCCCAGGACCAGGCTGGACAGGTGCAGAAAATCTCACTCCCCACCGGGTTTCAATCCGTGGACCATCCAGCCTGTAGTGAGTGGCTGTACTGACTGAGCTATCCTGGCCCACAACTATGTAGAGTACTGTTGTATTTTCTTTGTTCTCCCTCTGGCCAAGGTGAAACTTAGCAGAGAGCTGTCCTTGTTGAAGGTTATCACTGTCATCATTTGTGTGAACAGATGTTTAGTGAATGTGTGGCAGAATCCTGGAGGGTGAAGCATAATTGCTTGGATGTTGTTGATCTGCCACTTCAGCCCAGAAGGAAAGATCAGATCTGTATGGCTCTTCTAAAATGCTGGGAAGTTTGATCAAGCAGAAAAAAAAAAGTCAGTAAGTGATGTAGGCTGCCGGTTACTTTTTGTGTTGTAGTTCGGAATCCACCGCCTGTATGCCTTGGCGTTCCATACGTTAAGGAGTTGGTTGATGCTTGTATCCGAATGTATGATATTGATGCCACCACGCATCACCTGCATGCCTGTGTCAGGCTTGAGGCTCGGATGAAGGCAGTACTGATCGCTAAATATGAACTTGGTTGCTTCACCATTGGACCTCCTGGATTGAGCAGTGGTATTGAATGTCTATCATTAACAGCAGTAATTGGTGCATGTTTTTAATTTCTTTTTATTAGGTTAGCTGTGATTGATTCCACACTCTCGTGGACTTAGGTGGTAGTGGGTACATTAATAGGGCTTGGGAAAATGTTGGAATATATAGGTGAATTTATTTCCAGGTTATTTCATATATATAAAGGTTACAACTACATGTTTTGGCCATCATCATGCAGTACGTTACATGTTACACAAAGATCGTGTACAGTTAAAATATATCACCATTGTTGGTAAAATATAAATGTAGACTGTGGTATAGATTAAATGTGTACAGGACTGAATAAGTAATATTTGCATCCAAATATCATCACTTCTAGTCAAATTTTAGTTGTAAGGCTGCGATTATGAAGTTAATGTCAACATTATATGTTTCACTGCAGTCATATAAATATATTATCATCGTATAAGAATAATGATAAAAGGTAATGATAAACATTTGATTTAGATGTAATGTATATTAAGCCAGATTAAGAAAAGATATTATGATCCATCCAGGTTAGGTGATATAGGATTATGAATTTGTAACAGCACAAAAGTGAAGGAATGTTTTATGGAAAAACTATTTACACAAAGGCTCTCTTTCAATGGGCTTTACTGTTAGTCATGTAGGCTCAAAATTTGTACTCATCTAATTATTTAATATAATGTGTTCCAGAGGACAAATGTGTGACTCAGCATGAAACATCTTTGGAAACTCATGCAGCATCTCATATAAGCAGTGCTAGTAACATGACTGTGTTTGCTGTAGCAGTTACAACTGGGTCTATTTTTGTGGTAGTTGTCATTTCTCTTGTAACTGCACTGGCCAGAAAGAGAAGATGGGCACAAAATGGAGGTATGTTTCAGCATCCAGCAAGCAGGAATGAGATGTCAGAGTGAATGTGTGATATGGTGATTGTGGAATGAAACCATGCTGCCCATGTAGTTCATATGGTAACTGCTGTAGATGTCAGTAGGTATTAGCACTGAGTGACAGTCTGTGGCAATGGATGCATTGCTACAACTCTTATATTTGGCTGAAGTTCCGATGTTCTCACTAATACTGTACCAAGCCCATCCCAGGCAGCAGTGAAAAAATAAATGCCATTAGGACTGGATGTTTGTTTCACCATGTGTTTACTTGCTCTTTACTGAAGACAAAATAATCATGTTCAGAGTTTTGAAAGTAACGCATAGTGTATTATCATTGGACGGGCTAGTAATGGAAGGATATTGCTTCAGTGGGACATTTCTAGGTCTAAAAATTCATCCTGTGATGTATTTTGATATAGTCAAAGATAAAAAATGAATCAGAGTGGGGATAATAAATATTTGGAGATTCTAAGACAGGTTTATTTCAGAGTGCAGGGACTGCGAAATTGAGGGAGTTTATAGGAAAATTCATCATGATTTTTGTTTGTAAAATATTGAGTGAAGAAATGTGGTAAGAAGTCTGAAGTATTTGTCCTGCGTCTTTTGTATCCTTTATTATATTGGGATGGGCATGTGCATTTTAGTGCATGGTTTATGAAAAACTTATTATTTGAACATAAGAAGATTACATTATGAAATAAACTGCATTTTGTGGAAAATAAAACAACTTAGGTAGCACATTTTGAATTGCATTACATTTCCTTGTTACCCGAGTGTGTGAAATGAATTTCTAAAGGCATTTTCCTGCATGTCTTCACATATGTAAAGACATGTCTTTGAAAGGCTAAGTACATTTAGATCCTAGTGAAGTTTTCTTGATCATTCAATATTTCTCTTACTGTGTAGAAAATAAAGTGCAAATGTGGTATGACTTTAACAATAACTCCATTTAATGCTCTCTATTATGACATTTACTGTATGTAATGTAAATTTTGCATATCCCAAACTAATAATCTCTCTGTTCATTTCATCATTTAACAGTTAGTAGTCACATCCTCTGTTCTTTACAGAATCCTTGAGCAGGGGTTGTACTATATATAAATGGTGCATTATGTTATGTAACCATTGAGGGCAGGTATCGTGGAAAGCATATACCATAAGTAATACTGTATTTTGTTTTTATACCTAGGTATGAAAGTGAGTACAGACCTGCTGGCGAAGAAATCACAGAACTATAGTCCTCTGGTATCCGCATGGGATGATGGAAGTGTCAGATTTTAAATGATGATGAGGATCAATGAGAGATTACCCAAACATTGCATCTTTGGACCCAGAATGTGAGGCTGCAGGAAAGGACAGCTTTCACATTTTATCTGAAACGTACACAATTTTCAACAGTTATGACGCACTTCATATTGAAGCATCAGCAGTATGTTCTGACATTGGCCAGTACTTACTGCCTGCAGAGCACAGAAGTTTGTCGCCAGCAAGTTGAATGGTATGGTCATGCAGAAGAAAGTTCTATTGAATGATAGTTCCTTTTCTTCCGAATTATCCATTCATCTTTGGCTTGATATTTTGTTCCAGCAGTATGGCTAAGAGTGTGGTGACATAGTATAGTTTTGTACATATCTACCATTGTTGCTTTGCTTTATCCATTGTCAGGGTTCGGGGTGGCATTACTCTTCTAATGATGCACTTGTAACCAGAACTTAAATTTTACCGTAGCAAATTTAATGTTCTGTTGACCATGTATCATGATATATCCGTACAATAAGAACTAACAGGATGCCCTATCGACTTTCAATTTATTTCAGTAATTAACCTCTACATGTTTCGAGCAGGCTTACTGCTCATTATCAGGCGGTACTACCCTGTATATACAGCTGTTGGTATGTCATTCTGAAAATAATGGAATTGTTTAAAATTACTTAAGTATGTATACATATTCATTAAAAAGCGTAAAGCATTTTGTTGTCAGTAAAATTTCAGATTATGTTAAAAGGTATTAAAAGTGTTTCAGAAAATGCAGTAGGTTCTTACTTAAAATAAATTTTTTGAACATAATGTTTATGTTGACTGGCTGTTGGCAGGATCTGGATGGAACTGGTTTTTTGTGGTGTTGATGTCGGAGTATCGATCGGTTAGTCAGGTGGGATGTGACATATTGTGTAGGTTGTAAATCATCTGATACATGGGGTTGTGCTCGCTTTTGTGTTGCTCTGGAACGAGTCGTTTATGATGACGTATTGTTCTTATTGTATGGATTTACTTTAGCGCTTTACTGAAGGATGGGATTTCATTATGTTTTGCAGCCCTACTTGGAATTTTTGCTTACAGGCATAATTTCTGAATGTACATTACAGTGTTTATACTTAATGTGATGATGTTTTGTCTTCACGTGGTACTGGGAATCTCTTTATGTAATTAATAGGTTGTATACTGAGACTGTGTTAGAATTGATGACTGACATTAAATATCATGGCAATGCCAAGAATAAGTGTAACTGTGTTATGAAGTTTGTTTGTTTTCAGTTGTTTGTGTGCTCTAAAAAACTGAACCCATATTGACGATACCTACTCCCGAGAGGCAATTCATTGCAGTATAAATGAATCCCAAGACCTATACCCCAATATTTTTTGTGTATTTTTATATTCCCTTTCTTTTCTTAGAAATTTTGTGTGTTTTATGAAGGGTAAACTTGCAATATACTGGTCCATCAGCAGGGAGTACACTAATTTTGTATACAAGAGTTAGTAAAAATATTTTGATCTGCTGCATATGTGGAAGAACTGGAGGCATTCTTCCATGTAGACTGCATTTATGAGAACGATCATTTGGTCCACCCTGAAAGGTGTGCGATTTAGTGTTACAATGAATTGACTACTTCAGGAAGTTGGCTGTATTGTATACATATCACATTAGAGAGCTGAGATCTTATTGTTGGTGTCTGTCAACGGTTTCCATCACTGTGACCTGTTTCATGCAACAGACTCTCCAACAATAAATCCACATTTGAGTCTATATATGGTTGGTGAACCCATGTAGCTATGTGATACATGGCAGCAGCTTTAGTGCAACAGTGAGCTATATTATTATTCACTCAGTTTTTTGCTGTGTGTTCAGGTTTGTAGGCCTTACTTATTTGCCCTGAAACATGAGCATTCTGATGACATTTATTTTATAGTACCTTGCGCTGTACAGTTATTTTTATTATCTATGCTGTCAGGAGCTTGAATTGCAGGATGACATGAATAATAAATTGGGAAGGGTGTGAATGGAGGGTCTGCTGGCCTGATTTTGTAACTGGGACCAACAAAAACCATGAGAAACCTTAATCAGGGCAGCTGGTCTCTGGGATGAGAATGAATCAAAAACAATACAAAGGAGGTGCTGTATGCCTGACTGCAATTTGGTAGTGTGAATTTTATTCGTGGCAACATCTGTAGCCATGCATTAAAACATTACAATAAAATACAATCTGTAGCCATATTTACAAGTCTGATAACACTGATATCATTTAGAACACATGCTGATGAGGCACGAACCTGCTGACACACACGGACAACTTTCAATCAAAATAAAACTGTCATATATATAGACAAAAATTAACAGCACAGTTATTAAATAGAAGAATGAAAGGAGAGTCTTGGGAAATTGCACAATTTTGAGAACTCTTTGATCTTGAAAATTGTAGAAAAACCAGAGTTTTTTCTGCTTCTAGCTTCTACAAGTTGACTGTGGGTGAAGCAGTCAGTATGGCTGCATCTTGAACCAAAAGCCAAGGTGTTAATACAGTGCTCCATAAATAATCAAAAGCCATTACACAAACACCTGTAGGTGTACTCATTACTTGTATGTGCAGTTTTTACCACTAAAACAGTGCATTTACATTAAACCCTGTAAGTTTAGGGTTTTTTATTTTCATTCCAAAGTAGTATGGGGGCATCTTACATGTGAAAAATGTGGGTGTGACAGTAGCAGTAAAGGGCTGAGCAGAATTAATTACTGTCTCAGCAGCTTTCTGAAAAAAGTGAAAGAGCATAAAACAGTCCGGATGGCCAGCCTCTGAGCAAGGGAGGTCAATCATGGAAAATTGACTCTTATTCATACAGAGACATAGTAAATGCCATATCTCTCTGATGGCCATGTAAGGAACAAAGGCATTTTATTGGTATTCTGAAGTTTCGGAGCAGTTTCTAACTGTAGTATTTTCTCCTGAAAGAAAAATAACTCTGATAAAAAGATAAGAACTGCGTTCTTCTAGGTTATTACACAGCCTCGGTTATCCTGAAACGTTGGTAAGCAGTTGCCACTACTGACTGTGTAATGACCCTGAAGTTCTTATCTACTTTGCAGCAACTCTGTTAAAAAGAAACTAATTCATTTGGAATGCTCTTGATGAAGATGCATCATAATCCTTTTATCCTAGGCATCATACATAGTCTAGTTTTATAATTAAAAATACATGCTTCCAAGGCTGAGGTCTAGGCACTAGGACTAGCTCCGTCTCTTGCAACATTCAGGTTAGGTCCCCCACCCCTGTTTGCCTGAAGACAAGCAGAAGTGGCTTCCAAAATGCTTTTATCAGCCTCACTGATTAATGTCTAGGGAAGAATAACAGGCTTTGACCAACTGTAGTAAAATTGCTAAATTACAATGCATTGAACTCTGTTTCTCCTCTTCCTCTTCACAACACTTAATAGAGCACAAATGGACTGCCTGTTGGCCACAGTGAAAACTGGGATTGTTGATGCATGCATTGGAAGTGGAGTTGATCTGTAACCCCAAAGTAGTAAGGAAAATATTCAGACATGCAAAACAAGGGATGTTGTAGATTATACAGGACATGCAGTATTGTTGGAATGAAAACCAGAAGGCGGTGATGGGTGGGCACATACATTCTGCACAACAGAAATGAAGTACTTAATGTTCACAAGTAATGTGCTGTGGCACAATGAAGGTAAAGACTGTTTTGCTTGACCATCCACACCTGCTGGTAGGTAAGTGGGTAGGAAACTTCACTGATAATGGCATTTGACTATGTCTTTTTGACACAAATTCTCGGCTGACTTGTGCAGTTGCATCCAAATATTTCATAGTTATCTGTGCTACACTGACAAGCCTAGAAATATAAGGGAAGCAGGTATATTTGTTACTTTTTTGTGTAATTTTGTTCACTGGAATTTTGATAAAAAAATGTTTGTTCAAATATAACTAGACAGACATTTGCCTCCTGCCCCACACACACCAAAAAAAAAGTCCTTATACTGCACCACTCATACACAATCTGATTTACATCAACCACTGAAAGTGCTATTTGAAAGTCCTGACAGCAGTCAAAGCAGATATGATGTGTTACCCAAGCTGACACATCTATGGTTAACATACCATGGCCTGTACCGCTTGATCTAGCTTCTTACACTGTTTCTGAAGCCCTTGTGGCTAGACTTGTGAGGAGTCTTCAGTATGACCATCAGTCTGGAGTATTAAAGGTAAATTAGACTGGCCCTTGCTTCCTTGTTGCATGTCAGATTACACATTACAAAATTTGTATAAAATGATATGAGAAGCTACAGTAAGCAGTAAAGGATCTTTTTGTGTCTGCCAATCACAGCAACAAAGGTGTCATAGTTGATGACAGTGCAGCCTGAGTTTTATAATGGCAGAATGTCCGAACTACTTTCAGAACAGGGAGTGTTGTGCTCATTATAGTGTTCAGTAATTGTACTCCAAAATGATGTTGCATGTTCCACTTTTGTATGAGGCTGAAGAGGTCTGCTGCCAAGTATCATACTCTTCGAATATTTCCAAATTACCACACTGCAGTACCTTTTTTACAGGACTCTAACTAAATAATACAATATCCATCCATTAAACCAAAGCATAACCAATTAATAATACAAAAACGTTTATAGACATAAGCCTCATCAAGAGAATTAATGAACAAGCGGTTAAAACACTGATGCACATTCTACTCCTATGTACTGAGGATAAAATTTATTAACCTAGCCTAACGCATGTTACGAAGTCTGTATTGTATAAGCATGTAAACCCTATTGTTCATATACACAAGACTGAAGTAACGTTCTACCTGTAACGGGTGAAAAGGGAAGAGATTGTGACAGTTACTAGAACATATACCTCATTCCATTTTTTACAACCGTCATTCATACACTTCGTGTTAGATTCCTTTTTGAATGCATTCATTTATTTACAATGTTTCATCTCTGTTCCAAGCCCTAATTTAAACACATTTAGCCGTGCCAACACCATCCACTAACATCAATGATATAGCAAAAGCCTTTAACATTATTTCGCTAACACTGCTGAAGATATAAATAACAATTCCAGTGACATGGCTAAGGCATGTCAGTCACTAAACAGATCTTACCCTGAAAGCTCTTCTGAGATGAAGCTAATGCCGGTAACTGAAATTCATTCATTCATTTATTTTCATTCCATCGATCCGTACAAGGTTATAAATAACCTATAGGATATAGAACATGTCATAGATTACAGAATAAATTATATAATGTGATACAGCTTGAAGTAAATTTTACAAATACAAAATGGTCAATAAGTATAAT
>Ga0123357_10007027_pt1 | contig 13855 bp, 9 predicted proteins | sample TergutEmb28metaG_FD_89873 | JGI IMG/M metagenome (GOLD analysis project Ga0123357, IMG submission 89873) | Embiratermes neotenicus P4 segment gut microbial communities from Petit-Saut dam, French Guiana - Emb289 P4 | ecosystem: Host-associated > Arthropoda: Insects > Digestive system > Gut ... | reverse complement strand
GTTGTGTATTTTTTGTTTTGTGTGTTTTCTTATAGTAATAATTTTTGCGTTTTGTGCTTCTGGGTTCGTATGCCCGGGGGGGGGGGGGGGGAGGGGGGGGGGTGCTGGTGCTGCATGGGCAGAAAGCCTTATTAACTGCAAGGTATGGAAACAAGAGCTATTGGTATAATGTTTGGATTTCATAATTAATTGCTTCAAAAGGACTAGGCTTCAGGCAGCTTGAGGCAAATGCAGAGGTGACTGCTCACGGTGAAATGGGAACTGACTGGAGAAATGTTTATTTTTTAGTGGATGGTAAGTCATCTTTTTTGAGTATACAAGGTGTGTATAAAAAGTTCGGTGAATGGTATCAGAAAACAAACAAAACAGAAGATACAAACAAATTAAATTTATTGGCCTTCAAAATAATCGCCATCCTTCACAACACACTTTTGGCAACGTTCATAAAGCTTCTGGAAACTGTCAGCAAAGGCCTCTTTACGAATCGATCACAGAACTGGTCACACATTCTTGGATTGCCACCACGTCTGCAAAACATGCGCCTTTCATGATGCTCTTCAGGCAGGGAAACAGAAAGAAGTCCGCAGGCGCCTGATCAGGGGAGTACGGTGGATGATCGAAAACAGGTACGCCGCGCTGAGCCATGAATTGGTGCACACGGAATGCACAGTGCACAGGCGCTTTATCGTGCAGCAACATCCACTGTCCAGTTCTGTGCAACTCTGGCCGAACATGGTGGATGCATTGCAGCAACCGTTTTAAAACTTCCCCGCAGAATGCGGAATTCACGGTTTGACCCGCAAGAATGAAATCCTTATGGATTATGCCATTGCTGTCGAAGAAGGCGATCAACATTGTCTTGACCTTGGACTTTCGCAGGTGACTCTTTTTGGGTTGCGGGGAAGACGGTGAATGCCATTCCATCGATTGCCACTTGGATTCCGGATCGAACTGGTAGCACCAGGTCTCATCCCCTGTGATGATGGTTTGCAGAAAGGATGGATCCTGGTCACACATGGTAATGAAATCTCCAGTAGTTTCCATCCGTTTTGCTTTCTGTTCATCTGTCAGCTTGTGCGGCACAAACCGGGAACAGATCTTCTGCTTACCCAAATCTTCGCGTACGATGGTGTGCACCGTGTCCTTGCTAATGCCCAATTCCTCCGCCATCAATCGTAAAGTCACTCGCTGATCTTGTGCCAGCATTTGTTGCACTCGCTCAATCATGTCTGGGGTTCTGCTTGTCGACAGCCGACCCGAACGTGGCTCATCCTCAGTTGTTTCCTTCCCATCGCAAAAGCGTTTCAACCAGTCATAAACACATTTTCTGGTCATGGCTTCCGTCCCGTACACTTGCACCAACATTTCATACGTCTCCGTCGCTGTTTTCCCTAATTTGTAGCAGAACTTGATGTTCACTTGTTGCTCCATTGCACTGTGACCCTACCTCTCACACTGACTACGTTCGACTGCCCACAGTGGGGTTACCCTGACGGTCATGTGTACTCTAAGCTACGTGGCGCTTCTCAACGTATCTCTGGTTAGCCATATGCATTCGCGCGCACCTGGCCCATGTTGTCGTTGAGATATCGGACCATTCACCGAACGTTTTAGACACACGCTGTATATTTTGAAATGTTACATTAATATGTGTTCTTACATTACAATACATTCAGTTAAACTTTAAACATTTTTTTTTTAATTTGCAATATCTTTCATAGCAGTCAGGTACAGATAGGGCTCAGTTGCCCAGAAACCTATTAGCCATTATTAAATTAGAAACCCAATCTTCTGATAGGCTAGGTTCAACACACTGCTCTCTCCTACACTTTAAACAACAAAATGAGGTAATAATAAAGCACCTCTGCCATACACAGTATTTTTGAAGATGTTTCTAAGAGCAACAAACAATTTACAGCATGAAGATAAAAAGCCCTCTGGGATATTACACGACGTTGCCTGGTAAACAGTTACCAGCATTACAAAACAGAACACTGCCCCTCAAATATCGCCATACCTGTCAATCAGCATAACAAGACTTCTGAATCTTTTTCAGTAATACTGTGAAAACATCAAAGCTTGAAATTTTTAGTGGATTATGCTACAATCAGCTCAAATATTTTCACAATCCCTATTCTGTGCATTGTAATTCAATTGGTACAATTCAAACAATGAATGCACACAGTTTTATTAAAATAACAATAATATTACAACACACCAGTTCCTACATGTTTCGGGCCTTATTGGCCCATTGTCAGGGAGCATACATTTGCACAGGACAACATTTTCTGCATGTAGCAGAGCTAATAAAAATTCTTCAATTTGTAATCTGTGCACTTAGAACTATAAAATTTAAATCATGAATTTACCGAAGTTACTTAAAAGTTATAAAATATTGGTAATCACAGCTATGACATGTATAAAAGGAGGTATGAACTGTGTTGAAACGAAAAATAAAAATATTATAAAATATAAAATGGAGAATGACAGTTATAGCACATACCAGTAACTTGAGAAGCTTGTTTTTCTGGGTTTCACAATACTAAAAAATGGGAGATAGGGTGGAAGATATGTAAGCATGTAATTAAAGAAAAAAATTCCAGCCCAGCCTATCTTCCAGCCTACCTCTCATACCTTAGTACCATGAAACCCAGAATAACAAGCTGCTCCCATTACTGGTATGTACTGCAACTGTTGTTCTACATTTCATAATACTTTATAACATTTGTATTTTTCATTTTAACACTGTCTATACCTTCTTTTATACATGTAATAGCTGCAATGACCAATATTTAAAGCAGTCCCATTACAGGTCTTGAGTGGCCCAGAGGGTTCAAGGAGTTAAGGTTCCCAGATTTTGTGACAACGGCACAGGATGGTGGTAAGGTTGTCAGCCTTACGCCGTCTTTACCCCCAGGAAATACTCCTGATACTCATTTCTGTTAGAGGCTGAGTCGACCCCAGGGCTATAGTGCGATCGGAAGGATTTTATGTAAATGAAAAATTCACTGACACCAGCTGGGATCGAACCAGCGTCCTTCCGATTTGTAACACAGCACCTTAACCACTGTGCTACCGTGGTCCCCAAGTGACCAATATTTATAACTTTTAAATCAGTATTGTAATTCCATGTTTTAAATTTTATAATTTTCATTGCACAACTCAGTCTGCTACATGTATATTACACATTGAGGAGTTTTCAGTAGTTTTGTTACATGCAGAAAATGTTAAGCAACAATGCCGTACAATTGCGTGTTCCTTGATGGGCTGTTAAGGCTTGAAACATGTAGGAGCTAGTTTGTTGTAATATTATTGTGATTTTAATAAAATTGTGTGCATTTATTAGTTCAAGCTGTAATAACAACTGAAATACATTCCCAAGTCAAGTGAATACAAATTCAAACCAACTTTCCAATTTGTAATTAGAACATTCTAATGATATGAATTATACACACCTAATGTTTATTGCAAGGAACTCGATAAAAAATATGGAGTCAAAGAATTTATAAAACTTAATTTTCATGCCCAAAGTGAAAAAATTTTCAAGACAGGTTTTACAAATACTCGAAACCTTTAATTAACAGAATAGTTTTACCTTCAAACCCTAAACCAATTCTATTATGGCTACCTGCTCAGTAAATAATCAATATAAATATCATAAATGCTTTGAACTCACTGTCATGTAAATGAAATAAAGTAATTTCTCTTAAGTGTTATAATTAAACAGAAATTACTATCTGTAAAGTGAACAAAACCATATGAGGAATAACATGAATCTATCATCCTACAACACAGCACACATATAAATAATTTTAGTACCACAAAATAAATAAATAAATATAAGAAACTATATTGTACTAGAGCATCTCTCTCTTTGTCATCACATCAAGCACGACAGCTTTATCACACAGAAGACATGCATCTGCAGGCCACCCTGTGACACCTGCTGTGCTAAGGGTAATGATAAAAGAGATGCTTTGTAATTTCACAATCTCCATCTGCGCATTATAATTCAATTGCCGAATTCGAACAAATAAGTGCACTTAGTTTTATTAAATCACAATGAGATTACAACACACCAACTCCTACATGTTTTGGGCCCCACTGGCCCATCATCAGGGAGCACACAACACGTGCTGAAACATGTTGGAGCTGGTGTGTTGTAATATTATTGTGATTTAATAACAGTGAGTGCATTTGTACTAATGCTCTGTAAAGTCATGCTTTATCATAATAATAAAAGCCACTAGTTTCTAAGAACAGAGCTTACTTTGCTTCTACAGAAATTTTTCAAATTAAAATAAACTTGGTCACATAACACTTGAAGTCCCATTTGGACATCTGTCTTGCCAAGCAATACTGACAATAAACACACCAGTCATTAACATATAACACTGTAGGGATTTTTGTGCACATAACCTAACCAACACTCCGAAAATAATCAAGTCTCTTTACACTGCCTGTTATTAATGTCATCATTGTACAAATGTAAGTGTCCTACCTGTGCATTATATGGCTGGCATTTCACTTGTTTTTGGTCTTGCATCATCTTATGAACACAGTTCTGGTCTGGTAAACAATTACTTTTTAACCAATCACGTATCCCTGACAAGGAACGGAACTCTGAATTTGGGATCCGACTCCAAGGATTTGAACCTGTCAAGTCCAAGATGGAAATCCCTAAAGCTCGACCAACCTACAACAATGAAAGACATATATATATATATATATATATATATATATAGACACACGTAATATAGCAACAGAACACTTAAAACCTTCATCCTATGGATGTGACATGCAAAGATTACTTTTGAATCACTCAGCTGTTGGACATGTGACATGAAAAACTGCATCTTTTTCCATTTCAGTGTTCAATAATGAGTATGTCAAACTAGGGTATTACACGATTGCATTCAGTAACATGTTTCAGCACATGAAGTAATCAAATTCAAAATTTCCGAATAGTGAGGATGGTGATACCACTGTGCCTCAAATAGGACCATGTGTTGCAGTTGTGTCTTACTGACGTGCAAAGATATATTTTTCTCTCAAAAACTAGTTAACATGGGAATGGTCTGTCTCCCACAAACAGCACTACAAAGATTGTAGAAATGTTGTCTGCTGGTGGATAAATTCCTACTGTTGTTCACATTTCATTGCAAAGTTAAATATTTTTCGCACTTTCAATAAAGGACATAATCCTGATTTCTTACACTACACTGGAAACTAAACACATTCTTTAATCTTCACAGATAATTTGATAAACATAACATCATAACTGAGAGACAACGCATTTTTCATACACCCCTGTCAAATCACTATATATTCCTAGGCATTCCATACACTATGATGCTAAACTAAGAGGATTTCAGAAATTGTGTCTTTTAATACAAATGTACCTACACGGTTGTTTCCCTATTAAAAATTACTGATAATTTTCTTGCTACCTTACTACCTTACCTCTTCAAACACTTGTGGTGTGTATTTTGGTGGCACCATGGATGTTGCAGCAGCAGAAATTTTGCTGTCTTTTACACAGGGTGGCAAGACATTGACTAATTTCCCCGTGTTGTAATTACATTCTAAAGTGTAGCTATGAACAAGTCCTGTTGTCTTAAGTACTGCAACTCGACCTGATCCTTCTCGGCTCATTCCACCACGCCTGTCTCTGCACATACAGTTATTTATAGGATTCCTTATATACATAAGAACAAAACACACTTCCACAAAGGATATCCCTCAGCAGGTATAACTTGACATCACTCACAGAAAACAGACTTATATGAGCTAAAAATAATAATATGGACAGCATAGTACCATGTAATAGAATAAAATAACTAACGTTCTGAATGTCAAGCAGCCTTCACAGTGACAAAGTTCAATAAAACCATCTTGGACAGACAGCTGCATTAGGTGGTTCAAAATCTCCAAATGTTTCAAAAACTAATTCCATCTCAATCACCAGGATTCTGACACAACAAAACCCTAATGACAAAGACAATAAGCATACTGTGAAGTTTTGTGAATGGTCCAAATACAGAATGGCACAAATGTCAGTTTACTGTATTTTCATGTATATTCTACTAAGTGGTAAACTGACTTTTGGGCTATCTGTACATTAGAACATTCACATTTTCAATTATTCATGCATCTTCTCCCTATCATCTGCCTAAATAAAGAGTATTTTACTACACTTCAGGTGTGCAATACAATCAAGGGAAATAATTCTGAATACTTAAACAGACATGGAACATTATTTAGTTTTTAATGTTACTACCTCAGATACATAATCCTCTCGGTGAAATTACATGCAGTGAAGTGGAAGTTCGGAGAATTCAGTGACATGACCTTAGGTAACAACATGCACTCTATGCTGTCCTCCAAATCTTCAAAGTAATTGCCATACATGAAAATACCTGGAAATAACAAAAGTACATATAAGGACAATTATAATGATGGTGGTGGTGATGATAATACACCATTCACCTACAAATGAACACAAAGGTTCAACAGATATAGAGTCAAATCTTGGTGTATAATTTTTCAAAATGTTCAATTACCCCAATGAAAGCTTGTACATGAGAATGCATGTGTTGTTCCCACAGTAATGCCAGCCCCAGTAGTAATAAAATAATAATAATACTTTAAAACGCCACTGTAAATAGCATTACCAATCAGTGTAAGAATAAGCAAATACAGGACTTACAAGTAGATGGTCCATAACACAGGGTATGTACCAAGTAAATAAAAAAAAGGGTCCTGCACATTTACTGTAAGTAGTTGATAGAGGCTGAAAAGGCAGGTTAAGTAAAGCTACTTTAAAAAAAAAATGTTAATATGTGTTGCTGTTATGAAATGGCAGTGTTAATTACAACTCAAGAGCCAATTTTAACGTAACAGAATGCCTTCGTTTTAGTTATTTTAATGATGTCCTACTGATGATGACAAGCAACAACAGATCTGCTGGTAGAGTTTGCTGGCAACATTAGCATTATACCAAAAACATTTAAGTTAGATTAGCATAGAGAGGAAGTGAGGATGACATGAATTTGGGCATCAAGGCATGTATGATTGGCGGTGTGTGACATAATATGTATACAAGCTACCACACATTCCAAATCAAGTTGCTTGATATTTGCAATATATAGCATATCTCATTTATAAAGCTTTCCTGTTATTCGATATTTCCGTGTGAGAGAGAGAGAGAGTGGGGCCAACTTCAACAAATGTGAAAGCATAACAGACAAAATCAGAAACCAAACATAAAGAACAATCAGATGCTATGCCACTTAGAAAACAACAGAAAATTTACAACACAGACCACAGAGACAGGTATAAACAAAGGAAAATTAAAAAATCTAAGGAAGTATGGCAGGCAAAACAACATATAACAAGATCTATAAGGACATCAGATATGTCTGGGACGAGGATATTAAAATATAATGAGGTGATAGTAGAAAGACTGAACAAGTGAACATGCAAAGTAGAGAAATCTTTGCACAACCTGTACATCCGTATACAGAAAAGGATTAATAAAGCATGGAAGGTAAAACATTCATCACAAACCCTTTTTTGAAGCATGTCCATGTAAATCTACATACAGGTACAATCCACTGTCTTCAGATCTAGTTGTGACTTTCTTAGAATGAACTAGATTTGACAGTCTGTCCTCAGACTTGTTTGAATCAAAACATTTAGAGTTAACACTCTTTAAACATTCTCCTTCATGCTGCAGATGTCTGCAGTCTTCTTTACTACTCATGTCAGCACTGGATCCTCCACAACTGGATCCTACATTGTGGTCAGTACTAGACACTTTCTTACATATACTGGAAACAGTATCTGATAAACTATCATCAATATTAACCACACTGCTGAAGAATGAATTAGTTATTTTTTCATTCACTTCATTTGTACAAAGTGGAACTGTAGGTGCTTTCACAATTGAACCGACAGATGCCAGGAGCACAGACTTTTCAGGTTGGCCTTCACAAGGAACAGAAATGGTGCTATTGGAATGTTTGGATGTAACATCACCATTATCTACAGCATTCAGTACATTGTCACAAACTGTAGAAAAAACATCTATTTTGTCTGGCAACACCATTTTGCTACTATTGCTACACAGACTACTACCCACACTCTCATTGGTACTAGGTGCAGAATAATGTGTTGATTCATTCTGCTCTTCATCTAAACTGAGACCTGACACTTTGTTTTCTATACTTGATATTCTGTTCGTATCAGATAAGCATTGTATATCTTCCATGTTCCTTGAATTATCCTGCTTTTCAGCACTCACAGATTCAACAGAAGATACAGTAACAGCATCCCGACATTTCTGTTCTTCTTGTTCACTTACATCTAATATGAGATCACCACTAGTCTCACAATCAATGTTTGAAACGAAAGAATCCACTGTCAATTCTTCCTCTATCTCCAGCCCATGGTGATAGTATCGTATCAGAGAACGTGCAGCATATATAGATGGATGTAATTCAAATGCAGGATTCAAATACATGCGATTTAAATTGACACCTCGTGTGTCAGTGCGGTAATGACCCTGTGAGACTCCATCTGGATTCAACATTGGGATCAGTTTAAACACATACATTTTTCTAAGCAGAATAGCTATTGGATCATCACGTGCCAAGAGAAGGTTCAACAGGCCATTCAGAACAAAGCTCGATGGTGTTTCACCTGGATGTACTCGGGCACTAACAAATATAACCTGCGGAAGTAAAACAAATTACAAAAAGTACATTATGTTATAACACGGGCAATTTAACAAATGAGGTCAACACAGGACAAAAAAAATTTCAAAACCAAGAAGTTACATTTTCTGTCCTGCCTTTCTGACAATGCTGCAATGCCTCAACTCTCAAAATTCTTTCCATCATGCAATGCGTTCCACCCTTCTCATTATTTTGCTGTCACATCATAACACATTTCCTGAACACTGGTACTAAATTCAAACATCACCTTCAATATGTATACTAAAAATTATGCTAGAGACTGAGCCATATATATCTGCCATGGTACATGTTAAAAAGACCGCTAATGTCACAGGAATTAGAAATCACAGTGCACATAGAAAAATCTGTCTTTGAGAACAGGGTGATTGCCATTTGCATACAGTGACGCAGAAAGCCACCACATTTGACCCACAGTGTGCCTCTAGTCCCCAGACATTAATTCAACACATTATATGTGCAACCCAAGTTGCACTGGGTTTCTCTGGATTCTTACAATCCAGTCCTTCAGACCAAAGCTATAATGTCAGCATGGGAGACACAGAACCTTCTTGGCATCTGTACTTCTAAGTAATGCCGGCCATACCATGGCAAAGAGCAGACCAACAGTGCAGCAAACTTTGGTGCTGGATGAGTTGGACAGGTGTAAAAATAAATGTAGGCAAAAAATATTCCAGTTCCTTATGATAAAAGAATCTAAACTCTGAAAGACACTTTCTTCGGCCCAGGGCATTTGAAGCAAACAAATACAAATATTTATAATACATAAAAATGACTTACCAGTGTACATCCATCTGCAGAATCTCAACACATAAATTATTACATACTAATTAGTTGCGATAAAAAAAAAAGGTAAAATCAAGGACAAGAAATTTTATGTGGCTAGTAAAATTAGGTAAACTACATTAATATCGCATGAAATTAAAAATGCGATCTAATTTACTTCTTCCGCATGTCCATGAGATTAAGTTGCTGCTTCTTCACATTCTACTAAACACTCAACACCTTGCTCTCAGTACTATTAACAGCAGTCATCGTGCATTCATTCCATGCATACAGTAGACATTTTTTCATGTCAGACACTGTGTACAGTACAGCAACCCACCTGAACTAACAAACCGGTTTCAGCCTCATCAACAAGTTATAACAGACCTCTGTCAGTATCTTAGTTGGGTTACTCCACCATACACAATGTATGACATGATGAAACAGAGGCAGCAGTAAATTATAATTGAAAATAATTTTTTTCAAATTACTTCCAACTGAAAGTACATAAATGACAGCAACAGGCCAATTTATGCTCAATTTGAAGAAATATGTTGAAGGAAATGTTATTGCTATTCTTACAGCTCTTTTGGCAAGGCTGATAAAAACATGCAGAGAATCAAGTGAAGCACAGATTCAAGGAATGTGAGATCCAAGTTTCACCGTATTTAGCACACTTTACAGCTCGCTCATATTTACATGCTGAACATTGTTTTGTCACTTTATCTTGCTGTGGATATCATTGCTCCCATTCAATATCATTACATTAGAATACAATTGGAAAATTTCAGTATATGTGCTAAGACAATTGCAAAATGGATTACACAGTAGCAACAATCCAAGAAAACAAATTACCTTCTTTCCATGGAATCGAAATGGCCTTGGAACATCAACCATTGGAAACAAATGCTTGAGTCTAATTTCTCTTTCTGAACTCATATTATGGTGTGATGATATAGTAATTAGATCTACCAAACGCCCCTCCAAGGAATAACACACACACTCACGATGGTAGTAGATATCATCTAGGCAATTCGGTGTTTGAAATTCACCTAAAACATTCATCAAAATATGCAAACATGAAGACGTAATGTAAAGTGTACACTACTTTAGCCAATTTTTGAATACAATTGATTCTAATAAGCATTATATTTCCCAGCATCTCTTTACTCATTTCAAGAAAATTATCTTAAATAATTATAATTTACCAGAAGGGGTTTTGAAGCGTGCATCAACAGAATTTAACTTCTTCTGTAATTCAACGTATGTATATGGATACGTGAAGGCAAAGTACGTAGTGGCTCGGATATTTTCTAAGGTACGGTACTTGAAGCTTAAAATAAACACATTATCATCAACCTGAAAACAGAACAATTATTAAAATACAGTATTCTTTAACAGGGACTACGTTGACATACCACAGTAAAGTTTTATGTAACATCACACATCATAGGTTCTGACTGACAGCAATGAGATGCACACCCATTGCCCTAATTTTTTTAACAGTATAGATGAGTAAGACATAGAAAAGGAGATAAAGGTACAAATAGGATAGAATAACTCCTGATACATTGAACCTGTGCATGTGCTAAAATGGCAGAACAGATGAAGGGACACAGTTATGTAACAAATGTAGAGACCTTCCACTCAATTTAAAACAAGGATTATACAAATGAAGTGGTAATTTTTTCAAGGAATTTTCTTCCTAGAACTTATACTCTGCCCTCCAGTTATGGCATACTGTCATGCATTCTTCTGTTTCTAAATTTGACTTAAAAGCAATTAAAACATTACAAAAATAATAACCTGCAATGCTCTGACAGCTATTCTCATCTAATTCTCTTGGGCATAAGCATAACAAGCATTTATTTGCTACAATAACAGAAGCTCACCAACTTACACTTTAACACGTTAACCATGTTTGATATGATACAGACATACATAAATTCAGCTATCACCCTGCATGGTAGCAACCTTCAATCCTTCTCTCTCCCATAGGTACATACAGTGTAAGAGGGCTTCTCCTTGATGCGATCCCAATGGCTGCGGCCTGGCACCATACGAAATACTGGTGTCATCCCTTGACTATACATCTTTGTCTGACGGTTCAGGTTCACAATATTGAGCTTCACAAGAACAAATGGTGCCCCACCTATGAGTAATGAAACTTAAATAATTAAGGCAATGAAATTTTTAATTACATAAGTACAAGCAAAACAGCCACATTTATTACTATCATCTTTTTTTTTAACTAAATTCCTCAGTGTATGGAATTCTCACAATCTTTACAATTTCTACAACAGACTCCACTTTACCCGGTCAATTCAGATTCTTAATACTTGTTCTTCAACTATATTAATACTCTTCACACCTTGGTCCCAAAATCTGTTCTTTCCACATTTTCTACTTCTTAGAACTTTATTTCCATTTTCTTGGGGTTGTTCACTCCTGGAAATCACTTTCAACCATTAAATTTCATTTTAGTCACATCACGGTACACACTTACGAGACACAAAATTAAGCATAATCATCGCAATGTGTATGTCTACCATGCTGGATCCTGATTTGAGTAAAATGAAATATAAAGTAATAACTCAATGTGCATGAAAATTTATGTAACTTTGATCGACCAGCAGTCAGTTAAATCGTCCAGGGTCCAACTACAATTCCCTGCACATTTTTTTATGAGTCACTCTTCTTCCTATGAGGGTCAAACCCATACACAACTGTAGACAATCTACTGTAGGATATACTTCTAACAGGCTAGCATATACTCTGTACAAGGACTAGGATATGGGCTAGACTGACACACCATACTTTGATTACCAACAGTAGAAATCACTTTTACTCTTCCCTCAAAAAGCATCCAGGCTAGGAATGGGCTCCACCCAGTCTCCTATTCAGTGGGTAACAGGAGTTCTTTCGCTGTGTGTAAAGTGGTCCAGGCATGAAGCAGATCACTCATCTCCATCTAGTGTTAAGGTTAATAATGGGTGGTGCTACACCTCCAGAATTCCATATACCTTCATGGTGTGCACAGTAACAACTTCAACCATACTTAGGTTCAAGTAAAGAAACATGCACACACATCAATCATACACTGAATTACACAACAAACTTATGAAGTGCACTGTAAACACAGTAACTTCTAACTTCTCTGCAACTGAAAGCATCATACAAACAAGGTGTGAGGGTGTTGCCTAGCTTTATTGCAACCAGGACAGGGACCAGTTACAGGTTCATGTGAACATGGTAATGAACTGTGGGGTTCCACAAAATGTAGGGAACTTCTGGACTAAATGGACAACTACTATTTCCTCAAGATGGTCTGTGATCTATGAAGTTAGCTATAAAACATCAGGAATTCTAAGGTAATTTCTTGTGCAAGTATTCTTACTACTGGCCTACTCATTTTCTACAACTTGTTTGGATAACTGTATCATCTGACTTATTAGTAAAAAATCACAACAGTAAACGAGAATGGCTTACCTTTAACACCAAAGTAAAACCATGTCCTGTAACTGTTTTCAAATTCTGTTCCAGCACAATCTGGTTTAGTCCATATGTTAAACTCAAAGTCTGGAATTTCTTCACCAGGACTATTTTTGCCTGGGTTCTGATGTCCTAAAAAGGATATGGAACTTTAATGTATGTTTCACACAGTTTCTCATTTTATTATCACTTCATTTAATTCTAGTTACAGGCCTGAAAGTAAACCTTCATCAATGATTAACCTGTATCACCCCACACGACCGCATAATAATAATAATAATAATAATAATAATAATAATTTATTTACTGCAACTGGGTTGTTACCCGGTGGCAGTGGTTGGACTCTTTAACACTACTGGCAAATGACCTGGAATGTCATATGCTGGTCTCTGTGTGGAAAATCTAATGCCCATGCCAAGTGAGAAAAACTATGAATGGCACATAATACACTTGGTATTTAAATATGTCGGCTAAAGGTGAACAAAAATCAGGAGAACTTCAACTTCTTCATATTTAAACCATGATTCACAGTGCCAACTGACCTTCAACCAGTCAGGTTAGATCAACCAATGATTGTCATTATGGAATTTCTTTCATGCACTGATTGAGTCTTCCAGGCTATAATCTATTCTTCAACAGAATCAATACACAGCATTCTTGTTTTTAAGCTTTCGCCGTGTTCTAAATGTAATTTGTTCCTTTTTGGGTAATTCCCCGGTGTCTGAGTTCTAATTGCCGACGTTTCGGAACTCACTATCAGTTCCATCTTCCATCACGGGCACACCACTTCCTATTGGCTCTGCCACTTCCCTGCTCCAACCCAACCGGTATAAATACCACGC
>Ga0123357_10007026_pt1 | contig 13856 bp, 5 predicted proteins | sample TergutEmb28metaG_FD_89873 | JGI IMG/M metagenome (GOLD analysis project Ga0123357, IMG submission 89873) | Embiratermes neotenicus P4 segment gut microbial communities from Petit-Saut dam, French Guiana - Emb289 P4 | ecosystem: Host-associated > Arthropoda: Insects > Digestive system > Gut ... | reverse complement strand
AGCTTAAACCGATGGAGATAGGCCCTGGTTTTCCCGTGCCCTGTAGTCATCGCCGCAATATTAGGTGTAACTCTGATATTCATGCTTAGCCTCTCCTGGACAGTGGGGAAATACTCCTTTGTTATTGCTGTCTTTGTACATTTTTCCCATTCTTTTTGCCATTGTTGTTTGGCTTCTTCTTCTAATTCATAGTATAATGTGCTTATTGGGGTTCTGTTAAATGCAGTTCCGGCATCTTTGCTTTGTGCTGCTTCTTTAGCTAGTCTGTCCGCGATTTCGTTACCATAGATCCTCGCTTGGGCCTTTACCCACAAGAATTCTATTTTCCATTTAGGGCCCTCCAGTCTGGATATTCTTTTTCTAATCTCCTCGATAAGTTAAGTATGGTTGTTGGCGTTATGTAGTGAGTCTAGTGTTATTTTGCTGTCTGTGAATACTGTAGCTGTGTGTGGGCTGTTATCCGTAGTGTTTATTGATTCTATTGTTTCCAGTGCTTTGATTATGGCTAGCTGCTCAGCCTTGTTGTTTGAGCATCTGCTGTCCAGTTTGAGTTTTATTTGAGCTGCGATTTCTTGTCCTATGAAGATTACTGCGCCGGATCCAACACCTGTCTCGCACTTGCTCCCATCTGTGTAAACCTGTACTAATTGGTCCTTGTAGCCCTTCGCCTCAGTAATTATGACTGCGTCAGCCGGGTGTGGCCAATCTTTGAGTTCAACTACATTATGGATTTCTGGTGTTTGGCTTCCTCTTGTTTTCTACTCCCCCTTTGGGCCATATGGCCTGTACAGAGCCTCAGTGCCTGTACAAGGGTGCACTTTACCTTACCTTTTACCTTTATGAGTACAGCTGATGGTAATTTTCCTGACGAGGCTACGAAGGTCCAGAGGGGGTGAAGAGGTATAGCTCTACTCTTTCTTTAACCTTGGCACTAGATGGGGTGGATGGTCAACACCACACCCCAGCAGTTTTACCCCCGGCAAAGACCTAGTACCCATTGTATAGGAGGCTGGGTAGGCCCCAGGGCCAGTCTGGACGGCTGCGGAAAATCTCATCCCTACTGGGATTCAATCCCCGGACCATCCAGCCGCTATACCAACTGCGCTATCCTGGCCCACGGATGGTAATTTTTCTACCATTTATAAAGTCACAGTATGTTTAGCTGTAAACATGTATTGTGTACGTACTAAGTGATGTGTATTTTGCAAGTTGTTCTGTGTGCTTTAATGCTGAGAGATGAACTGCATGACATTCTGCAGTCACACACAATTGTATAAGTCATGCTGCCAGACCACTAGTGTCAGCATCTCCTGTGGCTTTGAGAGTGACACCATTTCAGATACTGGCAATGAAATATGTTTGTAAGATTTGTGTGTGGGGCAAAAGTCTGCTACTGCAAGATTATTGTTTTGTTTCTTTACAGAGCCATCAGCGCCAAATTAAGTCTCCACAATTACCTATCCGCTGTACCTTATAATATGCACTGTGTTGTGTCCAATAAGCATCCAGTGTGACTGTGTGATAATATCATTTAGTATACACAGCCAACTAGACATGTTTCAGCTTGTGCAGTCAGTCTAGAGGGTTGCATAACAACATACTGGTTAGGCTGTTATCGCTGTCATGGATTCAGTTTCTTAAAAATGAGCTAATTATAGTCATGCTATAAGAAAATTTATGGCTAGGACACGGTATTACAAAATTTTTAAACTTAAATAATATCTCAGGCTGTCAGCTGAAGCAGATTTTATTGAATTTTGTCACTATGAAAGCTTCAAGACATACATTTAAAATTTTGTGCATCTTAACATTTTGGAATGGTTTGTGTTGAGTACTTTGTTGTTTAAATGCCTGTTTGTATACAGATACTTTCTGAAATGTTGTAGCTCTCTGAAACAAGTTTTTCTTAGTATGTTGCTGTCAATCTTTGTGCATTATTATGTAACCTTCTAAGAATGATTCTAGAGCAAGAGTGAAAACATGTTGGGTCAAATGTGAATGTCAAATTTTAAAATTGCACAGTCACATTAGAGGGTTACTGAAAGTGGCCTTACAGTTGGCTAGTGAGTGCAACAAGAAAGTGGATTTCAGAATTAAAGTTCAGTTATAACATATTTATGGTTAAAGATAATTTTGTCTCATCACTGAATGGGATGTTGAGAATTTATGGTTCAGTATTGAAGATGCTTGAGATAGAGACGGGCAGGTAGCCTATTCATTGTGTGGTTGGTGCAGCAACACTGTTACATGTTAGCTGTAGCAGTGGGGTGATAATGTGGCATATTGGGCCAGCTTCTGATGGAAGATGAGTGCAGAGCATCTGTAACATGATAATTGGCAGAGGAAAACTGAAGCACTGTGAAAGAAACCTGCCCCATTGCCACTTTGCCCACCACAAATCCCATGAAGACCATCATGGAATTGAACTTGGGCCTTCAAGGTGTTAAGCTGGTTACTGACCACCTGAGGTATGTCATAGCTTCACATATAGTGATTACTGTGTGGGGGCATGAGAGATAAACATTATGTGACTGTTGTATAATGTTGCAAAGTGTACACAGAAGTGCATGGGCATTGAGAAGCTTGTCTCCTTTGTATTAAACAAAAGTCATTGTAACTTGTTTTTAATATTTAAAACATCAGTGATGACTTCTTCCTCAAAATACTGCACCAGGCAATAATAGTTGTATGAAATGAATGTGTAGAATGAGACTGATGCTGAAAGTGAACAGAGTGCCACATTATAGCAAGCAACTGGACAGTAGCTGCCAAAGAATGCATATGAAGACTGTGATAGTATAGTCAAGCAGATCTATAAATGGTGCTAAACTACACGCTACAGACAGGATATAGTACACTAAGATTTGAGGATGTCACCGCAGTAGTGCTGAAGGCACCGGCATTCTGCTGTGTGATGTTAAGCACTGGGCCAGTAGACCATGAATTTTCAAAGCATCATAGTGCCTTCATCTTCAAGGCCAAGCAGCCCATGAAGAAGGGCCTGCTTGACCCTGAGAATGAGGGCATTATGAATCTTCAGATGAAATGTGGCGACCAGCATCACATCCCAGAAGCCTGCCTCCAACAGCAACTGCAGTGGCAATGATTGCTGTACTGCCTGCCATCACACAGTTGTGTGTCAAATCGTGCATGATGTCTTTTACAAAATGTCCCTGTGCTCAAGTGTGCATGTTTCAGCTTTCCACTTGCAGACTATTAACTGCCATTACAATACTGCTATGGTTGCACCATCCTGAGAATAACCCGTGTCACTGACACTATGTATAATCCAAGTAACTGCCCACCATCTAAGGAACCTTAACTGATTTAATGAGCCACTGCAGTTCCACCTTAATGTGGCTTACACTGAGACATGCATATGGCAGTTGGTAAGGCAGAAATCTGTAAGATGTGCTGCCAGTTTGGAGACCATGCAGTCCGCCTCAATTTATTGGGAGTCACCAAGACAAACGGCCATATGAGCAACTGATTGGTTTTGATCTAATAAAAGCATCCCTTCCATCACTGGTCAGGACTCGGTTGGTGACGCTGAATAAGCGGAGGCAGAGGGCACAGTCTCAGAACTGGCCACCCATCTTTCAAATGTCTGCCTAACCAACTGTGTGTACCAGTAACCTGTGACTGTATCTTAAACCTGAGCAGTAGATTTTTTAACACAATATAATATGCATTTTGGAATGTGCAGGCACCATTTGGAAGACCTAGGCATAGATGGGAAGGATAATATTAAAATGATTGTTCAAGAAGTGGGATTGGGGCATGGACTTGAGTGTTGTTGCTGAGGGTATGGACAAGTGGCAGGCTGTTCTGAACACAGTACTGGACCATAAGGTACTATAAAATGTGGGGAATTTCTTGCTTAGCTGAATAACTGTTAGCTTCTAGAGAAGGGCTGTGCTCCATGAAGTAATTTAGTATGCATAATCCAGTGTCTGCATGTTGTTGTTAATTTTGGACACCCCAGACACCTTATAACAGATGCACCTTCTCGAAACAGGATTTTACAGTGAACCGCACTTCACTTAGGAGCTTGGACAGCTCAGTCAGTGTAGTGACTGAGCTATAGGAAGGACAGTCTTGGGTTAGATTCCTGACAGGGGTGTAACATTTTTCTCCTCCAAACTGTCCAGACTAGCTGTGGGGCCCTCCAAGCCTCCAGTTTAATGGCTATCAGGGGTAACATGGCCAGGGGGTGAAACTGACCACTCATGTCCATTTAATGCCAAGGTCATGAGTGAGTGGAGCCATTCTTCTACTTCGCCTACATGCCGTTCATGGCGTGGACATAGACTTTGCTGCCCCCCTCAGTGGTAATTTTAGGCAATTACAAAGGCCACTAGCAAGGGGGGCGCAGTAGTGATAGATATATGTGGTTTATATTTATATATATAAAAAAGTAGTAATGCAACACAAAACTTATTTTTTACATAGCATTTATTGTGTAAGTTAGTGCAGAAAGTAAGTGGAAGCTGGAAAGATGACTACATCAGTGTTACCTCACAGCAAGGTGTACCATGTTGCAGGACATGTAGCATGAACAGCTTGTGCATTATGTTAACACTGACAACTAAAAGTATATTAATGCACAGAAACACTTCAGCTGGTGACTTGGACAGCAATCTTAAATTCACAACCATTGTTAATGTACAGCACTAATGAGGTGACAGCGATCAATTTCATGATACTGTTTTATGATGCCTACACCATAACAGTGTTTTAAAGCTACCAAATTCATCAGCAACCAGTGTGACTAATTCAGTGTTGCAGCTACAAAACAGAATACACTGAAATAATTTTTTACGACACCGAAAGAGTCGTTGCAATCTCCGTGTGTCAGCACACAGGACACTGAAACATGAACTAATACAGTCATCTGTGAATATTAATTGTACATTAAAAACACCCATTGCTAGCAGTGTGGGCCATGCTGTACTACACTACTCACTCTGTAACAAACATGAAATGTGTGCACTCAGAACACTCGTAAGTTAATCAAACCATCATGACTGTTGTGTCAGCACTTGAATGTGGCCTGCCTTGACTAACAGGTACATACTTATCTGAAGAAATAAATAATTCAGATCTTAACTAAAAGTGTCATGGCATGTGGAACTGCACTGCAGTTCAGTGAACATACAAACTGGTAAACCACATCAAAATACTGCAATTGAAATGTTATTTTCAGATCTGATTGTTTTCGTAGCAACTAAGCATGATAGTGTTTTGTATCTTGTAAGTGCATCAGTCTTGAATTCTCACCTTGATTAGCACAGCATTCCACAAATACATAATTTAGCATGAAACAGTAACAAATACATTTTAACTTGATAATAGCTAGAACATTCTTCACAACCATCAGCAGTTACCTTGCGTTTGCTTTTCATCCTGTTCATGACACAGTAATCATTACAGGTTATACAAAGACACAAATAACTACACTAATAAGAAACAAAACTAACTTTGTTTCCAAGCTGAATCCTTGAAGACAATCAGTGTAGCAGTATTTACCGCTGTTTTAATCGTATTCAGTACTTAGTCTGCATGAGAATCACACTGACATATCTGAACGGGATCTCAATCTTGTTTTACGTCTCACTTCCAATCCAGTAGGTAAGTTGCAATCTTCAAGGCCCAGTTCTTTAACTTTGCTTCTGGATCGCCACACCTTCACTGTGTAGTCATCAGAAGTGGTAACAAGCATCTCGGGATCTCGAGGATTGAAAGCCACCGAGTTGACAACATCAATATGTGGGAATTTGGCAAGACACACTCCGTAGTGACGGTCCCACAGGTAGCCATGTTTGTCTTCTGCTCCACTAACGAACATTCAAAGCAAGTACAATTTTAATTAAGTCTTACAGATCCTTTGGTCTCCTGACTCATCTGCTTGTGTCAGTGGTTTTAAAGCTTCCCTCAAATGTGTGGCCAGTGTGAAGCAAGGCAGATGTCAGTTTTAAGGTACCAATATACACTATGCCATGTAGTGCAGATTTCAGTATGTTCTCCAGAATGAACTAAATCTCTGATAAAATGTTTGTTTCCACAGTGCACTTTCCGTGTTTGTAATGGGCTCAAATACTGTGTGAAAATGGACAGTCCTTCTGTGCTGATGGTTTCCAGTGACATGCTACTGTACTAGCAGTTACATCCCTTTGTCACATACTGTACTAGATTGAAATACTATGCCAAAAGACAGGACAGCATGTAATGCTACTTTGTGATGTAACCATGCACTGTGGGCTTTTTATTTCAAAGAAGATAGGATATTTGTGCTTAGGAAAACAATTTGATGCATTTATTCAATATTTTAAATTATCTCTGAAACAAAAATACTCTGGCACACAAAAAATGTATGTCTTATCTTCTGTGCAACTTTTCTTTAACTTGTTTTGTGCTACAACATATATATATATAGTGAGTTACACTTTCCATACATGCAAAAACACATCTCCATGTAAAGTGTCCATTATTTTTATTCAAATTAAAATTATGGTAAATGTTATTGACACTTCCAGTATCAAATTTAATTAAGATCTCTTCAGCCATTCCCAGGTTGTTTGATGCAGACAGACTGAGAGATATGGTCAACTAATATTCTACAAATATGGGAAGAGGAGGTTGAGTATTCAGCAAGTTTTGAGGTTCTTACAGGAGTAGTGTTTCTCAGTGGAATATGACACTATCATTGGATGAGTGGTTCATGATGTGTTCCACATACACAGTGCCTCCACAGCGGACTGCCTGACCCTGCAGATGAAGACACTGTGTTTGTTGGAAATGTCAGGAACCGTTCACGAAAGAGTACAGCATCATATCCCAGAATATCTGAACCCTCAGAATGCTACATGCTGAAGACTTGTCAGTCAAACAGGTAAATACATGTGAGGAAACAGCATGTACTAATTAGATCATTACAGGAACATGGCTTTTCTTATATTCTCCTTGCACTGTCATATCTGTGGTCACTAGAACACTTATCATAAGTTGCATTTAAGGCCTGCTTGTGCCGAACTCACCTTGCAACATACTCACAGCACACATCTAGGAAAATGAAGAAACACTCATTGTTGGGAGTGTACGCCTTGTGGGCCCGCAGCATTGTTCCGACTTCTTTGAGTGTAACCAGATCGATAACGTGAATGTCAATCTCTTGTGCAATGGGTGGCGGCTCAAGGGGATTATTTATCACGTAACCTCTTGGCCAGGGACGACTGTTTACATACAGGTACCTGTTTGGGAACACAGTGTGCACACGATACACTGCTAGTGCAACTGTCAGTCTAAATACTAATAATATTCAAATTAATTTGTAAACCAAAACAATCATATGGTATACTGAATATTTGACAATCTGCCCCCATCCTGTTAGTAATTTTATGGTACTTTTTTTTTGTACAAGCCCCTATTCATTGGGTACCAGGACTGAAGTAACTACTCCAGTCAGCTAACCACTTGCCACCACAGAAATTTGTGCACACAGACACAACTGTACCTTCAATGCATTGTACACGGGGTAGCCAATTAGATGAGCTTTGAGAGTTGCACTTTGGAAAGCCCTGTAGGCTAGAGCAACACCAGTGTCTAGCCCCGTCTGCCACCATCACTGGCTGGCGGTCAGATGATGCCTAACGTGCTAGTAGCATGCAGTGTGACGGTCATTGCCACCATCAGTTCACAAGGAGATGAGAATGAGCAATTTGGAAATCAGCCAAGTGAAAATGATTTTGACAGAAAATTGTAGAATAATGAGGAAAATAAAATGTGGAGTGAAATTATGAATGAGTTGAGTTTAAAATTGTACAGCAGAAGGTACCTCTGAAACATTTACTACATTCACCAGTTTTTATGGTCAGTGTAGTACATATTGTAAAGAAAGCACTAAGATTTCCATTGGATATGCATCAGTGTTCAGTTACATAATTATATAAATTGCTCAAACCTGAGGGATGATTCAAAACAAGATCCATGTGATACTTATACAAGAATAAAGATGTGCAGCATGCAGCATAAATTGGATATACATACATGTATAAAACAGATTCATGTTAGTCTTCTTTGGGCTACTAACACAAAATAACATTGCCAAATGTAAATGAACAGTTGCCATACCTGTGATCAGGAGAGAGTCCCATGCCTATAATGTGTCCGTGAAGATCGATAAGATGATCAACTTTGTCAAACCTGTCAGCAACTTCTTCATATACCAACCAGTTGGGCTCTGGACGCGGGAGGGCAGCATTCTGTTTTTCTCTCTGTCTTTCAGCCAGACGTTCACGCAGGGACGGTCCTGGATTGAGCTTACGTGGGAAAGACACAGATTTGATACGTTTGAACCCTATTTGATGTGGAGTATATGTCTTTGAACCAGTGGTGAATATAAGGTACTTCTCAACATGCTCAGACAGATCATCACTCTCACTTGCACATTCTTCAGTCTCCATTGATGCATCTGATGTGCTAGAACTCACTTCATCTGCATTGTCAATGTCAGCGTCATCTGAAATGTATAAATATGTATCTTATGCACAAATTATTTCAGAAGTTCCCTTATCCTGTCAGTAGAAGAGTTACCCCAGGACCAAGCGTTTCAGGCAACAGGACCCCAGTACAAAACACTGTGGCCAAATATATCACGCTTCTGCAAGGTTTGAGGTTCTCGTGGCTGTGTTGCTAAGGAATCAAGGCTTCTGGGATGTAATACTGTGCCATCAGTTGTGTAGTTTGTGATGTTTCAAAGGATTATATTGCATCTGTGTGCAGTATCAAGCAGTCTTCTTACACTGCTGACCCTTGAAGATGACAGCCACCATGATTTCTCTGAAATGTCAGGAGCCACTCATCCAATAACATCCCAGAAGACTTGACTCCTCAGGTGTACTCGTTTTGTATTCAGGAGTTCCTGAGTTTACATCTCAACCCCAGACCAGCCATCCTGACAGGATTTTTGTCATTTTCCAAGCTCTTCCATGAAAACTACAGGATGGTACAAAAAAATACACCACAACTGCTTCATTTCACAAATTTTCTATTCATTCATTAATCACTGTGTCGCTTGATGCTATACAGGATCACTCAATAAACTGAGACACAGTTGGTTTGAGTGAGCACAGTCATGCCAGATGTGGTGGCAAATGCAGAAATAAACACCACTCCTGCCAGGAATCTAACCTCAGTCATTCATTCAGTTTAATATACCTGCACTGTCTTCAGTGTCACTGCCTGTAGTACCTGCTGCCTTCCCTTGTGTTTCCACTTGGCGGTACTCAGCATTGTACTTAATTGGACATGCATAATCCATTCCGTCACCTAGACGACGCCAGTTTAAGAATGCACCCTCAAGTGTGGTGCACCTGAAAAGTAAGACATATTGGTAAATATGTGCTGTTACATAATGTATTGCAATCATTCATGTTGGATTATTTTAAGTACACTTACAGATGTGTCCTACAGCCTATACCTCTAACATCGTGCAATTTCAAACATTTATAATTTGTCTGCTGTGTACAAGCATTTGACTGTTTCAGTTAAAAGCAAATTTTAGAAGTTCAACTTATTGCAGTCCTGGATTACACATCTGTCACCCACATATAGTGCTGCCAAAGTGTGAAGAGGTAGTGAGCAGAAGTTCAGAATTAATTCTTTTATTATACTACAGCAGTACAGGTAGGTCTGACCTTGCACTCTGCAGACTCCCTGGAATTACAAAACCCAACAAGTTACGGTAAACAGACATGTTCCTAGAACCAGCAATAGTATGCTCCCACCTATTTCCCCATTTTCCAGAGTATCTCTCTCCATGTAGATCTCCCTTGTAAAACCTGAAGATCTGATATTTGAACTCAGAGACTTATGGACTTTTTAAATTGTATGTATTGCAATATAAGACACTGTGTGTCAGGGACAGGTTCGGGCCCTGTCTTCAGGCTTCTTCTAAAACATGTCACGACATGATGATTGTTTACACTGTAATTAAACCCAGAGCAGTGTCAAATTAGTAAGTACCACATATTCCAGAAACAGTTGGGAAAATATGGTTATGTCAGTTTCACTGTACATCAAATACACAAAGTGTGTGACTGCTCTCTATAACTGTTTCCTTGCAATAAACTGCAGCACTTCAGAATATGTGATATTTACTGATTTGATGATGTTCCAGGTTTAATTACAGGGTTAATAATAATCATGTAATGGCAGTTCTTGTGGAATAAGCCTGATGATGGGGGATCAAACCTGTCCCCAAAATGTACTACATTATATTTCAGTACATACAGTGGAAAAAGGTAAAAAAATCTGAGTTCAGATGGCATACATCGTCATCAGAACCCTACAGCAAAATACTAAAGTTGTAAACTTCTTAGTCAGAATAATAGGAGAGAAGCACAAATCACACACAGCCCCCTACAGATCAGAGAAGTTATCTAATACTTGCAAAATGTCATGCAACTTGTATATTATACTTTATAGTAACACAGACAGCCCTCATTTAGCACAAGTTTTGAGCAGACTTTCCCCATTTAAAGATTTTACTTCCAACATTTTGTGTGTTACACTTTTTAAACCGCAGCATAATTTGGCACGGTCTGTAACCGCCAGTCACTTTTAGTTGTCTGTAAATATGGTGAATTTATAGTGCTTATTAGACTTCAGTTTCAGCCTGAAGTCTGCTACAGCATAGGGGAGACTGGACTTGAGCCTTCTCTGTACAGAAACACAACAGCCAGTTGTGTCTATCACATGAGCCCCTGTACTTCCACAGCTGATTGCTGAGGTAGACTTCCTTGCTCAATTTGAACTGTTCGATCAGAAACATGCCTGTCCCCTTTGATAGTTCTTATTCTTATAATTTTTATTTCAAACAAGACAAGATACGAGGCTCTCACAGCAGTGTTGATGAGGATACAAGTCTTCTGGGATGTGGAACTTCATCAGGTGTGTAGTTTTTGATATGTCATGCAGTCCAAGAGCAATAGCCATATTAGAGGCACTGGGGATGAGGGCTACAAACGGAAAGCATGGGTAATGTACATATGTAATATGTCCTGTCTACCCATGGCAGCTGTTCTTCTCAGACTGCTTGACTCTGAAGAAAAATGCATTAGATTCCTTTGAAAACTGGGAACTACACAGCCAGTGACACAGTGGCATATCCCAGACAACATGAATCCTCTTTAAACTGTACTTTTCAGTTACTAATTAGGTGCAGTGAATGAGAAGTGGCGGCACTCCTCATATCACAGAATGTGCATACTGCAGTCTAGATGACACTTGGTGCAGCACTTCTGGTGGCTCTTCCTCTTTTTCCTCAGGGTATCCTGAAGAACTTCGTAACACATGATCTGATGTTGGCGGATTATTGATCTCTCTGTGGGATGGGGGATTTCCCCTTTCAGATTTATGCAATCCCTTGCGTGCTTGGGCTCTGGCTTCGGAAGACGTGGCTGCTGATTCTTGTGGTGATGGAGCTAGACAGTTTGCAACCATGACAGCCCGGATCGAACTGGCATTAGAATTATAAAACCTGTACAGTTGATCCATGATTGGTACAAGTTCTGATTCTGATTCCTGTGATGCTTTATTAAGCCACAAAGTGGAGGTGCTGACAAGATGTGCTAGCCAGTGGAGATCACCAGAAAGCAGGTGGCGATCACTGTACCACGTTCCAAAGATGTCATATGGTTTATTCATCACTCGACACTGCAAGTTGAAACCAGCTGAAAAAATGTAAGACATTATCAGTCACTATGACACTTGCAATATACATTGTCATTTATTGTGACACTGTATACAGAGGGCCCCTTTAACATGTAGCTGAACATGGTGGCTCCATCACATTGCCCTCCCCTGCTGGATCACCCTGTGAAGGCTACTGTGCTTGGGGACATTACAGTGGAACACTTGTACAAGTATGACATTGCCTGTCTCGTAACATGTGTCTCACCCTTTGAACCCTGAAATTAGTCTTAATAGTATTTAAAGTTTAATTTCCTACCTCCCAGAAAAACCATCTCATTTACCAAGATTCACCACTCACAGCTGTTTAGACAAATAACCACTACTTATTCTTAGAATCACACAAAACATGTAAATACAATCTGTAGGTGAAACAGAGCTTTTTAATGTTAAAGCAGATGGCACATACAATAACCACAGAGCTTTGCAAGGTTCATTTACTGCTGCTGTGCAAAAGCACAGGATAGTGACCAATCTTCAGTTGGAGAAAGCACTATTACAGTGTACTTGAGTGAATTCCTTAAGCATAAGGCACGATATGACTCCCAACATTGTTGCAAGTGTTAATTTCTTGAGATTTGACATTTCACCAACTCCTGAAGAAGGCAGCAGGTTCCCCCTGAAATAATGATTCATGTCTTCTGCAATGTTATGTCATGTTGAATTGTAATAAGTACTGACATTTCAGAGGCATGTAGTGTTCAATCCCAAAGACAGAGGCACAATCTAAAGGTGTAACATCCCACAGGACTTGAACCCCCATCAATCCTGCTGTCAGAATCTCAAAGCATACCCACCCCCTGATCTGCTACAACACATCACATCCCAGAGGCCAAGTCCTGACCCCATTTACAGCCCAAAAACTCTGATTCTGAGCATTACAGTTGAGCTACCTTGCAAACTGAAGACAGCTATTTCTCCCGAAGTGCTGTGAGGTGTGCCGAAGTGAACTCCAGACACTAGCAGCAGCGTGTCAGATTGGTTGAACTGTGAGAACTGGGTGTACTTCCAACTAAATGTCTTCATGTCATGATAGTACTTGATAGTGGCAGGATAGCTGGAGTCCCATACCTTCAACACGTTAGAATGGAAACAATAATCAGTGCCTCTAGAGACACCTTTTTCAGTGAAATATGAACACAGTTATCTCACAGTGCTTTAAGTTACCAGAACATAGCCATCTTTTGAGCAGGTTGCAAACATCTGTCCATTGTGAGCAAAGCTAACATGAAGAACCTGATGTGAATGTTCCCTCAGGATTTCAGTCTGGACGACAGGTGTGTGGTAAGAGAGTCGCTTGTATTCGGCCAACCACGACGTCTTGCCTTGGGAATTGAAACAACACTACAATATGAGATTGGGATTTTCACAGCACTGCTGTTTAGGATTAAGTTACTTTGGGTTAATGTGATGAGTAGCATGGTTGTTGTTTGCCTTCATCATTTAGGATTCCTTGACATTTGAAGATGGGAGTAATTACAGTCCTTTGAAACATTTAGAATTAACAACCTGCAACTAAGTCCAAAAACCCAGAAGAGCTGAATCGCCAACAGCAGGATGCCACATTATATAACTTGAGTTCACTTATATACGAAAATGAATATCTAAATAATGTAATTCAGTTTTCAGAATTTTAATATAGGTGCATGATAAGCCACACAGGAGAAATACAACTTTGAACAGATCAATTTTACCAGTGCATGAAGAACTATTACACCATTAATATTCTGTCTAGCCTGGACTGCAAAATAATGTGATTCTCAAACATACCCTTTTCTGCCTTATGAGAACATTGGTATGTACAATAATTGCATATTAACAGAAAAGTCACAACTCTCATCACTAGGAAATGTGATCCTTTATATAAGGAAGAAATCATGTTCCACAGAAGAATGAGATAATTGAGAAATTGAACAGACATTAGCAAAACAGTATAATAATAATAATAATTATTATTATTTACTGCAATTGGGTTGTTACCTGGTGGCAGTGGTTATTTTACATGTAAACAAAACATGAAATTGGTTACTACTAAATTTAAGTCGGGAGGGCTACACGAGAAGCATGTAGTGGCAACTTGGAATCTTGGGAACCATCTCAGCATT
>Ga0123357_10007025_pt1 | contig 13856 bp, 12 predicted proteins | sample TergutEmb28metaG_FD_89873 | JGI IMG/M metagenome (GOLD analysis project Ga0123357, IMG submission 89873) | Embiratermes neotenicus P4 segment gut microbial communities from Petit-Saut dam, French Guiana - Emb289 P4 | ecosystem: Host-associated > Arthropoda: Insects > Digestive system > Gut ... | reverse complement strand
AACGTTGCATTTTATATATTTATTCAACAAATACAGGTACTGAATATTTTAAACACGGTATATACTCTCCGTTTTTTCCTCTTCAAAATGCAGTTTGTTTCATAATTCTAACGTATTTGGTTCGTGTTTTATTCACATTTTATATACAGAGTGTGCTAAAATTTTAAAAAATAATTCCGGCGCCAAAAGGTTAATCATTTAAGACACAAAACTTAACGTTACCTTCATCATACTCCTTCGACAGATCATCAAGACAGTCTTCTCGATCTAAGGAGGAAACCACAGTGATACTAGCATTAATAATACAAGGCAATAGTAACAATACAAGCTGTTTCTACAGAACAGTAACACCAAATACTAATCACTTGTGATCTTTTTTATTTTTTCCTTTCTAAGTTATGTAGTGGGACAGCAATGAGACCCTTGATAAACAGCCCATTGTGCACTCCCATGATACAGAGAGGCACACTTGTCATGCTATTGGTAATAGCGCAATACAAATTTGTCATATGTGAACCTGACAGTCAACACACTGGCTGTCTGGTGGCTGCTGATACCTGAGCAGCTGTAACAGACATTACATGTGAACCTCAGACAGTCTAGCAACTTTCTACAATGTACTCAGTTCAACAAATAGTATCCAATTGCAATGCTCCTGCAAAGGAACCATCACAACAAAAAGTCACTAAACATTCTGTACAAAATATCCTGCTTCCACACTGCCATGCAGAACAATATACAGATACAGAACAGTGGATGACAGGTTCAGTGCTGGACAGAAATAAGATACATATATATATATATATATATATATATATATATATATATATCCCCCTCTCAGATGAAGTGTGGTTTACATCAAGCAGACACAAACATCCAGAGCAACAAACCCTGGTGCTATAAAAACCACCGTGCAGTTCATACAGTTCCTGCAAATAACCCAAAGTTCCAGTCTGATCCACATTTTTCAACGAAACAAATTTAGCACTTAATGTATTTACCCAAATGCAAGACACCTCTAATCTAAGATGATCCCCCCAGATAAAACGCATCTGCCAAGAGAAAATGTATTTACCCAAATGTATGACAGCACCCCAAAAATAAACATCTGCTAAGAAGAAAAACTGTATTATTTCACACACTTAATACACAAAGCATGTCAGATCCTATCTGCCTTTACCATTTGGTGTGTCACTGTCATCATCACCTTCACAGCAGTGCCTTCATCTCCCTCACACTCACTCCTAACATTCCCACCCTCCTCACTGCCATTCCACAACAAATCACTGTCAGTCCCATCCATTCCATTGGACATACACCCTTCACAGTCACTGCTGGTGAGATGCACTGCCACACTGTGACGATCCACACTGACTAAATGGTACATTTATATTGCTTGGTTCATAAATTTAATTGAATCCATAAAGATTCACAGTTTTCTCCACAGATGGTGTTAAGAATTTAAACACATGCATTCTAGATATTTGTGTCATGTCTGTGGTCTGTTCAGTCTCAGTTCATGGCACTTTTTGTGGCTTTTAATTTGTGGATTGGTCCAGGTTTTATGTTTGAGCCTTGCAGTTGATTTTTAATATTCCAATAGCCATTTTCCTGTTATTGCTCTTGAACCAGATCTGTTCTCAGGTACATTTCTTAACAAGCTACTGATTCTATGGTGTGCAGTGACTGAGAATAACTCAATCTAGAGGGTCAGTCAGGATAGGCGCTACTTTACCTGAAGACAGAAGCAAAGCCCGCTTCTGAAACAACATGCTTCTTTAAAAAATTAGATCACTGACGATGTCCCAAAAAAGAAGATTGTCTCAGTTAACTTCAGTCATGCAATGTCCTCTCTTTTGGATTTCCTACGAATCTAGGACAGACAGGTTGTCCCGAAACATTGGCAAGCAGTTACAACTCCACGCTGCACAATACCTCCGAAGAGCGCAAAACATTGGCAATGGAGTAAATTTGGTACATTAAGGAATTCTGATACCATCTTTAGGGATAACAGAAGAGGAGAAAATTTGGGCTAACCCACTTAGCCTGCAAAAATTGAAGTACAACTTTCAAAGAGAATTTATTAATATTTAATGATGAGCATTGTTGCAGGCCAAGACACATTTCAAAAATTACAAAACATGCACAGAAGCTGATGATTGGCACTTCAAGTCTTTGATGAAATAAGGTTAAACTGCACAGTAAAAATGGACTCCAAATTCCCAGTTCATGAAAGCTCTGTATGTGATAATGTTTCTGTGACAGGGGCTGTGCCTATGGCCATGACAAGCAAAACACTCCCTGTAGACAAGTATGGAGCACTGGTGGAATGATGACTGGCTGTGGAAATCAGTGCTCGGTCAAAGTCCTCCCCTGTTGTCACTCTGTCCACCAGGGTGGTCCATGTTGGATTATGTTGGACACAGTGAGGATCTTGTGACTACAGGTAACTATCTGAGCAATGGCTTGGCCCATTAGGAGCACTGGTCAATAACTTGAGATCATTTCCATGGTATCTACTTAAGTAAACAGCACAACAAAACTTACATGATCACAGAACCTGATTGCCAGTTACAAACAGAGCGGCTAAACTGCAGTGCTGGATTAGAACTCACCTCGATAAGTACTGAATACTTTTGGATGATCCTGCAGCAGCAGCTTCTCTGTCATGTGCCCAAGATAAAACTGCTCCAAATCCGCACATAGTGGTAAAAGTGCTTCTTTCACGTATGTGCGGAGCACTTCTTTTCCTTGGTACTTCACTATCAATTCCATTCTCAACGTGTGGTCAAGTTTACGTTTTCTCTGCAAAGAATCAGAGTTCACTGAAAATTTACAGCAAATAATTTGCAAACAATATGCACTAAGTATGGATACACAAAGATGTAAATAAGTGGTGTGTCCCAAAAGTAAGTGTACTGATTTTTTATTTAAATATCTATTGGACTCACCTGAAATTACAAGTTATCTCCTTCAAAATATGACTCTTGGGAAGTTACACAGTGGTTCCGTTTTTTCAACTGATCACAGCAGTACCAGAAGTCATTTTTTGTAAGTGTGTGTAGCTCATCGGTTACAACTTTTTGTATGTTTTCCATCGTCCCGAAATGAAGACCTTTCAACTTCAATTTCAACTAATAGAAGAGGTAGAAATCGCACAGAGCTGGATCTGGACTGTAGGGAGGATGTGGAAGTACGGGAAAGTTTTTCTTCGCCAGAAATTCTCGAATTGGAAGCGCAGTGTGAGCTGGCGCGTTATCGTGGTGCAGCACCCAGTCGCCTGCAATGTCCGTTTGGACTCGCTGGACCCGTTTTCGAAGTCGTTCCAGGACATCTTTGTAGAAGGTGTGATTAACTGTCTGTCCTGCAATCATCCTGACACTCATTCGGCAGTCTTTCGCCATCACAGCTCGCACCACTTCCACATTTTTATCATTTGTTGACAAGACTGGTCTTCCAGAACAAGGGTCGTCTTCAACATTTTCTCGGCCCTCTTTGAAAGCTTTGTGCCAATTACAAACCATAGTTCTCGATAGAGTGGCATCTCCATAAGCTTCGGATAAAGAAGCAAATGTCTCTGTGGCAGATTTGTTGAGTTTCACACAAAATTTGGAGGTGTACCGTTGTTCGATATTTTCCTGCATCGCAAACGTAATGAGGTTACAAAACACGACCGCACACAAACAGCAGCAGCGCACAACTGACTCAACCAATCCAGATGAAACAAGTATGGACATGCAGCCAAGGTCACTACCAACACGCCGATATACATCAACGAGGTGCTACCTTACCAATTCATACATAGGAAAATCAGTACACTTACTTTTGAGACAAACCACATACCTTAATTCCTTGCTTTAAAAATTGATAACTACTGTAACCTGAAGAATCGCACCAATACAATGACTCCTAAGTTACAAGGAGCATGTTACACAGGTATGAATGTGTCACACCAGCAACAATGACATGCTCAAAACAACTGATTTTGGTTATTTTCACTCTAAAATGAAACAAAGAGTAACTTGCAGGAGTAATTCATCTAAAAGTGGGAAGGTATTTACTCTACAATGAAAAATGTTGAAATTATGGCTGATGCAAAACACAAATTCATACAAAAGCCTGTTTAAAAAATTAGAGATTTTACTTCCTCAGCTTGAATACATTCGGTACAGCGACTCACTACAGACTGGATGGTCAGAGGATTAAATCCCAGTGGGGGCAAATTTCCTGTAACCATCCAGACCGGCTGTGTGGCCCACCGAGCCTCCTGTACGATGGGTACTGCGTCTCCCACGGGTAGAGCGTCCAGAATGTGGCACTGTCAACCCATCCCATCTAGTGCTGAGGTTAAAGAACGAGTAGAGCTATATCTCCACTCCCCATCTTGGACCTTCTCAGCCCATATTAACCTTTAATATACATGCATCATATAATTGGATGAAGAGGAGAAGAAATGTCCAGCATGCTGGACGCACATGTGGGAATGCTGGACAGGCTTGGTTTGATTCAAGATGGTGTGACTGCCCACGTGTGATGTATCGGTTTTTTGTCCGCAGCATGTTTGATCAGGCAGCTAGGGTTGCTACGGCATGAATCATGAACATAACCAACACACATTACGTGAAGTGGGTTCCATCTCAAACTCAGAACTCCATTCACAGCTTCTTACAAACATCATATTTCTCACCACAACCATTTCTCCAGTTTACATACACAACAGGGCACACAAACCAAACTTTCCCAGTATGTGTGCCCACCATCCTGTGCCGGTGTCATGACATCTGGGAACCTTAACTTCCTAAGAATCCTCTGGGCCTGTTTAGGTCTGTAATGGGACTGCTTTTACATATCACATTTTATACACTGTCTTGGTGCTACACATTTCGTATTATGATTTACTACACATCCTACTGTCACTCTGACTACATTTTGTGACTAAATTTTGAATCTTTGGAGTGTATCACGAAGTCTGTACTCGAATGTACAAAAGCTAGGATAGCAGAGTCAGTACAGCAAGTAGACCATGGGCTGGACAGCCCTGGAAACAAATCCCTACAGGAGGCAGGAGACTTTTTTTTTGGCCAAAATGTCCAGACTGGCCCTGGGGCCCACCCAGACTCCTAACCAATGGGTATGAAATTGCTTTCAGTGGAGGTAGAGCGGCCAGGGCATTACATTGACCGTTCACTGCCATCTAGTGCTAAGGTTAAAAACAAGTGCAACCATACCTCTACTGTCTTCATGTTGTGAACAAGGACTTTACTCTTATGTGTGTGTGTGTGTGTGTATAAATAATACAGAGTTTCAAGGGAGTTGTGAACAATGGTTTAATACTGGTGGATTCTCACCCCATCTGACTTGGACATCTTGACATCAAAGGGCATATTGAAGACGTGTCTCCTCGTCAGGGGTTTCTCGTATATGCTGTCTTCTGACGCAACACGCTCACACAGGCCATGTGGCAGAGTAACAAGATGCTCTTTCTCTCCTGATCTGAAACACATCAAGCCCACACAGGTCATGTGGTGATACAGCCAGTCTGTATCCACATTCAATCTGACAGGTACATTAGATACAGCCAATCTGTATCCCCAGTCAAGAGCAGAACAGTGATCGATTAAGACTAACACTCACCACGAACATCAGAATCCATTTGCAATGTAAATGTCCTTTGGTTCCCCGAACTTACAAAATACCAGTAACAACAACATAAAATAATCTCACCAGGCATAAAAAGGGCACAAAAGTTCACTCAGCAACCACGTGCTTTCATTCTGATTCAGTGTAACCAGTCATAAAAGGTCAAAATAATGGTACTGAAATGGGTCATTGCCATGTAAACTATGAACACCAAATACCAGTGGCAGGAAATGGGAATATACAAATCAGTATCTCAAAACTAACAAATGAATCACATGACTGCAAATCAGTAATATTTCCTTAGAAATAAATCCACACACAAAATCCAACACTACCTTCTTGCAGAATATGCAGCTGCACATACTTCCTTCTCAGAGCCAGCTTCTGACAAAGATCTTTTGATTCTTTCAGGTGTCTCAACATCAGATACTGAGCTCATTACTGGTTCTGGAGAGGTGGGTGGAGTTACTGGCAGAGGATGTTCTGGCAGCTCGGTAAGCGCACACTCAGAACTGGTTCCTTGTGAGACTGGGTTCGCTACGGCAGGGTCTTCATTTGAACCAGGGCTTGCATCACCGTGACTGAGCTCTTTTATTAGCAGCTCCAGGAAATTAATCATTTCCCTTGTATTCTGCTGGGTGGTGGACACAGCTATCACAAACACAGATGTTTTGATCATACAACAAGAAGACTAAAATTATGCATCTATTGCCATAAGAGCCATCCCAATACACTAAAAGCATACAAAACATACGAGGCATGAGGCAAGGCCTACGTGCATCGGGACTGAAAGGGTTCGAACCCCATTACTATTATCATTCTACTCTATTCTATTTTATGAGGCACCTAGTAACATAAGAACCTAATACACTAAAAATACACAAAACCTATAAGGCATCTTGTACCACAACAGCCTAAGCCACTAAAAACACACGAAATAGAAACTAATACACTATAAATACAGTAAGAATATGAGGCACCTAGCAACATAACAGCATAACAGAATACAGAAACACAAAATGTGTGAGGCACCTTGAAACATAAGAGCCAAATGCACTAAAAATAAATCCTGAGCAACTGAACTCCTTGCAAAGTAATAATTAAAAAGAAATTAAATTACATTTTGTCAACCAGGATAAATCTCTCTACATGTAACTGACAACACTTCAATTTACTTAAGCAAAATCATAAACACCCTATATGTATGGTTTTTTAAAAAGAAACTGCAGTTAAAAATGAATGAAAGTGTTCTGAGCAGCAGTTTGTTCTTTTAGCTGTAACACAGCACAGCGGTAAGGCATGCAGATACAACACTACAAATAGTCACTTCTGTCTGACCAACACAACAGACAGCAAGCAAAATGTTTTTGAATGACCCACATATAAACACAACAGGCTGTACTGCACTACACTATAACAGGCACAACAGTTTCACTGCATGATCAATAGAAGGTGGGAATATGCAGTGGTAGAGAAATCACAGGTTCAGACACTTTGTACATTGAAACGATATGGAAGTACCGACCATTCACTGTGTAGAGTAGACCACTGCTCTCACAGCAACAGTGCTGCAACCTTCAAAACATTCAACACTGCCACTCATGTACACATTTTGCCACACATTTTAGAACACATTTAAAACTGAGAGTAAATCTTTTAATTTACAAGGTTATTCTTAAAGTAACAAACAGCTGGTGAATCAGCCATTTCACATAAACACACATGCTGTAATTTGATAATGAGAAGCATAACTCATATACAAGCACATGATAAACTGCATTCACATTTTATACAAGGTTATCAACAGGGCCGACACCATTACACACAACCTTGCCGTTAAGAAACACTGTGGTATTTTGTCCTTGCTACTGAAATGTAAACACTCCCACACTGACAGCATTTCTGAGATAACCTGAAATCTCACTTAGTGATTGTGTACTAAATTGAACACAAAGAATGTTGCACAAATGCCACATCAGCAACTTACCCTCGCTGCATTCACTGATCACTTCCTTCAACATGTTTGTCTGCAATTTCCCATCTCTAGAAGTTTGCAACATCACACTGAAACACACAAAAACATACAACAATCCAACATGGCAAAATGTTATACTACTTAAAAACGGTATCTGAAAACTAAGTTACAGACTGGAATAAGTATAAAATGTGAAGCTTCGTAATTGTGATGGTCACCTAACACTGCCGAAGAACAAGCATGTAGGATACAAATTTGCACACTAGCAAAACCAGCACTCTCATATGAAGTTCCTGGACTGATGGTAATGCACAAGTACAGTCTGGTACAAAAGCCAACTGCAGCTGCTCTCCATTATTTCACATTCTGACCACCAAGGATTAGTGACAGAAAGTTACAGCTCTACCAGTTCATCTGCAGCACCTCCATGTCTAGGGTGTGTGTTTCTTTGCTGCCAGCAGCAGTAAGCAGAGATCAAGTTTTGTTCCAAAGTTGGAAAAAAAAGCAACATATACACATAAAATGCTTGAAACTGTTTACGTAAATGTAGCTCTCTCACATACGCATGTCATGCCTTGGAGTGGTTTGAAAGATCCTTCCAGAGACATGAGAACCTCAAAAATGATAAGCAGTGAACTGGCAATGGTTGAAAATTGAGAAACAGCTGCAAAAGTCCTACAGCTGCTGGCCAAAGACCATTAGATGATGGCTGAACTGTTATAATCTTAAACCTGACTGAGGACTGTAAAAAGATTTCTCACAATAACATATAAAAGCCTTCTTGACTGCAGTGTGCATTACCCAAATGTTTCAAAGTGGTTGTTCCTGCATCAGGTGACAGAACAAATTATGGAATTCTACTGTGCTGGGATTTTGGAAACAAAATCTGTGAAATTTGAGGTTCCCACATGGAAGCTGTGCTGGTGAAGATTTATTGTCTGTGACATGACGACATGTCACTGGACAAGTGGTCTCAGGCACCTGGAACCATGAAAATACCTTCATCTTCAGGCAGTGAATGCAGTCTTTTGAAACACTGGGTACTACTCACATATAACACAGCATCATATCGCAGAAGATCTAAATCTCAGGAGCACAAACTGGTTGATGAAACCGAGAAATGAACCCTGCTTCCAAGGTCTGAGACTCACTCTGTCAAAAAGGGCTTGAGAGGTAAGATTACCAACAAATGAAGGTAGTAGAACCTGTTTGTGTGGAGACGCTACGACGACAGTCAGTGTTCAGAGTACCATTCAAAGGACTGATACAACATATGTATGGGCAGGTCATAAACTGTGCATGCTATTATTATTAATGTCACACAGCCTGCTGGCATGTGGCACCATACAGTACATGTTACTAGACAGGTACCAACAGTATCAAAACACAGGGGACCACATTCTGCAACACAACATCTTCATATACACCACTGTGAAAACCTCAAATTTCAGGTCACAGCTGAAACTTAAAATTGTTTACTGTCACACAGTCCTTCAGTTGTGGGTTCAGGTCTTCTGGAATGTCAGGCTTGTGACAGGGGGACTGGTTCCTGGCATTCCAAGGTCTGTGATACCTTCAAAATATCAGAAACCAATTGCCCAACAAAGTGTCTCAACCCAGAAGTCCCGAAATCCCTCGAAGAGTGCTGCAAGAACCTCCTCCAAGTGCTGCAAGAACCTCCTCCAAGTGCTGCAAGAACCTCCTCCAAGTGCTATAAGAACCTCCTCCAAGTGCTGCAAGAACCTCCTCCAAGTGCTATAAGAACCTCCTCCAAGTGCTGCAAGAACCTCCTACAAGAGCTACAAGAACCTCCTCCAAGTGCTACAAGAACCTCCTCCAAGTGCTGCGAGAACCTCCTCCAAGTGCTGCAAGAACCTCCTCCCAGTGCTCACCTGTAATCTGATGGCACAATAGCATCACCATCCACATCAACAATTTTGTAACTGCTCTTCTGCCTCTTCCAGTCCAGTTTTGTCACAATGTGCTGAAGGGGCAGTGATTTAATTGGTTCATTTCTCTGTGCTGCCTTCATATCTGGATCTACACACAAAACAAGCTCCATTAACCCAATGTCACATGACATCTGAGTCCAGTAACCTCACTGTGTACATGTTGCAATGCATCTCAATTACAATGAAACTTCAACAGATGGTCTTCAAGTGTTGTATATTGTGTGTATGGACAGTTCAATGTTAATTGACCAACAACACAATACACTTATCACACACAGTTAGATACCCATTATTTTCTATCACACATTCTCCAGCATGTATCAGTTCTAACTGAACACACAGTACTGACACTGTGTTCGCCAAATCTGTATGCCTCTGCTGCTTCATGCATCACTAGATTGGGCAACTTGCCTTTACACATTGAACAACTTGCCCTTACACATTGGACAACTTGCCTTTACACTATGCCATGGCACGATTAATTTAAACATTGTAGATGTTCAAATGCAAAACAACTTCCAACATACAAAATCATAATCTGTATACAAATACACATTTTAAACTACAACAGAGCAAAAACTCCACCAACAACATCTAAGCCCAAGGCTATATATAAATAGTGTTTAATTTCAATATTTTAACTACATACATAATTTACAACTTGAACCAATGAAACTGGACCACTAGTTCTTATAATAAAACCAACTATATGCACTAATTTCTCCATTTTTGGAATAAAACTCTTACATGTTTCTGACAGTTCCTCTGTCCATCATCAGGAGTTTTTCACTGTACACACAGCAATGGTATATGTCATACAGCTTGCGAGCAGGATCAGGACAGAACGTCCTGATCCTGCTTGCAAGCTGTCAGCAAACCTGTATGACATATACTATTGCTGTGTGTACAGTGAAAAACTCCTGATGATGGGCAGAGGAACTGTCCAAAACATGTAGTTTTATTCCAAAAATAAATCTGAGAAATTAGTGCACCTAGTTGGTTTTCTTATAAGAATTTATCACGAAGCACACTCACCTGAATGTCAAATTGGTCCAGTAGTACTAATACACCAACAACTTGCATTTGGTAAGATACAGGATATACACAATATTGTCAGATGTACAGTTCAGGCTGCTGGAGGATTAACATCCACTGGCAAACCTCCATGTCAGACTACACTGTGTATAGCCACAATAACCAAAATATGACAGCTTACCAATGACATTAACAACAATTTCTTCAAAATCTTTGAATACGGCTCTCTTTCTTCTCTTTTGAGGGCCTTCATGACCTTCAGCTGTTTCTGCAGAAGCTTCGGATCTCTTTGCATTGCTCTTTGAACACCTGAGGGAATAAGGTTAATTCTTATCATTTGGAAATAATGGACTAAGAATGTCCCTGGAAAAGGAGAGACTGATTCTTTGTGAGTTATATATGGTTGTGGTTTGCAAACCATACTCCATATGTTTCATGTACTTCCAAACAAATATCCAGAATCTTAAGTGTACAACCCACATTTGGTGCGAAGTGAGCTCCCTAAAAATGTGCACCACTGCAGCCAAGACGGTGTGGCAGCCATTAGGCTCTCCTCATAACACCCAGGCAGCATTATACCTGTTTAAAAATCACTCTGTTGGAAGCATTCGTGTTACTTATATATGTGGATTTCCTTCAGTGTTAGGTTAAAATACATGTAGCAAGTAATATGGCCAGCACCACACACAAAACTGAACACAAGTACCTTACATTGTACTAACTTACTGGTTCATTCTTAAAACCTCCATCACTTCAGTCATAAGCTGCCACACATAGTCGATATTTGCACCATACACCTTGCTGCTGCTCTCAACCATTCGACCTGCCTGCACAAAGCTGACGGCCATCAAACCAAGACTGTCGTCTCCCAACATATCCTCCACACAAGCCATGTACTCATCCAGGTACTTGAACAGAGCAGCAGGAAACAAGTGCAATATAACAACTGTCAAGTCACCCACAATAACCTGGCATACAAAAACAAGTGCCAGTCAGCAAGGCATAGCAAAAAAATATATATATATATATATATCGAGACAGAGGCAGTGCCAGCTAAACTGAACAATGCTAAGAGGAACCAAGTCAGCTCATCACTGTCCTACGTGATCTCGGTCCACCATTTTCTGCTGCTATAATCAGAAGTGCTCAACAATTTTCAGCTTATATTTTGAGTACATAATATTGGCAACAAGTGAAACAAAGGTATTACTGTCAGTAAACATGTGAAATAAAAAGCCGTGTAGAACTGACAATGTTAAAGGAATTTATAGTCATGCACATCAAATAATCTTGCACCACCTCCATCCCAACTGTACCAGACTGTGGACATCTACCGTACCAACTTCACAAACACACGAGATCTGTGTGTGTGTGTGTGTACGCGCGTTTTATTTAATGATGCCGTCAGTGGCTAGTACTAAATAGCATCACTGATGAAAGGAAGGATGAATGAAGAAATGAATGAACAAATGGGTACGGAGCACTGGTGGAGTGATACTGACAGAGTGAAACTGCACTACATGGTAACCTGTCCCAGTGCCACTGTGTCCACCAGAAAACCCATGTGGACTGGCCTGGATTGACCTTTGGCCTCCGAAGCGAGATGCTGGTGAACAACCATCTGAACCACAAGATGTGGTACAGATGGTTGTTGGTGATGGCTATTAAGATCATATGACTCTCTAAGGTGACCACTAGCTATTTTAATAACTATTAAATACACACATTTGGTGTTCTCCAGTCTTGAAATGCATTTTCTTCATGGCCTCTGCAAATGCATTGCTACAGATGTAACAGTGATGTCAGGCTGTGCCCAAATGTGTGTTTGTACCTGGAGGGTTAGTAATGTTTAATATTGTTTTGTATTTTCCTTATACTTCATTTGCAATTATACATTAATAACATCATTCTTTGCAGAATCTGTCTTAAATGTAAAGAGGTACATAGTTTTAAGTTATGTAAGCTCACAATATATTTCTCTTACTTGCAGTCACAGGGAATCTTCACTTTACAACTTCTGTTCTGAGGTGTAGCACACAGGTATCAGTATTCTGAAGGAACCCACTGCCTGCATTTTCAAGGTAGAACATTCCTCTTCCCTGATGACAGAGGCAGCAGGTTCCGCTAAAATGCTGGCCATTATTTATCAAGCACCACAGAATCACGTCTGCCAGTTTGTGACATTCAGCTAATTAACTAGCCAACTGCTTGGCAACACAGTCAACTGCTGTGATCAGGGTGCCATGTTAGTAGTTGAAATACTTCCGGCACATAACTTTGGACACTACATGTATTGATGTGCGCAGTGGATTTCCCGTTTCCCTCATTCCCAATCTCCTGTCCTGCCCTACCTGAACATCTGCAACTGGGTTTCGACTCACTCTTGCTTGGTCTTCTGATCTGTCGACAGTGTCTAAATTTGGTTTCCACCTTGCTTTCTGAAGACACGATAAGGGTCCCCATGCTGTCTTCATGTGTATTACATGTCTGTTGAGCTGCGTGCCACAACACGTGTTGCCACGTGACAGAGGTATGTTACATTTCCTGACTACAAAGTCAGCCAATTTATCTGTGGCATTGTGTAAGTAAGCTCATTTGGCATTTTGTTATTACATTCACCTTTTGTTAATTATTAAATTCTGTTATCTTGTATTTCTTCTACCTGTGTTTTGTGTTTACTTGCACCCCTGGAAGTTCTCCACTGTTCACATGACATTGCAGGGGAGGGGTGCATCACATTATAGCGCTCATCCAAGATAGGAAATGTATGTGGAATGCAACACTGAGGTACACCATCCTTGACTCTTCTCAGATGGTCATACCACTCAAATTTACAGGATGTCATACTCTTTCTTGTCCACAACTGTGCACATACGTGGTTTGTCTCAAAAGTAAGTGTACTGATTTTCCTATGTATGAATTGGTAGCGTCACACCTCACTGATGTATATGGGCGCGTAGGTAGTGACCTTGGTTGCATGTCATTACTTGTTTCAACTGGATTGGCTGAGTCAGTCGTGCGCTACTGCTGTTTGTGTATGGTCGTGTTTTATCACCTCATTACGTTTGCGATGCAGGAAAATATCGCACAACGGTACGCCATCAAATTTTGTGTGAAACTAAACAAATCTACCACAGAGACATTTGCTTCTTTAACTGAAGCTTATGGAGATGCCACTCTATCGAGAACTATGGTTTTTAAGTCGCACAAAGCTCTCAAAGAGGGCCGAGAAAATGTTGAAGACGACCCTCGTT
>Ga0123357_10007024_pt1 | contig 13856 bp, 5 predicted proteins | sample TergutEmb28metaG_FD_89873 | JGI IMG/M metagenome (GOLD analysis project Ga0123357, IMG submission 89873) | Embiratermes neotenicus P4 segment gut microbial communities from Petit-Saut dam, French Guiana - Emb289 P4 | ecosystem: Host-associated > Arthropoda: Insects > Digestive system > Gut ... | reverse complement strand
TTAAAATAAATATAAATATAAATAAAATAAAATTTATTTTAAATTTTTAAAATTTAAAAAAAAAATATTTTATAATTTCTTTTTAAATTTTTTGTTTTTTTTTTTTTTTCAGTTTTGTGGATTAAGTATAAATTCTTCTGGGATGACACTGTCACTGAATATTTGGTACCCAATGTTCTGCGACAGCACAGTGGTCACATCGTCACAGGTCATCTGACCTCATAACCCTTGAAGATAAGACCACCTCAGTACTTCCAAAAGAAATACCCAGTGACTCAGCATCACATCCCCATAGAACTGATACCTTACCACCTTCATTACTGCGTGAGTTTGAGTTTCACCATGTGACTGCTTTACAACAGTATTTCTGGTAGTATGTGGAATAACCAGAACAAAACAAACAAAATTTGTCTTACTGGTGTTTTCTTGTGCTTACAGCCTGCGACTATGTACCTGATGCATGGTTAATTCAGTAGGGCTCTACCAAACATTGCATTTTTAAGCATTTTAATTAATGGCACTGTCAATTGCTATGAATGTATAGTGATGATGGTAGATGAATGAAATATGAAATACTGGTGCAATGGTACTGACAGGACAAAACTAAAAACAAATTGAAGAACAACCTGTCCCACTGCCACTTCATCCAGCACAAAGGCCCTAACGACTGTGATCAAATTTGGGCCTCCATAGTGAGAGGCCAGGAACTGCCTCCACTATCGCATGGCCCCATACATAGCATGTATGTGGCTAGCACCCCTGTTTCACTTCCACAACCCAGTTTCAAATCTCAACATAGAACAGTTGTCCTCACCAAGGGTTTCCTAAACCCCCCCAAGCATATGCCAATACATATTACTTACAACACTGGCCATAATACCTTCAAATTCATTATTCCCTTGAATTCTTACAATAAACTATGGCTGTATGACATACATCAACTTGAATAGGGGTTTCCATTGCATTATCCAAAAAATTAACATGACTACTGAAAAAAAAAATATATGTATATATAACCGCAAAGACTAGAATTCATAAGGCCTACTATAATTAACAAAGCTATTTGCAAAATAAAATTATGCATTAATAAATATCCAATTTGTCACAAGTCATGATATTTGGGTGACCAGAAAGTTCTCTGCCACTAAAGAATCAAAGTATTCATAATCATGGTCATAAAAGCTTGCAAATTGACCCTATAACATGTCCCTGTCTCCCTGTTGATGTCATCCCTTCAGGATCGCCCAACCAATTTTTCATTTGCTATACATATGCTACATTCTCCATGAATCTCAGCCTCCTTCCAAACACTGTTAAAAACATTATGCACAGCACAAATGAGGAAGCACCTCATTATCTAATTTCCTAGAGCCGTAAGTTACTTCACTTTTCACAGATCGAAGTATTTCCCCTCAGCACTTAAACACACCTATAAGCTACTTCATAATCCAGCGCCGTGCAACAGGACAAGATTTTCCACACACAGCAATTTACTATTTAAAACACAACAAATTCCTGGCCTTCAAAAGAGAAGAGCTTCACAACAAAAATATTAAGGACAACAAACCTGCCTATTTCCGATGCTACATGTACAGGCGAAGTGACAGTTGACCTGTTTCCATTTCCAAGCTGTCCATAACTATTTGCTCCCCACACATATAGTGCACCAACATCAGTAAGGGCCATTGTATGGGCATAGCCACAAACAACTTTTGTTATAACAATACCCTGGAAGTTAGGCACTCGGCAAGGATTCATCTGGTTCACATTGTTTCCCAGACCAAGCTGTCCATTCCCATTGTAACCCCAACCATACACCTGCACATCACATCAATAAAAAAAAGTGACATAATTGTTGGAACAATGCTTTTGTATTTAACAATGACTGCAGACTGCAAACATGCCATGTCTGCTGGAAATTCATCCACTTTTATAAGCAAATTTTATATCCAACAGTAGACTGTATGTTTCATATTGACATCAAATCCAATTTAGTATCTGGTGCTCATTTCCTCAAAAATAACTGGTAATAATAGAAAATAACATACACTGTTCATTTAATTAGCACATTCTCTACATACAGCATATTATTCTAATTAAAATTGTATGTTTTGCTTATCTCCAATTATAAATGGTAAAATGATGTACTTCTCCATTTTCTAACACAGCCATAGATGAGGTCTGGCCACAGGCTATAGATATGGTTCTCTTTATTCCAATATGAGAATTCACTTTCCTTGGAACAGCCTGATTGGTGCTCACTCCTGAACCCACTTGTCCACAATTATTCTGACCCCAACCATAAACCTGTCAACAAGATGGAAAAGTCACATATACTGTAATAAAATATTACACCCTTATACACAGTATAACTTTCATAATATCAATCATGTAAGATCAGATTTGTGACCTGGAAGGGTCATTACAGAGATTCAGTGATTTGTGAAAAATACAACCATAGGAGTTCACTTTATCAATATTTTAACACTCTCAACTTAAAAAAAACGAAATTCTGAGCACAAATATGAGGCATTCTCATTATGTGATCCTCTGCATTATAACACCAAGCAGACTGGTAGAAACAACAATTTTAAGTTCTGAGCATAACACACCATATTTATCCTAACAACCACTCCACTTTTATAAAACTTTCACTCTAAATACTGGATGTGTGTCATATAAGAGGAATTCATCTTGTGCTGTACATTGACGACACAAGATGCAGCAGTATCTCACCTCTCCATCCCTTGTCAAAGCCAGTGAATGGTGACTACCACATGCCACTTCTATCACTTCTTTACCAAACAAATTTGCACCAACAACTGTTGGAAACAAACACTGAGTTGATGAACCATTTCCAAGTTCAGAATACCCATTGTGACCCCAAGAAAACACTTCTCCCATTTCTGTGAAGGCTATTACATGCGGACCACTACCATATGCAAAACCTGAAATATGGATACAGTGTTAGAATTGCTGTATGTAAATGAATGTAATTCAGTACATACAAGTTGCAAGCTAAAATTTAAAATAAAATTTCTATATCATATCATTTATTATATTCCATAAATCCATTTAAATTTAAATTCAACTGACCAGTACAAGATCTGCTGATAATGTCTACTCTCGAAAAAAAAAAAAAAAATGTTTCAAGACTAGAAGGTGTTAACTACACTTAAAGACCATCATTAACTAACATAATCTGTAAGAAAAGTATTTTCTTACCAAAACCATGTGTGTGGTGACTTTCTGCAAAATTCCATATATCAGATAACTTCTGTCTTATTTTTAAACATCACTTGTGATATCACATACTTAAGTACATAATTTTGTAATGTTACCAATATCACCAATATTAACAGTTCTATTTTTTAAGGTGCGTTATCCCAAGCATCTACTGCTGATGGATCATTTGTTGGTCCTATTGTGAACCAGCCCCTTGTACAATGGGAACCAGCTCGTTTTCCCAGGGACAAAGCAGCTGGGGCATAGTGTTGACCACCCCACCCCCAACTAGTGCCAAGGTTAATGAAAGAGTAGAGCTATATCTCTACTGGACTGTTCTACGGTGAACTTTTAAAATGTAATTCAGGACAGCTCCTTGATTAAAGTAACTGGATGCAGGCACTAAAAACTGGGAATCATTTCACAGCAGAAACTGATCTCTCTGCACCACATTCATAGTAGCCCTGGATGCTATCCAGCCTTGTGTCCAATAGGTCTATGTGACCTTTGCTTCATTGTAAAGCAGCTGAAGTGTAACAATAACTGCTCAAAAATAACTGTGCAAGAAAACAATTTAACCTATTTCACAGAAAACCGTGAAGATATAATCATTTATCTTACACACTTAATGGTAAGATAAATACAAACAAAAATTTAACTGTCCTGCTACAAAATTTATGTCAGCAGAAAATGGGTATCAAGTTTAATAGGATACATAAGCCTGCAAGGACAAATTTTAAAAATATATATACACCAGTTTGGAGCAAACGTCCCACTTTTATTTTAAATGATTTTGTTTCCTTGGCACTGTGTTTATATTAAATTACATATAAGGATACAAATACACTAAAGCAGTGGACAGTCGCTTCAAAATGAGATGATAACTGAGTCTGACACACCCTCATAAAAGCCTCATAACTGTGATTTCAGTACCTGTAATTCAAACCAAACTGCACATATTAATTTTACAGTGTCATAGAATTAACTTCTTTTGTTTACAAACCACCATCATCACCACCACCATCACTACAAAAGCCCACTATATAAATGAAGTCACTCCATCTCACATGATTACAGCTCCTTACAGATCTATTTTAATCTTATTTTTCTACTACTGTTTGATCTCCAAAAAAGGTGTCTTACCACAATCTTACACCAAGCCTACTAAATGTCTTATTTTCTTTCTCCCAGATCTCAAAATATGGAAATATACCATATGAAAACCACATAAACTTTCAATTCTATTCACATTTCACTGTATTCGGTTTTAGGTACAATAACAAATCCTAAAGCATACACAACCATAAAGCCAACGTTGCATATCATACCTTTCACACCTTTACCACACAAAGCCTCCACTTTCTTTGGCATCAGTGTGCTTTGTAAATCACCAAGTCCTAAACAGCCAGCAGCATTTGAACCAATAGCAAATACTTCATCACTCTTAGTCACCACAATTGCTTCATTACCTAAATTACCTGAAAACAAAAAACTGGAAACAGTAATCAGGAACAAAATTTTGGATATCCGTCATCTTTGACCAAAAAACCCGCAACCTTTTGGACGCTGTGTATGCCTCCATCTTCAAATGAAATGGGGATGAAGAACTTATGAAGTTGTACTAATTAGTAAGAGCCAGTCTCAATTCCAGGACTCAAGACTATTATCATACACCACCATCCAAATCCTTAAAAGCTGAATTTGGAACTGTTTTGTATCTGGTTTAAATAACAAATAATTCATAGAAGCAAGAATAAAACATAACCAAGAAACTACACCATTTAAAAATTACATTTACTACAATCTCCATACAACATTGGTAAGCATATTAGGATTTGTTAAATACCATATTACAGTCGAGAGGGTGACATAACTTCTGTAAAGTTTTTAGGCCACTGTTTATTCAAAATGAGCTGCAATAACATGATCCCAACAAGAATAACTCCACATAACATAGCCAGTGGAAACACAAGCAGGAATGAACACGTGTCAGTTCCATAGTAATGTGCATAATTGTAAAACTGTCCCTTATTTCACTGCCTATCCCAGTGTCTTGAAAGGATCCTTTGGGTATGTTAAAGAGCAGTAGGATGGAATACATACCATAAACACAAGCCATCTTTATTTTGCAAGCAAACTCTGGTTCCAGCAGGCTAAATATTGGCCACTTCATCAAATCCATTTTAAGTAGGGTAAGTTTAAATTATCGGCTGAAATGAAAGAGTAATAGTCACTACACTGCTGCAATGAGTTTCTGTATACCATTTTCAGTACTGGTAACCACAAACATTGGACAAAACTGCATTATGAAGAGTAGAATAAGCAGCAGAACCTTAAGAGGTGTTGCATGAAAACAATCCAACTGAATATTTTAAACTTATATGATAACCAAAAAATGCACATTATCAATACAGTCAATCACATATTATTCTTCACCAACATGTTATGATCACTCCTGTGACCATCACCTAGGTGTCCCACTGATCAAACCTTGTTGGTGAATAATAATAATAATATGTGATTGAACACACTTATAAATGTGCATCTTATGTTCTTGTACTCAATGAGTATTGAATATATAATAAAAATGAGTGGCATCAAGTTGGTTTTCTCTTTACTCAACAATTATAAATGTGCATTTGTTGGTTATTGGTTAAGTATAAAATATTCTTCAATGCATGGATACTGAACACAAAAAACCGAACTGAACTCTACTCCTTCACTGATACATTAAAGCAGTTAATTACAGAAAATGTCTTCACATGTCTCACGATAATATTGTATCATCCTTTATTAACTGTGCAAGAAAACCCATACACACTCCATGAAGTTCCATCCCAGAAAGTCTTCAATTCAAAAGTCACAGACATCCACACACTCCAGTGAGACTGCACTGGAGGATACAGAATCAGACATAGTAAAACATTAAACAATGCATGAGGTATGTATAACTGAAACCCATACATGCACTGCAGTGGCAGTATAGATGGCACAGCTGCAAGTATGACTCAGTCAATACACTGACAGACACTTGTGTAGAACAGTACGGTAGACATTATAGCACAGCTTAAAGAAAGAAAGCCCACCCAAACAAAACCAGAGGGACATCAAGGGACACCCACTTCAGGACTTCAAATCAACAAAACATTACTGTCAAACACTTCAAAAAGCTACTCATCAAGAAGCAGGCTGGGATAGCGTAGTCAGCATAGCAACTTGCTATGGGCTAAAAGGCTGGGGATCGAATCCCGGTGGGGGCAAGATGTTTTGTACCCATCCAGATCTGCCCTGGGACCCAATCAGCCTCCTATTCAATGGGTACCTGGTCTTTCCCGCTAGTAAAGTGGCTGGGGTGTGACATTGACCACTCAATCCCATCTATTGCTGAGGTTCAAGAAAGAGTAGATATATACCTCTATTCCCCCTCTGGGTCTTCATGGCCCATTCTAGGGTAAACTTTACTTCTTAAATACCAAGATGAAGAAAAAAACATCAGGGTAAACTCATTAATAGCAATCCAGCTGCATGATAATGCACATCCCAATTTGGCCCACAGAGTTCAGGTCCAAACAAATGTCACAGAATGGGTGGCACTCAAACATCCTGCATACAGCCCAGACATACCAGCATGTGATTTTCACGTCTTTGGAAAAATTAATGAAAGTCCTCAAAGGCATTCACATTGGATCACAATGTGTAGGTGGCTGTGGTAGTGGTTTAGGCAGCAGCTCAAGGCATTCTCTCCAGATGGGATACACTAATCTGCGCATCAATGGGACTCCTGTCTAAATACCTGTGGTGATTTTTTCTAACTGTTGCAATACCTTCACCTGTGAGCATCATCAAATGGGTTTCTGTTGTACACACCTAGCATATCCATCACTTCTTCCACCATTAATAAATACATACAATTCTTCCTTCATTTTGCCAGTGGGTGATATACAGGATGTCAGCTGACAAACTGACATGTTATAATACTGGATGTAACAATTCATTATTAGTATGAATTCTGAGCACTGAAGTCAATTTCTTAGTGTTATAAAAAATTATTCTTATTTATTCAAAGATGCTAAGAAAACTGCAACCTCCAATACAAAAAGGTAATGGAAAAACAAAATATATCCCATCTGCTTTGAGAATGTCTTAATGAGGGAAATGATATTGGTTTCATCTGTACAGTCACTCTCCAAATAATTTTAGGAGTTCGGTACAAACCGAGCCACTACTTCCTTTTGTCTATCCCTAATGGACACAGTTAACCAGTAGCACAGTAAGCCTCCAGTAACATCTGCTTTAATCAATGTGTCATTAACTTCAATTATCTATGTTTCCTTTAAGTGTTTGTTAGAGACATCGTTTCCTGATCATGTGGTCATCAATTTTGTAGTCTGCTTATTAGGGAGTGAAGAAAAACCCATACCCTGAACACTTTCCTCCTCCTTTTGGAAGATAGTCTCCAGAGGCAGAAATCAATGCATGTTTGTTTATACTCTGCTTGATGTTAAACTCTGAAGTTCCCAGCTCATTCTTAGACAGCTAACTGCATCATTACTTGCAACAGTTATCCAGTTTCTTGTCTAATGAACAGTAGTATCAAATACATTGTAATTTCAACAGTCAAAACCCAACAATGTACATCTGTAGCTAAGATTTCAACGAACAACCCATCACTGATCTATTCGTACCTAAGTACATTACAGTCCTTGCAGAATACATATTATGAAATCACAACTTCATTGACAATACATTCCAAGAACATCTCCCATTGCTGCCACAGCCCCTGTTGCTTCCCCTCCCACTCTTACTACTACTACTACTACTACTACTACCACCACCACCAATAATAATAATAATAATTATTATTATTATTATTTAACCCCCCCCAAATGGTACCACTGCTGATAGGCAAGAGACTATATCATGCTAGAAGTTCCAACACTACAGTGTCTGACCATGCATGTGCATGCACGCGCACGCACACACACCACACACACAAACAACTCGGACTGGCATGAGGAGTAATGTTTGTTTTTGCCACTGCAGTTGCACTGACTCAGGGGGGCCACCTCACTAACTTTCAAAGCCTCTTTTCCTCTTTCCCAAACAGAACAGTGGCCACAGCATGAAGCTCACCATTCATCTCCACCTACTGCCTGTATTAAGACTGTATGGGGGCTTTACTTCCATCCCTCTCTAGTTGCAATAGCATGATGCTTAAGGTAAAGGACAAATTTACTTTTTTTAATATTACACATATTCCATGCAACAGGCATATTAAATTTATGACAACTAATTGCATAATAATATCACTATACAATCTGTATTATTCTACAGTGTTTCCTCCTATATGTTTTGCATAAAACAGCCACCTTCGGGGAGATTATTAACATTAAGGACTTCTCATTTTGATGTAGGAACATACCACAATCATCTGTGTGCAGCAAATTACAATATCAAATAGTAAAAATATTACTGTTATATGCATACAGAAGCTAAAATCAGGTTAAGAGAATATATTAAGAGTATGCAGTTCTTATTAAGAACAATTTCTTCTTTTGAATTATGATATTAGTTACACATATTTTGCAATCAAACTCTGAACTTTGGCTGACAAGTTTTCATGGAATTGCATGACATTAAAAGAAACCCACCTGCAAAAAAGAAAAATGCTAGTGTTGCACTTGGCTAGTACAGCAGAATGAAGTCTTTCTAATCCTATCAACACATTCCAAACATGAATATTCGTGTAAACCGCTAAACAAACGTCAACTTTATTGTCTCTGCATAGATCTGTAACCCTGTAATAACAATCATTCAAGTAGAGGTCATAAATATATCACACATCCTCAAATCCTCACCAAGATGCTACGATTATAATAACCGATTTATTAATTCATGTATAATGTGTAGGTATGTTTATGGTCCAGTTCCACACCAAATTCCACATACGTAGCTCCAGTAGTTCGTTAGTTATCGCCACGAAATTGCGAGCTTGGACAAAATCGCAAGGTTGCCTTATTGTTTACATTTCAACAAAAAAAAGTACCTTAACGAGTTACGTATTTTTCGAAAGTATAATACCATCCATCACTTAACCACCTTCAAATAACTGCGGCAGTGTCGCTTGCACCTAGAAAGCCCCGTTCACCTTAATGTTGTTCCGACTACGAAACTGAAAGGTACGATGTTGTCCTAACCTCAAACAGCATAACATCCATTTCAAGTTTCGTCAAAATCTACCTAAGAAACATGTTACGACACTATAGAATTCGTTTTGTGCTTCATGCAATTTGTATTTAAAATATTTATTACACGATACAAAGTACACCGGCTTTATTAGAGCATCACTGGTACACTGTGGAACACAACCTTTCTTAGTAAACAAACCCTGCATCGCATTAACTCTAGTGACATACAACATGGTTCGACTTAAGTCACCATCAACGTAATCTATTAAAATATGGACATGAAGGACGTATAAATACAAAACGTTATATTTCTATTTACTAACAATAGTAGCGCTCGATGGCGAACTACTACTACTTAAATAACACAACTGGTTGCCAACCGTCGTCACAGGGACTTCATCACGCGGAAACATCATTCAATGTCGGTTTCCACCTGGGGTGGTTCGCTGCAAACATGTCACTTTGTGAACCGACTACAGTAATACTGTGCCAGCAGTCACAATCTTATTTAATCACGTGGATGATGCCCATCATTCGCACGACTACACGCCCCTTACTGCTGTAGTAGGAACCTCGGATTAATACCAAGAGCACGAACGTAAACGATCTGTGTGCATGACAGCACCAGCGATAGCAACGATAGTCGCTCTAATCCGTGTCCTTGCGCGACACGTCACATCTTCACATCCGTGATCTCATACACCGTGCCCGGGATTTCGTTTCTTGCCCATTGGATAATCTGTGGTAATCACGGATTTAATGCCCGCTATTACAACGGATGATCCATGTGTGTAATTCTTGGTTACGCACGTAGTTAACTTCGATACGTGGTTGGTGAAATGTTCAAGGAGCCTTCAACTTTTAGTTATATCTCCATTCACGACACACATTGCCGGTGTGGTGCGTCATGAAGCTCAGGAACCATATTACCTTAGATTGTGAAGTTGTGTTTTTTAGAGCAGACCGCACCATCTTCGCGAATAGCATAAGGCATGTCCACTGTTCTCCCTCAATTTATGTAATGGACTGAAAGACGCTACTTCAAGATAGGCCAGACCACTCCCCTTAATCCTTTCTGTATAATCTTATGTCCTCTTTAGGAATCCTCCCAGGAATATGTTGGGAGTGACTGAGAAAAACCACAGAGCAATTTGTTCTGTGCTGGTAGTCTATACAGCAGGCCTGCACGACTCAGAAAGCGGTGAGGGTCATATTGTTCCAAACAAAAGAAAAGCGGACTGCATTTTATTAATAATGTCCTAATAAAAATAAGGAAATTTTAAATTGTTTGTTCTTAATTATGAATCATTGAATAACGAAAACCTTGTGTTCCTTTGGAAGAAAAAAAATTGGTTTTTATAATCACCTTGAACACGTAGTTTGAGGTATTACATCCGATTTCGACTAAAAGCTTGTCGTGTTCTGGTTTCATATGAAGTAGATGTTTTCCAAATATTTCCAAATGGCATTCAGTCAGAGAATAACACTTTTTGCTTTTATTCGCGTTCAGTGTGGATACTTTTTTAAATAATAAATATTACTGCCAAAAGTCATCACAAGCCGCACAATAAGCCACAGTGGGCTGCATGAACAGGCCTGGTATACGAGAATGTACACTCTCAGTTACAGGCCGCTACATCTGACCATTATGTCGTTAAAGACCGCTGTAACTCTAGCGACGAATGACACAAGCTTGTGTCAGCTACTCATTGTGTGATTATTCAAGCTTTTGAAACTTCGTGGTAACTGCATGTAACACCGGCTGCAGTATCCAAAGACTTTGCATTTTATCTACAGAGCATGTTCATGCCTTTCCTTTGATAACGAAAATAAATAGTTATTACTTCGATAAACAACATTACCCCGTTGGCCGCGAATTTAACTCTGGGCACACCGTTGTGTTTTGCGAAATTAAGAAGTACTTAATTACCGTCCATAACTTCATTAACACGTGGCGTCAATTCCTCAGACTATGCATCACTAAATGTTTCGACCGAAAAAGTCATCTTCAGTCCATTTGGCATTAGAAATAGTCAATACATTGCATTTACATTAAAACTGTGCCACTGGTTTGAGATTTCAACCGAAAACTCACTAGCATGTAATCGTTTCGATGTTCAAATATTGATTTTGGAGAATAAAATCAAGGAAACAGTCAAAAAGTCCCAATACATGTCCTTGGTCCGGTGACGATCATTTTGTAAAGAAGAAATTGTAGTTGTGTATCCAGAGTTTAAATGAACAATTATGACTAATATAATACAATATAATCTTTGGGATAATAAAATTGGAATATTTTTAGTTACGTAACTTTTCACTTAATGTTATAACTTCGCAGCAACAGATTCTTCCAACAAAATATAATATTCATATCCTGTCCTGAATTGCCGCCTAGTTACAGTATATTGTACTTTACAAGCAATTAACGAAAAATATATTACAAACAGTATGATCAGTTTTGTAACCCTGTATAGGTTACATTGTGTTGAAACACTTACTGATAAGGCACATTCACATTTCTGAACACACACTGTTACTGCACTAAAAGTACTGCACTCTAAGTACGCAGTTTAATGAATTATTACTTAGTGTTAATGAAGTTGTGAAGACGGTCATTAAGTATTTCTTTAACACAGTTGGCCGTTATAATAAAGGTTTTTTTTAATATACAGTACCAAAGAATGCACAAGTATTAAAACATGCACTGTTACATACATTCCACTAAAACTCCGACGTGTTTCAATTTTCTTAGATAACCCTCAGGGAGTCTTAAATCAATCAAGCATATATAAAACACACAGTAACTACCAAACAGATTAAAATTTTATTATCTATGAAATCTCTATTATTATTATTATTATTATTATTATTATTTTATTGTCTATTAAAATTTTCATAAATGGACGGATATGAATAATACAAAGATAGCAGCGTGTTTACTGCGAGACAAGAACTAAATTTTGTACGTTTTTTCTTCATGGCACAACAGCCCCTACTGGCCTAGGGCCTCCTAAATGTCGAGGCTTTACGATCACACTCTGTCAGACACGCCACATTCGGTAAGACTCCTCTGGACAAGTTATCAGCCCGACGCAGAAACCCCTACCTGACAGCACTCAGTATTCACAAGAGACAAACATCCATGCCCCCGGAGGGATTCGCACCTGCCATCCCAGCAAGACAGCGGCCGCAGACCCACGCCTCAGAGCTCACTGCAACTGCGATCAGCCGTGGTAATAGATAGTCATGAGTTTACTGCGGGTCAGGAATTGACTTTTCATATATTACGCAGACAAATCGGGACCGTCAAAACTCTCAGTATGTGCTACTACAATGCACTCATACGTCGCCTCTCGAGTTGCCAGACAGTTTGGCTGCGGCAGGACCTATGTCATTAAAGCAGCACGATTTAACTTCCGATAAAACTGCAGAGCTGAAACGAATTTGTGGAATAGTCCAAGGGTCGGCCACCTGACATGAAACAAAACACAGGGGTTGATTACAGCCATTGTTCATCTTGTTACTGTTAATAGCAGTGTAAGACTGGGGGGCAGTCATGGTGGTGGCTATGGAGCTTAAAGCGTCCATCTTTAAAGACGCTAAATATTTTATTCTATAAAAGTCTGGTGATTCCGCACAGAATTTCGGCTAGCAAAACTGTTGGAAAACCTTTATTTGGAAGACCGGCAACAAATGGAAGGATAACATTATGATAGATTTTAGGCAGATGGGTTCTGAGGATGGCAGGACTGAACCAATAAGAAAAGGTGTCCCTGTCTCATCTTTAGACGCCCTTGGTTGTTATTATTATTATTATTATTATTATTATTATTTACTGTCTGCAATAAGCGTGTTTACCGTGACTTAAGAAATTACGTTTTATACGCTATTCAGACGAATCCCATTCATCAAACGATTAATTTACGAGTCGCATTGAAATAGTCAAAAGTGTACAATTTTATTTAATATGAATCTACTATAAATGACACTAAAGAACTGTTCCCTGGGACAATTTTAACTCTACACAACTTCAGGATTTGTAGACTACAACAGGGAGCATTTGTAGGAAGCGAAAGGCTCCTGGAGCTGCGACAGCACTTCACAAAGAGTGTAAATTCGCATAAAACATGGCTATCGAGATGTTAGAAATCTTATTCTTTTTTTCTAATTCCGGAGGTAGTGGAATTGCTGAGTGCCTCCAGCCAAGTGCTGGGATCGTAACATAAATTACGCTAAAACCGCTCCCTTCCAAACCCGTTCCATTTAATCATTAATAAATCTTGGGACCATTCGACACACCATTAAGTGTAGTTAGTATAAACATCTCCAAAACAAACGACGACCAAAAAAAAGGGGGGGGGGGGGGGCAACAAAAAATTAAAACCAAACAGGGGGCCCTTTTGGGAAAATTTTACCAAAATAGGTAATGGGTGCATTTTTTTA
>Ga0123357_10007023_pt1 | contig 13856 bp, 9 predicted proteins | sample TergutEmb28metaG_FD_89873 | JGI IMG/M metagenome (GOLD analysis project Ga0123357, IMG submission 89873) | Embiratermes neotenicus P4 segment gut microbial communities from Petit-Saut dam, French Guiana - Emb289 P4 | ecosystem: Host-associated > Arthropoda: Insects > Digestive system > Gut ... | reverse complement strand
CACAGGCATATGTTACTACTGGTCTCACTAATGTTTTATACATCCGTAGCTTGGAATTCTTAGTCAACAGTTTACTTTTGAATAGATCTTGATTTGCGTAAAATGCTTTGTTTCCTAGGGAAAAATTAAACGGTTCAGTGACATTAATAATGATGCAATGTGCTACCAGGAGCCACAGACAATGTATCACATGCATGTGTTTACACTCCAATACAGTAAAATTTAACTTTACAGAAGTCTAGGAGCAGCTTACCGCAAGAAACACTGGTACGTCTTTTAAAATATTGACTGAGACAGAACCTATAAATTGAAATGGAGATATTTGGGATGCAAATTATTGTAAAGAAATTATGATGCTGGTAACGACGACGATGACAATAGAACTCGCGTTCAGAAATTAAAGACGAAGAGAACTGTATGCACAAGATAAAGGCCTGTATGGAAATAATACAACTGCACTTCACCAGAATATTACAGACTATTTTACGCCGAAACTACGGACGATACGTTTGGTGAAACTGAATGATTTGTAATGTGTGTACAGCGCAGGGTTATAAACATCATAAATGATGAAAAGGCAAATCATCAAACACAGTACACTAGGCCACAGGTTCAGACTGTGAAAAACTGAAAATGAAATTACAGAATTTTCAACAGGTGGACACTTACAGATTAACTACAGCAGATTGTACTAAACAGCACGAAATTCTGTTTAAAATTACACAAATAAATTATTCTAGAATGTGAATTACTGAACGAAATACAGACGTGATATGAATACAAACCACTGGCTGTTATGGACAAAATAATTAAAAGCTATACCGGGATACAGGAAAATTGAACATTAAAGAGTTTTGGCCTACATGCAACATTGGTAAAATGAAATATAATAGCAAACAAACATGACGCGCAATGTGCGTAGTATGACGTAATACTGGTGTACATTTGTTTAACCACTGTTGCCGTTGAAAAGCACTAAGTATTACATATTGTGCGTCTGTATTCTAGCCTTAGTTATCCGGCAGGCAAATCGTACCTCTTCTGCGCAGCATTATATTGTCACCTGTGGCCTGCCTGGCTCTACAATATTTTTCCACATTATCTCATAAACTGCATGATTTTCGGAGGGAAAACGCTGGCCTGCCCCACTCTACAATATTTTTCCACATTATCTCATAAACGGTATGATTTTCGGAGGGAAAACGCTAAACATAAAATGTGTGCTTTGATTTTCTCTACAAATTCTGTCTGAAAATTTTCTCATTCTCAGAAGAAATCAGCGAGATATTATCACAAATGTACAAACGTCTTAATACAAAATACCCGTTATTCTTGTCAGATTTCAATGAAACTTGAATTGCTAGACATATTTTCGAAATATTCTCAATACAAAATTTCATGAAAATCCGTCCAGTGGGAGCCGAGTTGTTCCATGAACACAGATTGACAGGCGGACAGATGAAGACGTGACAAAGCTAATTGTCACTTTTCACAATTTTGCGAACGCGCCTAAAGAGGAATTCTGTGTCACACTGCAACTGACGTACCGAGTCACATCGACACAGAAGCAAAGTGACCTCACATACGGTGGCACATCCTCTAGATTAAGAATCTGAGAGAAGGGATTCAGGGTGGAATTCAGGAAGCCATCTTTTTTTATTAAACCTGTCAATATGTCACATTTAGATAATGATAATTTATAATCAAGCTGTAAGGTTCAATTATTTCTTGGACTAATGTGGTAGTCTCGTGTGTGGAAGGTTACAGGATTGAACCATAGTGGAAAAAATTGTAACTGCTTGCAGTTTTTAATATGTTACGGATTATTGCTACTGTTACTATTATCATTATTTTATTCCATTACTATTATTATTGTGACTTCATTACATTACAATTGTGGTTTATTATTATTATCATTATCATCACCATCATCATCATCATCATCCCCCAAATGTCTCCACCTTGTTGTGGGGGGGAGGGGGGTCTTGCGTGATTCAATAACCTTACGGGCTATGCCGGCTCGAACTATATGTTCCTAGCAGGGCCTCCCAAGCTGGACAGGTCGTAAGAGAGAAGCCAGACTTGGAGAGACAAACTGGTCCTCCAAGAATGGGGATTTTGCGGACGGGCTGGTGACTCTCCCAAGGAAAATAAAATACTCATAAGCAGAGACGCACAGCCTTGGATATCCGCGGATCAAGTGACAGAAACGATGGCAAGGCGTCGATGCCGGAACAGGTCGAACGACCTAATACGCGGAGGAAGACTATTATTATTATTATTATTATTATTATTATTATATTTCTTAACGTACTTATTACTTGAGAACAGTTTCGCTTACTAAAGGTCTGCCAACCACAACCTACAAATTTCGCTTAGTCGCCACGTTTCTAACTGCTGATTCATAACAATATAATTTTATGTAGGCATTTTTACGGTCTATCTCCGAAATAGCCCTGGCCTAAATAATTCTTTGAAGATCATCAACAAATCAAGAGCTAAACGAAGCTGCACTTTATACGCAGCCACTGTTTTGTTGATCCACGTGCTTTATAAAATGACATCGCGAAACGTTGTACAATTGTCAAAGGCTCATTACCTTGAAGTCTACATTAAGCTGCGTTACTGCAACTCTCAACTCACAAGTTCGCGCCTTCACCATGTTGGTTTTACATGTTGTAGAAAACGAACGGTTGTGACCCTCGATTTACCTACTATGGCGCACATCTAAAAAAAATCTTTATAATAAGCTAATTACTTCAAAGTCTTAAACGTGAAAACAGAGATGGATTATAGAAACACCACAGAAAGACGGAGCGTGGTGCTCTCATAAGGATAAAAAGCTTCTGTCGTACTAAAACCCGTTCACTAGACACCAAAATAAGCAGTCATATTTGTCCTATAAATGACGTATTAACAAATAAGTTGCACACTTCCACGGACAGAGCTTCGATGTCTACACGCACGCGCCAATGTACACTGAGAACATAAAGACTTATATATCTCACAATGTGCCGGTCCCAGTGGGCGCGCGGTCTAAAGCGTAGGTATGCGACCACTCGCCTGCTGAGACTGCGGGTTCGAATCCTGCAGGGGCATGGATGTTTCTCTGTTGTGAGTGTTGTGTGTTGTCAAGTACAGGCTCTGTGAAGGATCGATCACTCGTCAGGAGTCCTACGGACTGTGGTGCTTCTTTGTGTGATCTAGAAACGTCAAGAATGAGGAAGCTATGGCCCGCGTTGGGCCGCAGCGCCACAGCATATCCTGCTATTTTTATTATCCGTGAAAGTGCAGTGTAGTGTAATCCTGTTTTAATGTTGTTAGCTATAAACAGAATGACTCAAAAGTCACGTTACCCCAATGGAAAATTATACGCACTTATTAACATAAATCATATTTCACGCAGTCTGTACATTTTACAATGCAAGAAAGAACTTCTTAGAAGATAATCTTCCATGACCACAATAGGTGTTCAAAGTGAGCCTCTCCTGCAACAATGCAAGCTAGAACCGTCTTTATGACTGAATTACCTGTATTCATGTCTGAAGGAAATGAGTATTAAAATTCAAACGGGATAAAACTGATGAAGAACGCGATTTTGAAAGTATGCGCACTGTAGATTTGAACAGTTACATCTGTACAAAATTTTAGATTATTTCCATATACGTTTATAAAATATAAAACTAATACTTTTCTGACGCTCAGCTACTTGGTCACGAAGATACATAAAAAAAACGCTGGCGTGGCGGAAACACAAGTTGGCCAATTTGACACTAAATGCGCTTATTAACCTTGTGGATAAAACTTACTTTGAATTCATATCAGAACTGACTACCACACAACAGACAACTTGGTTTAGTTGAAACAGACATGATGCACTACACTTTATAATAGGTACTGTTAATGCACAAGGGGGGCCTATTAATGTTTTTCGCCCTTTTCATAAGTCAGTAATGACACTTCCCTGTCGATCAGAAATAAATTTAATGTCATCGCCTTGAGATTACAGCGTTGAACAAATGTGCGGGTGTAACAGTGCATAAAAATGTACGTTGTCTAATTAACAGTGAACAATACTTTCACTTTTTACTACTCCAATAAAACGGACGAAAAGTGTAAATTGAACTGTATGACTCTGGATTTCTCTAGAGACATCCAAGAAAACATCTAACTTAGGAGCAATGTCCGACACACACATAACGCTGCAGGCGAGGTTACGTTAACTTTTTGGCTAGAAACGAGGGCTACACACTCTGGAACATTAAGCAAGTATGAAATGTCACATCCTGTTTTACCATATTATGTTGATTCATACACATTTATTACAAAAATTCAGTAATATGAAAAAATAGAAAAATAAAAACATAAAAATAAGAACATACAATAACAAAAAATATGAAAGCACTTTCACGGATACATTTTTGGAGACCATGGACTGACTGAATACAGTTCTACGTCCTAAGTGGTATTAGGATTTAATTTTTCAAAAGAATTACATGTTTTAAATTACATCAATCACAGCTGATACTCCAGCACATGCGAGTGGTCTTTCTGTTAACGCTCTCAATGTTCCTCGTCCACTGTCTTGTTTCTTCACTAAACACACGCACACACATACACACGCACACAAGCACGCGCGCGCGCGCGCGCACACACACACAAACACACAGAATGTTGCATGTTTTATTTTTCCATTACAGCTAGTTATGGCCGGGTGGATTTAGTTTCAATTAAATCACTGGGCAGTTCAGTGTATTGTAACAGAACGTGACATGAAAAGTGAACAAAATACGATAATTAAATCGGGGAATTCAGAGTTCTGATCGCGTGTGTATAAATTAGGACTCAATAGTCATGAACAACCCACTCGTTACACACACGATGTCAATAAGATCGATATATAGACGCTGCTGTATCTTATATGTTTGGGTGGGACAAGCAAATTGTGAATTTTATATTCCGGTTGTCAATTCATGTTTTTTCCTGGTTTATTTTTGGACTCCGTTCCTATCCCACGCTAAAAAGCGTCGAAAGGTAGGATTACTGATGAATGACGAATGTTAAATTGTATTGAATTTTAAAGGGCTTGCCTGTGCCTTATCGGGTTAACATCCCAGTACTTTTCTCGAAAGACTATGAAAAAGCACGAATGAAAGTAAGGATAGCCGGAGTCCCTACCGATCTGAAAAGTCTACCTTCTGAGAAGTCTACCTTCTGAGAAGTCTACAGCATCACAGTGCACCAATGTGCTTGGTTTCAACTGTCACAGTAGATTTCTGCCCACCGATCTACGGCTCTATGAGATGACTGAAAGTACATACGTGGCTGAATGAATACGTGAGTTACGGCCGAAAAAAAGTGTGATGGAACGTCCAGTGGGCGACGGGCCGACACCTGGAGTTAGTAACCCAGACGGTATATGCACAGTAAAGTGGTGTCACACAGCAGAAGGGCGGATTTGCTTGCACTCTGAACTTTATATCGGTTGCAGCAGTGTGTCGATATTCTATCACAGTCTCCGACGCGTTTTCTTCGTTGACAGTGGATACAATATCGACCAGACATGGTGGACAATGTTTCAGTTAGGAGTTCCACAGCACAGGGAGAAATGTGCAGGTATTATACACAGTGCGATCCATAAGTTTTAGGACTGATTTTTGTAAATAACAGAACTAGAGCGATCTATCAGCGAATCAACTAAGTACTATCAACCAACATCCGTTCACACACCGAGTTTCGTTTGTTTATCTTCGACAGTGTACGAGTTACAACTTGACTTGTAAAGTCAGTTTTCTTTATACGTCATGGATGGCGGAAATGAACAGAGAGTTGCCATAAAATTTTGTTTCGAAACCGGTCTATCTGCGACAGAAACACCAGTATTGGTGCAAAAGGCTGGTGGGAATGAGGTTCTGAACTGATCAAACGTTTTAGGCGGTATGCTCAGTTTCGAGACAGAAGGGAGCTGGTATAAGATGACGAGAGAGATGGCCGTCCAAAATCGACTCGAACTGAGGTAAACATCGCTGCTGTTGCTGATTTGGTCAAAAAATGACCGTCGAATCGCATCAAGAATGATAGCAGAATCTTTTAACATCTCCAAGATTGTAGTTCTTCCGATTCTGGAAGAGGATTTGGGAAAAAGAGAGTTGTGTGCATGTTTTGTTCCACACTTCTTGACATCTGAGCAAAGGGAAGATTGAGTCACATCTTGCCAAGATATTATCGCGATGGCCGATGCAGACAATTTTTTTAACAAAATTATTACTGGAGATGAGAGCTGGTGTTTTGCCTATGACCCCGAAACAAAGCGACAGAGTTCTGAATGGGTTGGTGAGACATCCCCTCGGCCGAAGAAACTGAAATTCCAAAAGTCCCGCATCAAGATCATTTTCATAATTTTTTTTTCGACTCTCAAGGCGTAGTGCACAAAGAATTCGTACCAGAAGAAAAAAACAGTGAATGCAAAATTTTATAAAGGAGTAATTGATAGCCTTCTGAAGTTCATTCAACGGGTTCGTCCAGCTGAATTCTGCTCTCGAGATTTTTTCTTGTTGCGCACGATAATGCGCCGCCCACAAAGCTGCAAGTGTTTACCAGTTTTTGACCCCAAAAATGTTAAAACCTTTATCACCCCCCGTACTCTCCAGATTTATATTCGCCAGGCTATTTTCTGTTCTCCAAGTTTAAAATGAAGTTAAAAAGATTCCAATTTGCGAATTTTGCTGAGATCCAAGACGCCGTAACTGATGAATTAAAGAAGGTCCAAAAAGAGGAATTTTCGTCAGCTTTACATAAACTGTATGACCGCGAAAAAGCCCGTATATATGCCAATGGAGCTTATATTGAATAAAAAAGTATGTGTCTTCCTCAAGTGTCTTCGACTTTTAAAAAAATCAATCCTAAAACTTTTGGACCGCACTGTGTACACCAACTTATCATGCTTACCGACACAACAACACAAAATAGAACAAAGTCCCGATAATCTGAACGTCGGGGGATCTCCTAATCTGGATGTCGGTCTGAGTGGACCATGGGATAATTAACGAGAAATATAGGCCAAATCATATAATTTAATCTATGCCCTACAACATACAGGAAGGCACTGTGTCTATATGATTGGCTTCAGTTATTTACACGTTTCAGAGTAATCAATCTTCTCTCTGTCACATTATTAGACTGCAGAGCAGTTATGCCTCCAAAGACGCTACAAATTGAAAAATATACAATTTAGAGCTTTAAACAGTCTAACGAATTCTACGAGCAATTTATTTGAAACAAGTCGGAATTAGACACGCTTAACTGCACTGTGTCAATTAAGTTTGGAAAACAGAGCAAGAAGACAATAAATAAACACGTGGTGCACGCTAACGGTTGGTTTCGCGTTTCTATAAAAGAGAAAATCAGGAATATCATAAGGACACAAAATGTATTCTTAAAAATAATATAGTGAGGATAGAAATGAAAGTTCATAGACCTCGGTCAAGTACAGTATTATAACACATCTAATAAACCATGAACAGCACAATGGAGAAAACCGGGAAGTCCAGCAGAAAGGCCTAAACGGTGAAATCTAAGAGCGAGTAAGGCAACATTTTAACCTATCGTCACGACGATACAAGACAACTGTAATTACGTTCCGACCTATAGTATGTTAGATAATCATACCGCAGTAAACACAGAAAACAGCATTTTATACCTAAAGCCTTGTTTCATAGGCTGGGCGAGTCGGGTTAAATTCCCAATATCAGTAGGAATTTCTGTCTTTGCCCCAATATCCAGACGCAACCTAGGGTCCACCCAGCCTCCTGTGCCGTGGGTACCGAGGGAAAGTCTGGTGGAAGGTAAAGCTGAATACTTATCTATATCTGGTGCAGGAGATGGGAATGAATGGAGCTGAACCTACACTTCCAATACACCTTAATATTGTAATATTAAACTCAGGGACTTCACTTCTTTTTTTTTTACAGAGGACAATAATGACACAAAGGAGAATGCCAATTCTTAACCAACGGAACGAATATGAGGTTATCAAGAGACATTCTGCTTTACGCAATTCGTCAAAGCAATTGTGTTTCTTACGAAAAGAATAACTTACAATGAATGACGTTTCTAGCCTAATATTCCGACGTCAACGTTCTACAGTAGCTTAACCCTCTACATTATTTTGCGATTGTAAAGAAACTGCAGTAGTTTTGGAGTTCTGCACCCGACGCTGCTTCATTACAGGCCATCGCAGCCTCGTCACAAGCGCAAGGTCCCATATATAAAGGACACAGCACCATATCTGTGAGCGACAATCTTAAAAGACCAGACACTTGTAATTTATACACGTACAGTTAAAAGCCAAATATTATTCTACGTACTACATTCCCTAATTATTAATTTATGGTACCTTAAAGCTTCAAGCACTTAGGACATACGTAGCCTGCTGATAAAAGAAAAGCAAATAATGTAACATAAAACAACGCGTGACTAGTTAAATTTTAAGGCGTGCTCATGTTTTATGCATTTTTGGAAGAAATGTGTTTATAAGAACTGAAGATTTTCGAATTTGGATAAGGCATACCTTCTCTTAGCATTTATATCTTATATCTAACAACTGTGAAGAAAAGAGTGTGTTATGGTCGTTCTAGAGTAATGTGTGATGACAATGAGTGAATAAGACATCTAACGCAGATCTGCGTCACCGAACGACACCTCATTCGTATTCGAATGGTGCCAGATAGCAATGGCAGGGTTAAAAGTAATCGTGAGATGAATTCAAAAACGCCGAATCCTTTTTGTTTTCCCACAGATCCGTCCAGACATGTCACCGAGCATAAAATCCCCTTTACCACAGAGAACTGAGATCTGTGAAAGGGAAGAAATAAATCTCGAAATGGATGAGTCAAACAGAATGGGCCCTAAATCAACAGCTCTCAAAACAAGGCCTGTTGCGTACGTGCGAAATGTTGTAGAGGACTTGCCGGAGAAAATTTTACTGGCAGATCCTTTGCACGACAGGATTATTTTAAGGCAAGTTGAAAAGCGCAATAATACATGAGATTTTTATCTACACGTTTATCTTAGATAAATGTTACTGTTGCCGGCTACTAGTTTCGTAATCTAGACATGCAGTTACACTAACTTCACTTCTGCAGGGAAATAACTTTTGTGCAAAGTCCTGCAAAGTGTTAGCTAAGAAGGAACAGACCGGACTAAGGAGATGTCTGAAAGGAGAGAAAAAAATGAAAAATATTATTGAAGTACATACGCAATTTTAGCTGTTAATTTGGATATAAACGTGGGACAAAAACTTTCGGGTCAATTGCGAAGGTGGATTTTGAAGAGCTCTTTTTTAAAAGTCGATTATGTTAGACTTTTTCAGTTCAGTTATTTTCCAACGGACGACTTCATCTTTCCTCGACTTTACAAATGGCAGCACTGGAATATATTTCGTTAGAATATTAAGCAACATTTACATACTAAGAAATACAAAGTTCATCGACAATATCTCACAGAAATGAAATTAGCACAAAAGTTTACACGTAGCCTATTCTGTAATTTCAAACGAGGAAGGACAGACAAACATTAGTAATTAATATTTTCCACCCAACTCCCAATTACATTCTAGTCTATAAGATTCAAGCGGATAGAGTTACTGCATCGTACGGTAACCTTTGAAGTGGAAACGTAATCTGCTTTATACAAAGAATCAGTCCGTACCGCGCTGTGAACATTTCCCGTCACGTTTATAAAAACCAATCAGTTAATGTAGTAAAAAGCAAAAGTCGCTGTCTTTTCTGAGATCCGTACAAAACACTCAACGCTGAACGAGCACCATGTAGAATTTTTTAATATTAAACCTGGTGGTACGTAAAGAAACAGGTAGGTTAATATAAATTCCTCCTTTGACAAAGCCAAGTGTATCCAAACTTCGCATAAAATAATGAATTGCATGTAGCCGTATATGGTCATACTTATGTTGAAAATTAAATATGATGAGATCTTGATTAATCTTCTATGCTCTATTACACATATACCTATTTTTGCTACGATAATTTTTTATTCCTGTTTGATTTAAGGAAGATTTAATTACTCATTTCAAACAAGCCTCAACCGACAGGATCACTCGGGAACAACGAAATGGAAAGGATGGGAACAAGTGGTTCTGGTTTAATATATCCTACTATCCCAGTAGCTATAAGGCGGTATTGACGAACAGAACGAAAAACCTGTCAAGAGTTTTGATTTCCGGGCCGGAAATTGAGCCCAAATCCTCCGGCAAACGAAGTAGGGCTGTTGGCGATTTATTAAGACGTTGACACATAAGAGTTTTATGAGAGTGTGTTTGTGTTTTGATCAGATGGTCAAACTAGGAGCACATTTCAACCAGTAATTCTCAGTATACATCTACCACAACAAATGCAGTATTAAAGGAATCTGTTGAATGATTTAGGAGATGAAATATGTGGACGGACAGGCATGACCTCCAAAAAAACCCGTTTCTTATGCTTCGTCCAGCTGACTCAAGGCTGAGAACAACTGTCGCTAGAAATGTTGTATTATCTAAACCGGGAGAGCAGTATTTCAATAGTACGACAAATGAAAAAATAAATTAGCCAGTTACAATGTGACCAAAATGTAAGGTTTTATCTTGTTACTGCCTCAGTCCGACCACACAAATACCACAGCCCTAATACGTAAATGATAGGTCTATTGAAAAACAGCTTCATACAGCAGACGATGGTTGAAGAAATTTAGCGCGTATATATACACCTTAACCTTCCTTACATGAGTAAAACTGATGATTCCACGTACTTTAAAATCATTCTATGTGCTGCCGTTACTCATGAAGAAAACATCACTATAGAGAATACGTATTATTGCAAGGAACCTAACTGCCAAAGGATAAAACGAATAGATGAACGTTTTGTTTCAATCCGTTTTACATTTTGAAATATCTGTGGTTTTGACATTGCTCTGACGTCATTGGGATTGTAGTAAATACTTTCACAACAGTACAAATCAAATTTTATGAATGAGAGAGGCACAAGAAAGGAGCTTTAAATTAAATTCATTGCATGAGAGAAAGGGTTGGAGTAACAGGAGTGAATATAACAGAATACAGAAAACCTGACACAGAATACGCCCAAGGTAGTTTTACGTCTTTCAGTAGGCCGTAAGTATATGGTCACTGATATGGTACTGTAATAACTGTACACGTCTGTCCGACGATACTGGTGTAAGTCGCAGGAAATTCGTACATACTGCATGTTCACTTACAAGCACGGTCTTGCTGAATGTTATAACTTTTACGTTTATCGTCAGCTTTGATTTAAATTACATACTAATATCCATATAATGTAACAAAAGATTATAAAGACACTGGTCTGTTGTATCTAAGGTGTACCAAGATTCAGGATGAACAGTACTTATCGCCATCAAACCGAAAGTTACAGAAAATTTTCTTACGGCCGCCACATTATTCTTCGACATTCTACCAAACCATTTGCTTAATGTACGCTGTGCGTTCCCCCAGGCTCTATTACCACACATCACGGTACCTGAAGCAAGCGGCGAAAGTGTCGGTGCCTCCTCAAATATTGTTATTAATGACTGGAGGGAATTAAGAATAACGACCTTGAAGTATCTTCCAAGAGCAGAAACTTCGCAACAAGAACCATGAAAGTCACACAACTGCTTCAAAACTGGGATCGGGGGCACTCAGACGCACTCAAGGAGTATGGAATGTAAGAATAACATTACGTTTGCAGGAAGAAGAGTATGTACACAATTGCAAACACGGTGTTACTCTGTCGTCAGAGCCTCGTTTTGTAAAACCGGAACTATAAAGAGTCGAGATGATTTTGTTATTCAGGTAGCTGCGTTAAAAAACGAAGATTTTTAAGAACATATACTTCCATTATAATGGGCCCGGTAGCTCAGTTTGTATAGCGACTGGCTACGAGCTGGACGGTCCGTGGATCGAATCCCGATGGAGACGAGATTTTTCGCACTTGTCCAGACCGGCACTGGGGACCACCCAGCCTCCTGTACAATGGGTACCGGGTTTTTCCTGGGGGTAGAGGCGGCCGGGGCGTGGGGCTGACCCCCACCCACGTCTAGTGCCGAGGTCCTAGAAAGAGTAGAGCTATACCTCTACTCACCCTAAGGGCCTTCGTGGCCTATAAAAACCTACTTAACTGCTTCCATTATAGCAAGGTTTATGTAATAACAGCGCAGGATACCCAATTTACGTGCTACAGTAAGACCTGTATTGACTCTGAATACAGTGAGAAGTACATAGCACTTAAAGCGTCGTTAAATATATCACAAACTAGTATTTTATATTTAGTAAAATAATGCACATTGCAAAGTTGATTCTGCTTCCAGCAGAGCTGTACAGCAAGTCATTGTTGGAGTACAGTATTAAACTACGGGCACTTGAGCATTAAAATATATAGCAATGGAGCAGCATACGTTTCCAGCCCTCAGCTACAATAACAGTCTGCTCTATCCAAGGTGTAAAATTGATCAGAAGCCAGCTTCGTGAGAATTCTTCGTTTAAAAAGTGAAGTGTATGTTTCCCTGAATTAGCCGTCCACATTCCCTTCTTTTAAGTAAAGTAAAGAAAAGAAACAAGATAAAAAGCGTGTATTTAGAAACAATTCCTTTCCTTATTTGACACGATAATAGCTCAATTCAAGTCTTCTGACATTTAGTTGCCCTGTCAGTTAATAAAAATGAGACTTGAACCCCATGAAAACGGCTGTCAGAATCTCCAGTCCCACACCATTAGATTAATTTCTATTCACGCCGGTAAAATACATGCAGAAGTAAAATGTAAGTTATTTCGAAGGAATTAATGCCACTTCACAACACGTAAAAAAATCTAAAATGGCGAGCTCGTGATAAGCAATAAAATTTACGTAACTCGTGACTGAAATTAAGAACATATAACGGCTAAATCCTGAGTGAAGCATCTCTTGTGACCAGTTGATAGTTAATGAGTTGCTTAGGAAATTTCCTGACAGCAAAATCTAATTTAAATTTTCGAAATGCATGTTAATATGACTATATATTAATATGACTATATGTTACGATGACTAATATGCCTATCATAACCGGATACGCGTCTAGAACATACAGAGCTTTTACAGCTAAAATTTAGTATGCATTTCTTATTTACCCTGCCCATTGCGCATGTTTAGGGTGCTATAAGCGAACTAAATAACACGTGTATAATACACTCGTGAAGTTACGTACAGTGAGGAACACTGTCAACACAGGCTTTAAAAAATACAGAAAACAAAACAGTAGCGGTAAAACCAGCTTACAGACGCTAAAAGGATAGCAAAGTATAGGATTAATGATGTCATTAAACATGCTAGAATTTAGTACATAGCACTTTTATTTTATTATATCCTGTGTAAAATTTAAAGTTTCAAGTATATAAAAAAAGCAGCTACCGTAAAATTTTAACTGGGATTTTGCACAGCGCAGAACCCTCTCAACTATACACAAGAAACAGAACGAAAGCATCACAAAACGCAAGAATATGTCTGAGCATGAAGTACAAAGTTAACAAGAGAACTGTATTTTTATCTCAGTAATTAACCAACTTGATGCACAACATTTTTGTTCTACAATAAGTTTATTTAATGCCTCTACATGTTTCGAGCACATGTGCTCATCATCAGAAGGTCAAAACTGCATTACACAGCCTCTGGTATCATCACACCTATAGGTGGCCGTCTCGTGCACAAGACGGCCACCAACAGTTGTGATGATACCAGAGGCTGTGTAATGCAATTTTGACCTCCTGATGATGAGCACATGTGCTCGAAACATGTAGAGGCATGAAATAAACT
>Ga0123357_10007020_pt1 | contig 13861 bp, 5 predicted proteins | sample TergutEmb28metaG_FD_89873 | JGI IMG/M metagenome (GOLD analysis project Ga0123357, IMG submission 89873) | Embiratermes neotenicus P4 segment gut microbial communities from Petit-Saut dam, French Guiana - Emb289 P4 | ecosystem: Host-associated > Arthropoda: Insects > Digestive system > Gut ... | reverse complement strand
TTAAAATATTCAGTAACTATATTTGTTATATTTGTTGAATAAATACATTAAATGCAACGTTTGGAGGTTAGCGTCCTAGACAGTAGGACGCAAGGGCTGTAAAAGTTAAGACTGTGGACGGGTGGGGAAAATCCAACTAGATTCGATCCCTCGACGGTCCGGCCCTTAACGAGTTGCTACACCGACTACGGATTGACTAGCTTTTGTTTTGTAAATCGAAAATAGACAGTTTCTCAGAACCACTGCTACAATGCGGGACAACAGTTCAGCACAACTGCCATTTGTGTTCTGAATTACATCAACACGGTAGTTTTTCAGAAATTGGACAAGAAATTTGTGACAAAATAAAAAAAAATAATAAAATATGCTTTTCATAACAAATTTTTTTCTGAATGTATTCACCTACTAATAAATTTGGTAATTTATTTTGTGTGAAAATGAACGCATTAATTCTCCTCTTTTCAAATTCTATTCCGTTCAGGCGGTTCCGTTATTTTGACTTAGTTACTCTTTCTGTTCTTCTTTCAAGAAAACTTTTACTGCATACAATTCTCTGATGAAGCATAAGATGACAAATCATAGTTTTCAAATAAATCACTAAAACGGCGTTTTAAAAACTTCTTTTCCTTAATCATTAACTCAAATGTAGAACTTGAATCAACTACTCAGCATACTTCTGTTTCTGTTCAGAGGTTTCGAAAGAGCAGGCAAAATTGTGTTTCTTCTGAATTTCTCATACATTAGTACATCTTTAAGTTATGTAGAATACCTTTCACCTCTTTCAGTTTTAGTGAATGGTTGTTTTGAAACAAAAAACGTTACTTTTCCTTTAGGTCAAGCTTACGTAGACAACGATTTCCTTTTCAAGAAAGAGACATTCTATTTGGGAAAAATCTTAAATTTTTTGATATCCTTGAAATCAAACAGTTTTTCCTGCCATTAGCTGCTTCATTCAAGACGTTACGGCCGTTTCAACCATGGAAATTATAGTTACCACCTAAGTATAATTAGATAAAAGTGTTTGTATTTTTTTTCGAAGACAACACGAAGATTCAGCCTTATAGCTTTGGGTTCTGAGAGACTATTTCCTTAGCATGGTTTGCCAGTATTGAAGGGCAGACGAAAGTATGGATGAATCGGTAGGTAGACTTACGTACATTAAGGGTTACAAAGGTTCAGTGTCAAAAGAAGAAAATACAAGATATTTGTAAAAACGTTTATTTTGAATCTGCAAAACACATGTACATAGAAAGCAATGTCCACAATAATGCTAACCTGTGTGTACCACAGTAATTATTTTTGGTCACTTGTTCGTTAGAGCTTTTAGGTATACAGCTTTACATTTTCTGTTGATTTTTGCTTGAACATAAACTGAAAGTTTAACGTATTACGTTTGCGTCCCAGAGTAATTTTTCCTCTGAAATTTGCTACCGGTACGTTTTACAAATAAGCTCAATTATGCTGCTTTCTGAAGCCCTTCCTACCACCACTCCACTATTCTCTAGTTCTGGTCTCTGGAATACAAGAGTGACGTTTGTTGCAAAGACGTGTTACGTCATAGTAAAATAACACGCTGACACACGGCGACGTACAAACACTCACAAATCTTCTAATAGACGATTTACTGCTGCCATTCTTCGCGTGTCTTGTTTTGCTGCTGTATTAAAGATATTTCTTTTCATTCTTAAGAAATTGTGAGGTATTTGTAGAAACTGACTGCTCCCACTTTTGCATTTTGATTTCAGTTCTGACACTCATTGCGCGAGAGTGTCTTAGGTTCTTCTGTTTCAAAATACAAAACACGAAGCCATGTAGTATAGACACATAGAGTTTCTTGAAGATTTTCTGTCCTCTTATGAGGATCAAATTGCTCTGTGGTTTGCGGGTAACTTCTTATGTAAATTTTTATTTTTCAAGCTGGCGTTTTTCTTTCTAGATGAAGTCTTTTCCTATGGACTTAGTCATTTCTGCTTGCAAGGCGTCTGCACGAAACTGTAGCTGGGAAGGGCCATGCGTCGGGGGCGGAAGACAGGGGCGTGAGGCGAAAGCTTGTTGGGATGTTTGCGCTGCGAGGGGAATGGAAGGAACTAAGGGAAAATGGTAGACACATGGACGCCTTCCGTCGACGTCGTACTCTCAAGAATTTTTCTTGACAAAGGAAAAAGAATTTATGGCACGCCCTCCGAACCTTCATATAACCAATAGGAAGCCGAGGTTTTGTCTTACTACCTCTCACCTCCCCCAAGCAGTATCTATGTACTCTAGGATGCCCCTTACTCCTCCAACCCATCACCTGCCCCTTGGTTCCTTTCCTCAACCCTCAAAAACTTATCCAATATGGCTGCTAAATAAGAGCGAAAGTTCGCCTTTTACATCTCGAAATTAACGTAGAAGTGATGTTGGAAAATTAACAGATTTTTTTTGTTTCTGTCCCTCTCAAATTTCCTAATAATGGGAAGCCTGTTTCGATGGTAACCGAATCCTAAATTAGATCGTGTCCTACGATATGCCTCTCAACGACAGGACTAGAAACCGCATCTCATTAAAATGATGAAAATGGGGGTGTGGAGGGGGAATTCGGTCTTATATGACACTCAGGTTCAAACACAGTGCCTGCGAATTGCTGATACTTTTTGTGTTATTCCCTTTCTGTATATTCGTCGATTTGATGTGTTACTTTAGCACTGCTAGAAATTCGCGTGATAAAGAAATTGTCCCTGTGCATGCCATGCGGGTGTATGGAGAAGCAGGCGTGTAGCTCCACTTATTCTTAACCTCGGCCCCGTCGATTATTCTCGGAAAGTATTCAAGTACGATTGAATAATAGTCTCGGTAGGGGTCACAGGCCTTTTGAACCTTTTTGAACGGAGAGAAAACCTCAGACGCTGCAAGAATTCGAAAACTGTATATTGTAGCCCGTAACTAATCGCTATCCTGTCTAAGCTATAACCGCTGCTAAATTTGCATAATATAAAAGTAAAGCAGTCCCGTTACAAGCATGGACTGGTCCAGTGGGTTCCAGGAAGTTAAGGTTCCAAGATTACATGACAATGGCACAGGGTGGTGGTAAGGTTGTCAGCCGTACGCACCGGCCGCCTTTGCCCCGAGGAAATATTTCTGGTACTCATTTCTGTTAGATGCTGAGTCGACCACAGGGCCATAGTGCGATCGGAAGAATTATGTCAATGAAAAATTCCAATGACACCATCTAGAATCGAACCAGCTACCTTCCGGTTTGTAGCACAGCACCTTAACCACTGTGCCACCGCGGTCCCCCAAATTTGCATAATGTAGGTTTCTTAAATTGGTTGTTTTCTTCCTTGTAACTGCGTGAGAAAATATTTGCTGGTGCAGATTGTTTAGCTATGAAAAAGACCAACAGAACAAAAAACGTCTCGAGTGTCTGAGCAAACTCGCGCCATAATCTAGGTTTCGACTGTACACAAACGAAAGCCATGAAGTGGTTGGTACGCCTGATTCTTGTTTGGCAGGTCTTGGGTTCTAGTCCTTAGAACAGATATTCTGTTCGATGGATATTATTTTACCATCCTGGCACCTCCTGGCAAAGTGTGTACTGAACAGAACAATACAGCTTCCTTCTACTTGCTTAAATTTACAGTCTGTAACTATCTTGCCATTACATGGCTTACGATACATATTAGAAGAAAAGCGAATTTATGTAAACATAAGGCAAAGAGTTTTTCTTAGAATATTTAATTATAATTCTGAAATGTGCCATCCCCGTTGTGTGGAGTAATTAATAGGTAGGGTATTTACAGTCAATAACACAAAAATGTATATTTAATTGATGCTTATTAGAAGATAAGAACCCAAGAAGCAACACCCCATCGACGACAGTTACATACGAAGGAGAGACATTTTGCTGAATGACCCGCACTGGAATCTACAACGTGACAAAACTGAACACTAACCTACAAAGCAACGCCCCACCCCAATTGCTCACTGCCCACATCACTAGGCCCCGCACCCAGGCTATATGCCATATATAACTCCAAATCCTCGATGATGAGATCTCAGCATCGATGCGGGGCTGCATGCTTTATATAAACACTCTTACAGTTAAAAATATTTCGGATGAAAACCTGATGAGAGCCAATGTTGGCCGAAACATGTAGTTTTTATCATCTTCTAATAAACATCAATTAGATATACATTGTTGTGTTACTGACTGTAATTACCCTACCTATTAATTTAATTCTAAGACGTAAAATTTTAGGATTGGCAAATTGACAAGAATACAAAAACCCTTCACACACGAAAACCTCTTAGTTTACACAGCTGGAGTTTCACATGCATAGATCAAGAGAGACATGTGGTGTCCAGAGAAAAGATTATAAAGTTATGTATCGTATTACGCAGGAATACTATGAAAATTATTTTAACTTTTCTCTCAAAATTAGTGATACAGAGGGAACGTACCTAAGATGAGAAATAGAAAATGTATTCTGTCACGGATATGAACTTGTTCATTCTAAGATAATTCGTGGAAGGACGAAAATCTTCACTAAACTAAAACACAGACACAACGACTAACTGCCGTACTGTAAACAAACTGTAGGATGCCGGATGGTTACAATCTGTAGTGTCATGAAATTTTGTCTCTATTTCATGGAGTATTTAAAATACCTAATATAATTATAGGGAGAAAGAAATCTTAATGGGATTTTATTTTGTAACTTTTAATTCATTTTATTTTACTGCATAATATGCCCAAATTTTCGACACGGTAAAACGACTTTAATAAATGTAAAAATGCTGTACAAAGCACATAAGAAACTCATATAAATCACTACAGATTTAATTAGTCAATATAAAACTTGCGTAACAAATTGTTTCTACACACTATTTCGGTGACAAATGTAAATCAACGCACTTTAAATAATTCTGTACATGAGACAAGCAATCGGACGGACAGACATTATCTAACAATTAGTTTATGAATTCGATTCAAGTATTCTATAAAGGAACTTACAAAAGGAACACGTTTGTGGCTTCACAACTGCTCTTGACTTTCCTTTGGCTTCTTAGTGCTCATTTCTACGTCTGACCACAAAATTGGTTGCTTTGTTCAACTTTACGTGCAATGAAAATCACAGTCAGAACTAGGTTTACGGTCTTCGATAATTCAAAAGCTTTGAATTACAAAGGATTTTGTATGTAGAATTCCATTTAGCAGAAGTGGGTTGTTTTTTTCAAAAATCATTTACCGTGCTTATCACAGTGTTATTAAGAATTTTTTTTCTGTGAGCTGATATTCACGGTCACATGCATTTCGTTCTTGAGATGTACAAGTTTTGGCTTTAACACTTCTTAGATGGCGGAATACTGTTAATGCACTCAAGCAGTTATCAAAGATTATCCAAAGTACATACATATTTTATTAAAATCACATTTGGAAGACACAGAGTATGACGTCCATTATGTGACAGTGACGAAGAAGTCAAATACATATCAATTAAGTGCTTAGAAATTAGAAAGAGGAGAAAGGAATTTTTAAATAAAATGTGACTGGAAGACGAGATAGCTTATAAGAAAATACTAAAATATGCCAAGAAAGCTCTGATAACAGACAGAAGTAGATATTACGACAGATTTAAATATGCGTGTCTAAATACGAAAAAATTTCTGCATAATTATCGCATTATTTAATGACGAATCTTGCGACTCTAATAACCTGGTGTTAATCAGTAAGTTGTCCCAATCATGGACGGTAGATCTACTCAATAAGAGTAATAATAATAATAATAATAACAATAATAAATTAAACCTTTTTATATTTGGTGTGAATCGAATGCCTTCAATCTTTTCTAATGTTTTCACAAGGAACTATGTAACCTAGAAAAGAGACAAATGATGATAAACCTAGACAAAGTTATTCATAGTTCAAGTTACTGCAGGCACAACGGCTTTTTGGAGCTGAATTTTAAAGATTTATATTAAATATATTATATGGACACATTCGATTAAACTTATATTAATATTTCTTCGAATTTACAAACTTTTATCAGTCACTACACACCACATTAATTCGTGAACTCTATCTACACAAGCCATCAAAACCTACTACTTTCAAATTTATGTCGGTTTTTGTAACGCGGTGAAGGGCAAGTGATAGCAAGGGACCGCAAGGCACAGTAAGGGACAGAATTTTTGAGGTGAATCCAGAGAAGTGGTAGGAAAGAAATAGACGTTGGATAAACAAGTTTTGAGAAGGAGAAGAAAGAGGGAGTGGTACGGCCACGTGTCCAGTGGCGCTTAAGTGATTCAGAATTTCATCCAGTTCCTTTGAACTAGTTCCGGAACATGTCTATGGTATTGGCTCAGGATCATGTTCAGTCATGTTATCGTCATGTTAACGTGCCAGAAAAATAAATATAAACCTAAAACTTTCAGGTTTGGATTTTCCTTCCTCTAAGCTTAGGCCGTTGACCCCAACAGTTCCGATATCTACACAGAGACACGACTTATATTTACAGGTTTACTTAACAAAGTTTTGCTACCCGAAGGTCCATATATTATATTGCCCACGGCGATTTGGTAATTAAGTGGAAGGAATTGGTAGTTACTGGAGAACATTCCGCTAACGACTGAACGAAAAGGCTGAAGTCTGTAGGGTAGCAACCTACGGGCCAGGACTTTTGTATGATTCCCCCAAAATACAAAATTCTTACTTCTAAACTGTCGTTAATTTATCAGTCTGTTGTAGGCTAGTATTTATGAGTGAAAGATAATTGTTGCCAGAATTGTGAAGTCTTGGTAAGAGAATGTTACGTCCATTTAAGTTACTTGGGAATTATTTTGTGCAGGTTTGTATTTACAGTTCATCACCATTTCAGGCTACTTTAGCATATGTAAAGTCAATCTTCGAACAAGTAGTAAAATATTATAAAGTTTGTCTTATGATTGCTGTATTATAAGAGGGCCTGGAAATACAGTCGAGGATAAAAATGTTGTCAGGTGTCTTCGATTGTTATAAGCGTCTATTATCTTGGTCTTTCACTTCTGTGTGTACTCAAGGTACAGAACAACTCCCATCGGGCAGATTTTTGTGGAACTTTGTATATGGGAAATTCATTGGGAGAATTATTGGCCACACATAAATGAACTGTCTGGACAAAATACAGAAAATTTTAGTGTTAAACCTGGCGGTTTAAACAGTAACCACTACGGCATAAAGATTAACCTTTAGAATCTCGTAAGGAATATTATGAAATTATATACTGAATTTCCTACTCCGTGAATTGCGTAAAGCCGGAACGGCCTTGTTAATGTGCTGTTTGAATGAGGAATCAGACAAACACTGCAAGTCTATAAACAAGTGACAAACATAGTACAGTAGAAGGAGCCACAACCATAAAATACACAGAGGAAAACAATTTTGATTCCGTTAATTAACGGAGAGAGATGTCGGGAGACGCCATGTTTTCCAAACATTCTGGCTAAAAATAGAACATTATGGCCCTGTAAAAGTAACGAGATTCTATTGAAATTGCTATAATCAACGAAATGAGAAGTGTATAAAGATTTACCTTTGACACAGTTATTGAATGTAGCCAAGAATGCATGCATTGTGATACCAATAATGCTTTACATTATATCATTCTTGAATCAGAAAAATGTAGACAGTTGAGATGTTCGAGAGAGAGAGAGAGAGAGAGATAAAGAGATATGCTGCGGAAAGGGATTGATTGCATGTCTGTCCGGATAGTGTTATCTGTGACACCAGCATTGCCGTTTTGAAAGATGCGTGCCTTCAGATGTAGTTTCTGTGAGAAATATTTGAAAAAAATCGTGGAATTCATACGGGGAATTTGATGTGCAGGTGCCGTTAATGAATTCGGTTAATAAAAAAGATATTTCTAATAAATATTTTTTTGCGAAAATTCCTATCATTTATTTATAGAGTACATACGTACAGAATATTTTACTTTGTCCATCATATATCATTTAATGCCCTGAAGAATGAAATTAATCTACTTTACGTTCCTTATAGAGACTTATCTCTTACCTCACAGGGGTCATATGGATCTTCCGTTTGGAAGAAAGCCCGGTTAATTTTAGTAATTAACCAACTTAATGCACAAAATCTTGTTTTATAATAATTTTGTTATATGCTTCTACACGTTTCGAGCACTATGTGCACATCATCAGGAGGTCAAAATTGTATTATACAGCATCTGGTATCATTACACCGGACGGCCACCTACAGGTGTGATGATACCAGATGCTATATAATACAATTTTGACCTCCCGATGATGTACACATAGTGCTCGAAACATGTAGAGGCATATAATAAAATTATTATAAAACAAGATTTTTTGCATTAAATTGGTTAATTACTAAGATTATACTGAGATGCACGGTTAGTAAAACATCAAAACCGGTTAATTTTTTATGTAAATAATTGCTGTTTTGTGATAGTCATATGTTACATCCGACAGCGGAATGTGTGCTCCAATTGGTGATACAAATACTGACCACTGGGCTTTACACTGTTTAAATAAAGCACGTGTTGATAATCCGGTCCCATTAAACAAAGAAAAAAAATTATATTTTGCAAATCCCTGGTAAGTTTAAATATTAAAATACACGAATGAGATTTCAGCAACTTGAACATCTTGAAAAGCAAATCCTTCTAACATGAACATCGGAGAGCAGATGATTTAGAGCTCTTGATGAACAAGTGCCTGTTTGTGAAGAACCCTTATGCAAGCGCCATCTTAAATTATAACTTCACTTTAATTTAAACTTGTTTCATTTGGGGCCCAAGTTTAATTTCAACTTTACGCTACATAAACTGGAATTATGGGAGCGAGGCGAAGATGAAACATGGTCGCCCGTTCATCAATCAACTTCGCGAAACATAATACTCTCTTCTTCTCTTCCGATCTCTCCATCTCTCTTCTCTTAAGCAACGTGGCTGCAAACAGAACTGAAACATGACCCCCTTCAGGTGACAACTCTGTTACTCAGTTCTAGTGCCTTACATTGATCGTCACTCATCAATTGTAGATTGTAAAATGTGAATACTAAGCTTTAACACAAAGTTAAAATACTTTCTTGTGTTTGATATTTCTATGAACTCTTATTTAAAACAGACTCTGGGGTAAAATTTTAAAATGCGATATGTCACTTTTGTTCGAATATTATGTGTAATATGATTAATGGAATATTGTTCTAACGGACTGCTTTTACTCATAGCAAAAGTACGCATAATTATGTGAAGGAACGTTGCATGTATCACAATGTTTGTGTGACTGTTTAGAAGACTTTCATTTTAGAATACATAAAAACCAAAATTCTACACCTCCTAAACTCTTGAGGAATCGACGCTTGGGCCTACATCCAGATGTGCACAAAACAGTCTTATGCAATATGGCACAATTTTGCACGATACGAATTGCGCCTCAGCCTTCATCTTCTGACGTTGTTTGTTTAATAAGCAAGATGGCGGCTGTGGGTGGTGGTGGGGAGAGATTAATTTGAAGGCAAGCAGAGCGGAGCCCCCTGTACATCTCGCTGAATCCTCTCACTGCCTGACACTGTTATTACTCGGAAGTCCGTACAACAGTGGGCCATGAGAAATTAGTGTCTTTGTTTTCAGGAGGCAATGACTGCTATAAATTGTGAAATAGATGTTTCCCGTCTGCTTGAACAGAAGCAAAACGCAGACTTCACAAAACGCACCTACACTTGCTTGAGAGTAGCTAAAGTATGAGAAACGTGATTTTATTCTAATCTTCTTCTTCTTTCTCCTCCTCCTCCTCCTCCTCCTCCTCACCCTCCTCATCTATTTTTTCTTGTAGCTGAGGAAATGGTTGTTACGAAATCCTTCACAATTTTAGAAATTTTAAAACTTGTCTAACCATCTACTTCTGAATCTTCATCCATCCTTCCGGATTCTAGAATTATGCACAAGAAATTACACTTGCTGTGATTCTTAATAACTCGCTTTATCTTGTCCAGTTTACATAAAGCCCTTTACTTCTCATTCAGTATCCTCAGTTTGCAGTATATATATATTAGTTTTTCGTTTGCTACTCCGTAATAGCGTAAACTTGCTCTCCTATCGGTGACAAAAGACGTCTCATACATGCAACTCCTTATTTTTCCATTCTATTTTCCTCAAAACTTGGGTTTCACTCTGAAAACGTAAAATATTTCTAGCTATTAAGTTGTGCAGTCCCAATAGAACGTCTCCGATAAGTGTATTTTTAAAAATTCTCCGAATAAACACACCGAGCCAATCATATATAGACCTATGCAGCTCTTCTTCTGTGTACTTTTGTACCGACTCAGTCTTTAATTACTCTTCGTAAGTTATCTTCTGAAGCTGATAACGGAATTGGTAATTGCAATACTTCAGATGAGTGTTTTTTTTCCTTTCTGTGAAGTTTTTTTTTAAGTGTTTTTCATGTTATTTCTTGTCCAGGAACTCAGTTAAGTTTATTTAGTGCCGTTCTTATTCCAGTTTATGTAGCGCTGAGCTGCTGGATGACAGTAAATGACGTATTGGAAAGATGTAGACTAAAGAGTTCTTGGTCTGATATGAGATGTCAGTGACGTTTTACCTAAGAAGGCCGGGAAAAGATATGCACTACGTCTGTCATGCTAGGGATGTATGTCGGTCTTATTTTGAATCCCCGGTTAAGGTGCTGTGTTACAAATCAGAAGGTCGCTGGTTCGATCCCAGCCGTTGTCATTGGAATTTTTCATTGAAATAAAATTCTTCCGATCGCACTATGGTCCTGGGGTCGACTCAGCCTCTAACGGAAATGAGTACCAGGAACATTTCCTGATGGTAAAGGCGGTCGGTTCGTAAGGCTGACAACCTACCACCATCCTGTGCCGTTGTCATGAAATCTGGGAACTTTAACTTCCTGGAACCCTCTGGACCACTCCAGGCCTGTAATTGGACTGTTTTACTTTACTTTACAGAGAAAGAATACCAGTCACAGCATTACCGTCTGCGTGAACATAATTAATAGTCTAATTATTTACAACAGCTAATAAGCCACAAGTATTGATAAGTTATTTATTAATAAGAAAAGTAATAACATTATTGTTATGGATGTCAATAATCTTAACAAATTTCCTACTTCTTTGGACGACTTACGTCACCGAACGTTATAAATGCTGCTAGTAATTTCAGCACAATGCCATCTTGGTCATGTTTATGGAGAACGAACAAGAAAAGAGGAAATTTTCTAGAAAATATGTGAATTCGTTGAAAGTCGCTATCTCTATTCAAGGGCAAATAAAATTTACGGTACAAACATACTTGCTTCTCACGCCCAGGTTGTGTTTCTGTTCTTTCACAAACCAACATAAATGGATTTTGACGTTCAGGTGACCGTGCATCGTGATAAATTCTTATAATAAAATCAAATAGATGCACTAATTTCTCAAATTTATTTGGTTTTATTGTAACAGCGTAAATGGGACAAACAGCCGGCATGTTGATATTGGCGAAACGACTTAAATAAGACAAATGCGACATAAAGAAACAGAATTTTGCAGAAAGTTAGTTTAAAGTCTTAACATTCGACCATGGATGTGTAAAAGGTTGAAAGATATGATCCGTATCGGTGTGTTGATGTTGGTTTTGGTGTCGGTGTACTTGTGTTTGAGTTCCGTTGTCGGTGTGTCGGTATTTTGGCGACGGTGTGCCGATGTCGGTGGACTGCTGTCTCTAAGTCCGTATTAAATGCAAATTTTTTCTGAGTGTCAGCCTTAAACTGACGTCAGAGACCAGGTCCCAAGTTGACTACGACTACAGAAGTCTGAATCACAGCTTAATAAGGTCTGGTCAAGAGCGCCCGAGAGGGGGAGAGGATTGCTGGACGCCAAGAATGACGACCATATTTAAAAGGACTCAAATTTGGACTCATTTCTCAAAAGGTTACGGACCTCTTGCAGTGAATCTGTCAAAAATGGAATTAATTTTCGTATATTTCACTTAGAGATTAGCGGGGTGGATTTCGTCAGTAAACTACTAAGTTTTATGTCATATTATTATATATCTTTAATGCAACATGTCTCGGCTTAAGTATAAAAAGCCATCATCAGACTAAACTAAACAACAAACTAACTAAATAACTTACTAACTGCACGGAGCAGATTCCTTTCAGAGAATCTAACAAGTCCTCAATTGGTAAAGAAATTCCGCCGCATTATATGGAAACCGAAAGTCCATTACCGCATTCGCAACAGCTCGGCACCTATCCCTATCCTCAGTCACATCAACCCAGTCTACGTCTCCATAGCAGTTCTTGAAGATCCATTTTAATATTGTTCTCCCATTTACACTTATGTCTTCCAAGTGATGTCTGCCGGCCAGTCTTCCCACCACAATCCGTTAGGTTGGAGTAGTGTCCGGTCTTCCGGCTTTGGCCTGCAGCCCGAACACTACTCCAGCCTAACCGCACCTAACCTCCAACCTACAGCAAACCAAGAAAGAAACGACCAATGGGGTAATCACCATTATAGTCGAGAGTTCCTGATGATGGGCATAGTAGTGCCTGAAACATGTTGAGCCTATAAGAAATACAATAAAATAATAAGTGGCATCTAGTTGGTTTTTATTCTTCAGTTATCACAATGATGCACGGTCCAATAAACATCAAATAACAGACACTACTCCAATCTAACCGCACCTAACCTCCAACCTACAGCAAACGAAGAATGAAACGACCAATGTGGTAAACAACATTATAGTCGCGAGCTCCTGATGGTGGGTATAGTAGTGCCTGAAACATGCTGAGCCTATAAGAAGTACAATAATATAATAAGTGACATCTAGTTGGTTTCTTATTCATCAGTTACATTAATCCACTTCCGTGTTACTGTAATTTAGTCTGACGCGTATTTTTACTTAAGCCGAAACATGCCGCGTTAATGTTGCATAATAATATAATATAAACATTAGCTGTGATTGACAGGTTTCACATCTTTACTCCGTGCATCCTCCTCACGACAAGACGCCTTTCCTAGAGATTACACTTGCATCAACAATAAGAAATTAGATATTCAGCACTTTTCTTATCCTTCCCTGCCCTCTCAAAATTTTTTTTCCTTGCCTTTATTGCTTTTCTGCATTTAGTTTCTTTTTTAATCCTCCATTCGACTTTTCCTCAAGTCGTACGAAACCTCACACTCTCATGTGCTCTCGATTAATGCCTAATGGAAGCGAAGCGATCAATACCGATCTACATATTCCCTGTGGTCAACTAATTAGCCATGATTTGGTGTTGATTGACGGTACAGAATAATTCAGAGGCGGAAACAAAGTTTAGTCGTGTAAAATTATGAAATTATGAACTGATTATTTTACACGTCCTGCCCATAACTTGCTATCCACTATAATATGTAATGCAATAAATAGTAAATATAAGACTTAATTGTTATAAGAACAGAAGAAGTACACAAATCCGTACATTTCATTTAGCTGAAAGCATTTCGGTCCGAAGACATCATTAAGGACACACATAGGCAATTATCAGCAAGATATTTTTAGCTCCTGTTCCAAAGTAACATTTTTTTTTCCCCCAATGCTCCACATGTCCTTGCGGACTTCGTGGTCTTCCCTCATAGGCATGGCAGAATTGTAACCGACTTCTGAGGTTGGGACGCCTATGAGGCGCGGTTACGTTGTCCCGATGATACGAGTGGTGATATAGGAGGCTGCAGTGCCAGGAGGGCCCTTAAACCTAAATTCTACTAACCTACCCAGACCATGGTCACCACGGGAATCCTCCCCTACAGAGAAAATTCCCGCAGTAGAACCGGAAATCGAACCCGGGACCTCATGATTAGTAGTCAGAGACTCTGACCACTAGA
>Ga0123357_10007019_pt1 | contig 13863 bp, 6 predicted proteins | sample TergutEmb28metaG_FD_89873 | JGI IMG/M metagenome (GOLD analysis project Ga0123357, IMG submission 89873) | Embiratermes neotenicus P4 segment gut microbial communities from Petit-Saut dam, French Guiana - Emb289 P4 | ecosystem: Host-associated > Arthropoda: Insects > Digestive system > Gut ... | reverse complement strand
TCTTCCATTTTAATCAAGTAAATCGTGTAATTATTAAGGCCAATTGATATAAAATAGTTGTTTGTCAGATAGTGTAATTACATTCCTTAACCTATCAATGGTACTATCATTATATCTTCCACTCACTTTATAATAATTCAAGATATTGCCAAAAAAAAAAAACTTTTTAATGTAAACTTTCCTACAAAAACAAATTCCTTTCATCGAAACCATTTATCAGCAGCGTGTTCTAATTACCTGCTTACGTCGAATCAGAGCCAATTTTTGTATGATAAATTTAAAATACCAACAAAAATAAATGCACAACATTTGTATTTAACTGACAAATTTTAATTATTTTTATTAAGAATTAGAACTTCTAATTTTTCCCTACCCCAATACTTTCGTTATCTTATTTATCCGTATTGCTGTATTCATGTATGATTGTCTACTGAGACATGATATGTCCTGTGACACTGCAGATCATTCTACTCTCTGTTTGTTTCGTGCATCATGGGTGTCCTTTTCGTCTTTTTAACCTTGATGGTGGCGTTCTTTACCTATTCTCTAGTCAGTTATTATGCCGTATGCGAGTCTAGTGTTTGCATTTCGTTCCTTTTTGTATAATATACGCACGTACGTGTCCTTGTGAAGTAGTAGGTGTAATTCTCCCAGTCTTGGGCTATGTTACATACTGTAAGAAAATCAGAATAAACTCAGATCTCAGAATAAACGTACAAAATAACACCACTTGAATTTTTCGTTTTGATATATTAATTAATCAACAGAACCCATCCCGCTGGCCGCGAGTTCTAAAGCGTGGGTTTGCGACCGCTCGCTGGCTGGGATTGCTGGTTCGAATCTTGCCTTGTGAATGATTGTGTGTCTTGTGATAATTGTGGTTGTCAGGTTGAGGTGCCTGCGTCAGGATGATAATTCCTCCAGAAACCATAACCCTCTACACCTATATTGAGTAGGTAGAGGAAGGTAGAGTAAGAAATCTAGAAAAATGGCAGCACAGTGAATTGAGATGTAAAATAAGATAAGCAACAGTTATTCACTGCGTGATTCCAACTTCAGATTAGTATGTAGCGTCATAGCTTGCAAATATAAAGGAAAAAAGCTTGAAACTGGAAATATCACCACTCCATGAAGGATAAAATCCGCTGCTAAACAAGAATATATACAAATAATATAAATGTCCAAATGAAAAGAACTTCAAACGCTAGATTAGTGACGGGATAAAATCTTGATTACAGTACACGAAAAGAAAACACAGTTGCCACAATTATGCTTTAGCAGAAAAACGGGACACCAAAGACAAGAAAGGCACGGCTTTACAAAATGGAAAATATGATGAAATATAGAATAACAAGGTATAAGTCAACGTGTGTCAATGGAAGTTAGTGAATGGAAATAGGATGAATACAGTAGATATCATGAAAAAGCCAGAACACATTTCATACTTTTAATATCGAGATTAAAATTTACCATTCAAATACAAATCTTCTACATTTTATTTTATTTTGTATATTTCAAACCTTCTCATATACCCTGGCTTGGATCCAATGTAAGTACGAAGAAAGAAGTAACTAGTGATGACTTACTAAGCACAAAAACGTTTATTTTGTACCAAAGTATGTAGTAAAAAGCCATTGTTGTTAACATTTTGAATTATTATTCTGTCAAACAGGCTGCAGCAATAGCAGTATTTCGAAATATTTATACCTTATTTGGACAAATTCCATAACGTGTTAAATCTTCGAAATTGCTGGTGGGAATTCAATTATTATTATTATTATTATTATTACTATTCTTTTTTTATCACTCTATGTAGGGTATTTAAAATTACATACGTGAAACAAGCCATGATTATAGTTTTCCAGCTATTTTTTAGTAAAATGTATGGCACATTTAATGTTTATTTCCCACGTTGAATGTTGATAGCTTTTGCATTTTTTTGCACTTTTCCCTTTACATTTTTATATTATTATTATTATTATTATTATTATTATTATTTGTTCATGAGCTGAACTAAAATTTGTTGAGAAAAATTAATATTTACTTGCTTCGGTCAGAAATGATTCTTTACCCTTTCAGTATCGCAATCAATCTGGCTTGTATTTAAAGATGCAAATCTTACAGTTCAGTAAACATACTACTCCATTGTAAAAACTGATCAGTTAATACTGTATAGGGAAATTGTAGCTGTTTTTGTTGAGGCCCATATAAAACACATAAATTCATTCTATAAGTAGAATTTGGAGTTAAGAGTTTTCTAATCCCGGTGACACATACTGGGGCTTCGAGGGTTAATATACGTTTATCTTCTTTCTCTGAAACAGATTGTTATTTCAGGAACACCGTGACTTAATGTTGTGTATCACTATGAAAAACTGCAATTTATAAGAAACTTCTGCATGATGTGTTTTTACGAAATGCGATGGACGGTAATTCATGATTCTAGGTCGTTTTCTCAACACACTACGACCTGCAACCATCTTGAATTGGTTCACCTTACACCCCAAATATCCATAAACAAAATCGACTTCAGTGTACACAATGGAAACGTGTCAGAATACAATTGAATGATGTTAAAACCAGTGAGACTGTAGTTTGGTTATGTGTTCATTGGTTAATAACCTGCAGTCACAGTCACTCTTTCTTATTGATGTGTAGACCGCCGATTTATAATTGGCCGAAATTTATTAGAACTTAACAATAATGCATTAAAATAGTGTCTCTATTTTTTATTTAAAATCCAGTTTGTGTATGATTGAATTCGACCTGTTTCGCACAGAATATCCGAAACACAGGAATACATCATGGGGAGCAGTAGACTGTGTAACAGGTACCCTATTATCCGCATGCCTTTGTAAATAATCCTTTGTAACCAGTCCTTTGCTTACCCATAGCTGGTTTGTTAAATCCAGACCTCTGCACGTGTATGTTTATCATTACAAAGAGAATGAATGTAGGTACTTACATTCTGACATGTTGGTAAAAAATATTAATGAAAGCAACCCTGTGTCTGAAGAGTTATAAGAGAAACTCCTCTTATTATTTTACATAGCATGGTTTATTACTGCACGTTTTATGAAAGGGAAGATTTCATTCATCCCGTTTATATTAGAATACTCTATTCTGTCTTTCAGAAAGTCGCGTATCATTGATACAGTCAGCTTTAGGTGTTTATTTTGTTTAAAGTTTATCTGTAACAGCGCCTCTTCAAAAGCTTCTAAAATGAAGACACTGCCTTACAGAAACTTTTGGTTGGGTGACAATGGAGTGTGCATGTTGAGTAAAGGGTAAAGCAATCCCTATAAGGCCTGGACAAGCCCTCAGGACTCCAGGATGGTGAAGTTCCCAGAACTTCTAAAAGGTGAGAAGATTGTCAATCTTACACACTGGCCGCCTTTACCCCCCAGGAAATACTCCTAACACTGATGTCCGTTAGAGGCCGAGTTGACCCCAGGCCCCTAATACGGCCGGAAGGAATAAGTCAATGAAAAACTCAAATGACCCTTTGGGAATCGAAACCATGACCTTCTGACTTGTAACGCAGTGTTTCATCCAACTGCGCCACCGCGCACCTCCGGCATACACAGTAATTGTATTTAAATCGGATACGTTGCATATGCTGAAGTGGTTTCGTCGTGCAGAACTCATAGGAGTAGGTAAAATTTCAATAACAGCTACAGACCTGTAGGCCCATAATACACGTAGGCCTTATGCGGCTACAGAGCAGCGACCTCAAACCGGAGGGAATATTGGTCTTTGGCATTTCTCTGTTCCCCACCCATCGTCAGCTTTCTTGGTGGCCAGGTGTGCAGATGCATTAGGGAAATGAATTCTCACGCTGGGAAGGGATAGTATGAGCCCACTATCACGAAGTTTATTGTAAGAGGTAGAGACAAAACTGGACTAGAGTTTCTCAAGGCGATGACTGTAAAGATAAAGTTATGTGTGTGATTAACTAATTAAGCTTCACAGCAACAAGATAGGTGTACTGATGGAAGTTAATGTGAGGCTCCGTAAGTCTTGAAACTTGGCACTGAATGGAAGTGACCCTTCAGTTGCAAGATTCGACCACTTCTTTCTCACGTAAAGTCGCTCGTACCAGTTCCATGAAGGGATATGTACCTTCATTGCTGGTCTGTATGTGGTACAAACAAGATTGTAATGACTCTAACGGGAATCGAATCTGAGCTTCCTGACCGTAACAAGTAAGTCTGAGTAAAGATTTTATTATGGATATTATTTTCGTGGCTTTAAAACATAAAAAAAACGGAGAGAAAGAGCGAAATAATTATAGTACTATTTTATTCATAAAGAAAGCAAGCAGCAGGTTTTGTTGTGTGTTAAAAAAATGAAATACAAAAGCACAGGTCGCAATCGCCTGTTATGAGTCTGAAAACTTTGAAGTCTTACATTGATATAAATTGTATGGGCTATAAAATTTAATTCATACTTCGCAGAGAACACAACACCTCTCCATGATGAAGAACAAAATTTTATTTTTAATGCTGTTTATTGTGACAATCATATGAAAAATGATGTACCATGACACAGAAAACATAGGACTTAAAATAGAAAGTGTTAACTGTACCCGATACGCACTTTAGGCACGTCCCCAAATGGAATGGCGACTATTAGGTACATCACGTCTCTAAGTTTTTCAGTCTTCACAAAACAGGACCGCACACACGAGACGGATTATCGGAAAATTCGTATTTTGGATTTTCGAAGAAAAAGTTTTTGACCATAACATGTGTGTTTTGTTCTCATCGTTGCACCGTGCATTTCGTAGAATTACTTTAATTTTCAACTAACAAATGCACTTACATAAAATAACACACCAAAACACTTAAAATCGCTCCGACATGTTTCGATCCCTAGATCATCCTCAGGGAGCTACGTTGTTCCTTGCTAAAGTCACTTCAAAAACATTTATAAAATTCCTTTATATTAACAGGGTGTTGTGGCAGCATGTCGTGTTGTGTAAGATTGCGTTTCTGGGAATGCGCCCGGCTATGGTGTGTTACTACGTGATACACGACGTACACCATAACCGGGCGCATTCCCAGAAACGCAATCTTACACAACACGACATGCTGCCACAACACCCTGTTAGTATAAAGGAATTTTATAAATGTTTTTGAAGTGACTTTAGCAAGGAATAACGTAGCTCCGTGAGGATGATCTAAGGATCGAAACATGTCGGAGCGATTTTAAGTGTCTTAGTGCGTTTTAGTGTGTTATTTTATGTAAGTGCATTTGTTGGTTGACAATCAAAGTAATATGTGTTTTGATTTCTTCTACAACGTTTGTCTGAAGCATTCCTCATTCTAGGAAGAATTGAGTGAGATATGATAAAAATGTTTAATGACATTGATGTAAAGTGTCCATTATTCTTGTCAGATTTGAATGAAACTTGAATTTTTCGAATTCATTTCGAAAAAACTCGAATATCAAATTCCACGAAAATCCGCTCAGTGGGAGCTGAGTTGTTCCATGCAGACAAACAGACGGACAGATATGACGAAGCTAATAGTCGTTTTTTGCAATTTTGCGAAAGCGCTTAAAAATGCCTTACATAAAGACCTGCATATAGTTCAATATCTCGCCGCTCTTGATTGTCATAATTGAGGGGGACCCTTCTGTCTCTGATGTAATTTAGGACTCCAAAGAATGATTTGATCAATAAAATAGTCAGGCATAATCGATTGCAGGTCTTTGCTTCTACGATGTTTCAGTATTTATGAGATATCGAATATGGTCAGTTGCTCATCCGTTGTTAAGGTACTCTTATTTTCAATGTTTTATGAGAATTATTCAGTAATTTTAAGCTACGAACTGTAATAGGAAGAATGCATCAGAAACGTTATGTCTTGATGATAATTCCTTACTTGTCTTGAAGCTTTCGCGGCGAGGGAATTGAATGAAAATTTCTCGCGCAAACATCTTCACATCTTGACGCGGCTGTCTGCGCGAGAATATTTTACTTATTTCTTTTCTTATTTTATATATAATTAGGGTATTGAGAAATTTCTTACATTTTAAATTTGATTGTTTATATTTTCATGTTAAGATGGAGTCGTACTATATCACTGGGAAGCAAGCTGCAGTTTTAAGGACAGAATCTATTATTCTTCGCATATTACCTTTAATGGAAATAGGTTCTGTAAACTCGGAGAAATTATGTGATATTCCCATTATGACTTTACTAGATGTAGTAGGACTAATATTGTTAAAATGGATCTAATACAGGATGATTTTGTCGCTAGAGGCCCCAAACTATTGTCTATAAAAATTGTTATAAAGATAAAGACTTGAAAATTTATATACACCTACTGGGAACGATGCAAAACAGGACCTACTTATAATCGATGCTGAAACTGGTCTCCTTTCACATCCAAGCACACTTGAATGCGTTTCTCCAAGTTCTGGAATACTTTTCCCAAAGTGTCGACGTTGACGGTTTGAATCTCTTGGTGTATAGCGTCTTTGAGTTGTTCGATTGTGCGGGGTGTATTTTTGTACACTTTGCCCTTCATTAGGCCCCAAAGAATGAAGTCGGTAGGCATTAGATCGGCTTCCCTTTGTCTCTAACTTTTTAACCAATTTCTGTATGCAACACTTCGATGGGGCACATCTTTCACCAAATTCCATTCGAAATGCCGTCTGGCATGCTTTAAATGAACCTGTTTGCCAGTATTTACGAACGAGAAACCCGAGCTGTTCGACTGTATACATAGACAATAGTTTGGGGCCTCTAGCGACAGAATCACCCTGTAAGTAGGGTAACGAAGTGTAAACTACATGTGTCTGGGTCCGGATAAGTGAAGGTTTCCTGTGTTCAAACAAAGAGTATGCCGATTTTCATAAAACCGAGGGAATTTCTTGAAAATCTGAAAGGGTGGTAACGTTTCAAGAAGGTCTCTGTTGGTATTATAGCTTAGACAGTACGTGTTAAGCAAGAACGATGAATTGTGAGACCATAGAAAATGCGTTTCTTACACAATTTATTAACTTATAAGGTCAGAAACCCGCTTTCATTTTTGCGTTCTCTTTTAGAACTGTATAAATTGAGGGTAAGGATGAAATGCGAGTTGTCTCAAAGTGGTAAAAACTCCCGAAATATGTATTCGGGGTGTGTCGGGATCGAACCTCGGCCAGGAGATTGTGTTAATTGAGGTCTCCCGTGGTTTTATCCAGTATTCTAGGTGGTAAGACAGGAGGTATGGCATGATTGTATCTTTATAAATACTTGGCAATTCATAAATCACAATCATCTTACTTTTCGATGCTCTATATATTAAGCACCTGACCATAAACTTTTTGTAGTGGACTTAACATACTGTGCAGAACTGAGTTCCGAACTATGCCCTGATTCGTGGTGTTACAGCCCTCATGGATCTGCATGATATTTTTGTGTTCCACAGTTACCAAGCGAAACAAAAAGCTCACTCTTTACTAGTTTTAAATTCTACTGCTTACAGAGCCGACAGACAAAAGAGAAATTAGACCTGCAGTTCGAGGCAAAATTTACAGAACCATTATTTTATCAGACAACTCGCATCACCCTTCACCGAGATATTTACACCTGACAGCAGGCAGTGCAGTGCGCTCCGTCGCTCGGGATCCACCCATCTGTGTGCAGTGTATGCAGTTAGTATTATGTTTTTACTCACCATTTAAAAATAGAACCGGCAATATTTTTTTGACGGGTATTTACGCGTCGTGTTTACCAAATACGTTGTTTATTGCATATCGAATTCTTGTAAGTTAAGGGAGTCGACGGCAAGGGGCTAGCAACAATTGTCTCTTTATAATTTACTAAACAGGCCCCAATTCTGAGAATAAGTTTTGTGGCCTTAGAAACTGGTAAAATGTAAAGTGTGAGAGGATAAGCTGAAGAACACAGTCTTGTGGTTTTGCGAAAAAGAATCAATATGTAGTGGTTCACAGTTTGAAAGAATTAGCCGCAAGAGGCGGTGACAGAACACAGTGACAATATACGTATATTGTCGTATACTGTAAAATAATGAGACAGGTAGTGAAGATTTTGATAAATGCTAAGAGGAAGGGCCGCTATATTTATACTCTCTTCAAAATACACGATTTTCTGCAAGTTATTCGCGAAAAGACAATTTCAGAACTAACAGTACTTTGACATTTTTTTCGAAATAGTGTCAAAAGGGTGGTGAATTTTGGGTACATCGGAATTCGAACGCAGGAAATAAGTTGACAAATGTACAGGCGTGCGGTGTTCACGGTTTTCTACCCACTGAGAAGCCTTTGTACAAAGCCGACCAAATTAAATAATTAAATTTTAAAAATCAAGTACAAACTCCTTCCACACCTCTCACACAACTCTGTTACAGAGAAGAACAGAGCTTCATGTGAATAGCAAACCTGGCATCCAGATATTACTCGAAGAAAGTTATGAATATCTAAAGAAACAAAGAGATCTCAGCTACAGGAGCAATGCAAACGGTGTATCAGTACTGGCTTATTGAATTAAAGGAAGCCCTGTCAGTCCTGACACTACCTACTCTGCTTGTTTTCAACATGTCTTCGACTCCCACCTTAAATGTGTGACGTAGAAGCTACTGAATTGGCGTGGGCCAAACTTAGGGTCTCGATCAGGGACGGACTAATGTGTAACGGGAGACATGTCACTGCAGCCATTAAACTTCTGATTGGACCTGCCATACATTGAGTCACGAAAGAAGAGGGAAGGCTACAGTCAGCATGTCGTATAAAATGATTATCTCTGTTTGGGAAATGACAAGATTTATCCTGACGTAGTGGATGGATTTTCTTTCTTTCGGAGAAGAAAATGATAATGAGCACGAAGTTCCATCTGATTATACTAACAGTGTGTGACACCATGTTGGAGTCTGTGTGGCAACCCAATGCAAGGACACACAGCACTATTAACGTTTAGGTAAACTACTTTTGTATTGCTTGTAGCGTAAAACGCTCTCGTTCGAAAAGGAGCAGGGTTTAAACGAATTCCCAAAATTGCGAAATTGCGAAAAGCGACTATTAGCTCCGTTATGTCTGTCCGTCTGCCCGAATGGAACTCCCTCCCAATGGACGGATTTTCATAAAATTTCATATTTGAAAATTGTTCGAAAATCCAATGAGAAAATTAAAGGTCTATTAAAATCCGACAATAATAGCGCTTACTTTACATGAAGACCTTTGCACATTTATAATAATACTTCGATGAAGTCTTCCTAGAACGAGAAATAATTCAGACAGAAATTGTAGAGAAAATCAAAACATACATTTTATGCTCAAAATTTTTTTTCTCCGAAATTGGTACAGTTTGTAAGATAACGTGGAAAAGTTTCATAGAGCCAGACAGGTCACATATGACAATACAATAAGACACATGCATTTTACATACCAGATAATTAAGACAAAAAGACAGACACGGAGTCATAATATTTAATGCTTGCTGCTTTCCACAGAAAAAATGATTACACGGACGGGCTTCGATATTACGTTTTGCGTAAATTGCTTCTCTGCTTTGATATTACGTCTGCAATCTATAGTATGGTTCTGGAGCGTTACATGTCTAGTCGACAAACCTTTATAAGTTAAACAGACCATACAAGATACATGCAGTATACTACATACTGTAGTTTGCCTTTGTTTTTTACAAGTTGTCCTCTTTTAACCTTGCCCCGAACAAAGTCGTTTCGCTTTAAGGATAACAAAGTTTAATAACCAAAGTTTCAACAAACGTTGCGCGGAGTCGGTTTAACGTCTTTTTTGTGCTCTGCTCAACGGACAGCTCTTGAATATTTGAATTAACTCTCATGGGTACACATGTTCCTTTTTGAGTTGTTTCGCTCTATTCTGGGACTTCCAGGAAAGTAACTCCCACGTTAATTACTGTACGATGAAGCTTCTTCATGTTCAGCATAATCGTCGTCATCAACATTACCATCGTTTTCTGCTTCTTCTTCTTCTTCTTTTTCTTCTTCTTCTTCTTCTTTTTCTTTTTTCTTCTTCTTCTTCTTCTTCTTCTTCTTCTTTCTTCTTCTTCTTCTTCTTCTTCTTCAGATTTCCTCTTCTCTTAATTCGGGATGAGTTTCTAATACTAAGAAGCCTTGTTTAAAACTTTTGATAGAACATTTGGATTGCAGGTCAAAACGAAATCTCAAGGACGATACAAAACAGAAAGAACGAGAACTCATTAACCGAACCGCAAGTAGGATTTATAGAGCCACGATCAAACTGTTCGCGCGGTCAGATGCAGTACTAAAATCACGTGACTATGTTGGTCTATCTGTGGAGATACACATTTATTAACCTGATACAATGCAAAAATGATTAGATATGAGCAGAGCAATTCCTCAGCAAAACTGTCTTTTGAATCATCACTTTTATCTTTACTTGTTGCATGCACATTCAAAACAATGATATTACACCAGCGACCTCTCAGAACTGCATATGACATCGTATCACTAACAAACTCTGCTGTCTTAACTGCTGACAATAGTCTGTGGTGTACGGAACATTCTGTTCCCAATTGATGATCTTCATTTCCTTTTCCGTTGAAAAAATATAATTCCCTGCACTCACAGTGATCCTTTGTACCACCCAACCTCCTGAACACACCATAAATCTAATTTATACCTTGATAATTTCCTGGCTACTGTCGTAATTGTGGGCCGGGTAGCTCAGTCTGTGTAGCCACTGACTACGGGCTGGACGATCCGGGATCGAATCCTGGTGGGGACGAGATTTTCCGCTCGTCCAGACCGGCCCTGGGGCCCACCCAGCCTCCTGTACAATGAGTACCGGATCTTCCCGGAGGTAAATTTCGGCCAGGGCGTTCTGCTGACCACTCACCCCCTTCTAGTGCCGCAGTCATGGAAGAGTAGAGCTATAACTCTACCCACCCTCTGGGCCACACCGAGCCTGTAACGGGAACACTTTAGCTTTTACTGTTGTAATTGAACCTAAACTGTACAGGCACCTTACTTTCCATGTACTAAATCTCATGTTTCATGTCCATCGCTCAGGTTGTACCAAAGGATCAGCCCAGGTCCGAAGCAATGTTTTCTGTTGCACTAAGAAACGAAAGAACAGTAATTGTAGTCTATACACAAATTTTAATTAATTACCAGTTTAAATATTTAAACTGATTATTAAAATTTGCGCTACATTATAATTGCTACTGTTTCATATACCAGTGTATGAAAACAACACAACAGCAGTGCCTTGCCAAAAATTGATCTGTTTCGTAACAAGGACAGTTTTTACGGTGAGGAATTGTTAGCACCTCTCCCAATCCCCAAGCTGGAGGTGCATCCCTTGTCCGCTGTCCGTGACTGCTTATTCAATATATTCCCAACTACCCTCAATAATGGAGGCCGTTCCTCCATCCGCAAAATGAGGACGCGAAATGCCGCGGTGACAGAGACTCATTTATCATGGATTTTAACACTCGTACATACACAAATTCCTGTCCCCAAATGTTAATGCGAGCCAGCTATCAAACTTCGACAATCCGCTGTGGTAATACAGAATGTAGAGTGTAAAAGAGTAAAACTATCACGCCATTAATTTGAAGTCTATGCTGGTGGAGCAAGATTGAAATGAGGGAATTTGCTGTTCTGGAATGTAATGCAGCGTGGATTAATAGTTAGTTACGGACGTTACGGGACGACCTATCAGTACCATCCTCAAGCGTCAAGCAGTCAAAAAAGGCGTTGATAGCTTGACCCTTAAAGATGGGACTGATAGGTCGTTCCGAAAAGTCGGTAACTGATTACCAAACTACGCTGAGTAACATTTCAGAGAGTGAAGACCTCATTTGCACCTCGGCGGAAGCCTGAAATCATGGAAGGTAGCAAACAGTGTGCTCCAAGACGTAGTACATCGAAGTCACAACGTGTTCTTTACTTGTAAGACATCATACAATTGCACGGTATTAACGAGAGTGTATTTTCGTGTACGCTGAGAAGAAAAGTAGGCCTTTCTTTCCCAACTTAAAAAAAACTCATAAATACTAAACAGGATTTTGTGCAGATATCTTGAAATAAATTTCACCCCAATCAGACATTAAAAATATGGATGGAATTTCCTTTAAACCTTTAGTAAAGTACAGCTTAAAGAACGCGATATTTTTGAAACTCAGATCCATTCAATAATTGCTTGTGAGTATTTTCTGTACCGGATTTTATCAACGTAGGACAGAAAATATAAAAAGTAATGATCAAAAATTAACTTACGCCCTTAAGAGAGGGATGATATCCATTACACTTATTGCTGTGAAACTCACGCGCAAAACAATACAAGAAATTCTGTACCAGATTTCACCTAAGTTAAGTATACCTTCGCCTGGGTTGTTTACTAAATGTGGAAATTACAGTTGCAAGTAAATTCACGACTTTAATATACGATTTCCACTGAACCGAGTTCCACGAAACACACATGTGTCGTGTAACTTTATATAAATAATACCTATACCGAATTTTACAAAAATCCGAAGAATGTTTTCGTCGTTAATACTAGGTCACAGATAGACGGAGGGATGGACATGTTTTCCGGATAAGGCTTTCATGTTTTCTGCTTAATTTAGGTCTTAAAGAAAGGACGTGGAACGCATTCATTTTCGTGTACAAATGAGTGTAGCTTTCTAAAGTTCTTCGTAATAAAGTCATTATTGTTTTGCAGTTTATTAAGAAAAAGATTTCTGAACTTTACATGTCTTGTGGCGTTTAAGAGACAGCTCTCAATAATCATTTTAGAAGTATGAGAAAACTATCGTAGTGTATCTTAAGCACCTTCCTGAAGAGGCTGGGGAAAAGCACAAAATTTGTGAACCAAGGTAACTTGTCTATATGTGCAAAACAGAACACTCCTACTTCTGTATCATAGACAATGCCAAACACTTAGTTGTGACGTTCGGTGGTTATTGTTACGAATGTATGATGAAAATAAGTGAAGTGGGGTGAGGAGATATTAGTACAAATTTTGAAAATAGCATTAATTATTTTTTCCTGAGTCTCTGCAAGTCCAAGAATCGGGAAGCTCATTATCATGATGGGTACTTGCTTAACCGACTACTTTCGTGACCAAAGGTCGCACTTTTCAATACTGTCATCAAATCTGATCTTAAAACCGTCCGCTTCATTCGAACATCCTTCTTGTTTCTTAAATGTTTGTGTTTAACTTTTACAGACAAATTCTGTATATCCAATTCACGCTTATTTATGATATATATATGTATATATATATATATCCATGCACTTTGGTGGGAAACCCTAAATGAAACAGAAAGATCAGAGTACGAAGTTAGGAAGATAATATTAAACTGAATCTTAAAGAAACAGAATAGGACTTTTTGAATTTTGAAATGGATTTACTTGATTAAAGGTAGTATTCAGTGGCGGGATTTTGTTAACAAGGTAATGAATGTACGGATTCTTGGGAATTTATTAAATAGTTGCGAAACTATTATGAGCTTCGAAAATAACTCTGCCGCAACGATTTTTCTAGTGAGTGGTATTCATCCTGTTTACACTGAGTTACTGATACTTCCGTTAAATAAACCACAAATATGCTAAACAAGACAGACAATGTACGTATAACGTAATACGGAATTGCATTCGTGCAACTACTTTTGCTGCGAGAAATCGATAGGTATTAAATAGTATGAGTGTGTGTCTGTCCTCTATCCGTAGTTATTGAGCATGCAATGCGCGGACGACATATTATACCGTTATCTGTGGCCTGTCTGGCTGCATATTTTTCTGCATATCTCATAAACGGCACGATTTTCGTGAAAAGTTTACTGAAAATAAAATGTGTATTTATGTTGTCTGAAAAAAAAATTTTCATTCTAAGAACATT
>Ga0123357_10007018_pt1 | contig 13863 bp, 10 predicted proteins | sample TergutEmb28metaG_FD_89873 | JGI IMG/M metagenome (GOLD analysis project Ga0123357, IMG submission 89873) | Embiratermes neotenicus P4 segment gut microbial communities from Petit-Saut dam, French Guiana - Emb289 P4 | ecosystem: Host-associated > Arthropoda: Insects > Digestive system > Gut ... | reverse complement strand
TTCAACAGAATAGTCGCAAGCTCCTGATGATGGATATATTAATGTCTGAAACATGTTGAGCACATAAGAAGTGAAATAAAATAGCAAGTGACATCAAGTTGGTCTTTTATTCTTCAACTATAATATTTTTCATTCAGAGGAGCCCCTCCTCCTAAAGACAGTGTAAAAACACTCATACTTGTATGTATAATAAGACGTACTTCTTTTTTTATTTTGTGTAATGGTACATTGGTGATAAAATTTTGCTGGAAGATGTAACCAGTAACCTGAGATGGGAGTTGTGGAAACAAGAGCAGCCTGCTGTAAGGCTGTAAATCACATTGACATGCTGCAGTTGAAATTAAATGTTCTTCTGTCAGCACAATTTACCCAGTATTGCTTTTTGTTAAACCAGGAAACATCTAGTTACAATCCAGCACTGTATGGAGTATTAGGTTCCCAAAAAAGTAAGTTAAATTGTACAGAATTTGTGGTTTGGGCTGTTTGCTAGGTTGCAAAGGGAGAGCCAGCACAAACGCCTATCTGTACACTCAACATTGTTCTGCCAGAGAACATTGTTCTCAATGCAGGCCCATCTGAATCTGATCTCCTAGAGCTAGAGAAGAATTACAGCTTCATGAGAGATGGTAACAGTGAGTATCGGTGCTTAGATTGTCCAGTGCCACATATTTGTTGTTTAGGAGTGTGTTGAGAATACAGTGTGTGTAAAAATATTCCATTCTGGAACATGACATTTTTTTATTGGGTAAGTGGTTCATAGCATTGTAAACAAAGAATGCTTGTATGCTGAATTTGAAGGCATTGTGTTCCTATCAAAGTCGGGAGTCGGTTACCCAGTGACACAGCATCACATCTGAGAATAATGGAAACTTCTACCACACCACTGTGAAAACTATATACATAAAACTCGCACAACATACCATATTTGGTTCAAGTTCAGAAGGATGAGACCTTATTACTGTATTATCTCAGCCAGGGTCTACACTTATCATATCTGATTCCTTTCCTTTTGTGTGGTAAGCAGAAGGATAATGTAACCCCTTTCCTGCAGGGCTGTATTAAGATATTTCCACAGACAATAATGGTCTGGTTCGTAAATCAGGTTGATTACAACATTGTGGATGAAACATTGCATCAACATAGAATCAAACATTTACGATTTGTGTAGTTATGGGCTGCTCTTTTTATATGCTGCAAAAGAGGAAAAGCAGGTGATACTGCCATATGAAGTGTTCTGTTGGCCACTATACCTACTCCAGCTGAGGGGCTTGTGCTTTGTATCCAGAAAGTACCTGGGTTGTTTTTGCACGGATAAAGCAGCTGAAATGTGAAATGGACTTCTTAACTTCTGTGACTGCTAAGGTTAAAAATATATCTTTGGTTGAGGCATCCCCGTTGTGTCGGTAACAATGAAGTAAAAGGCAAAGTAAGTCAGAACACAACTAGTTTTATTGGTATTAGTGAAACGACATGTTTCGGCCTACTTGGAGGCCATCATCAGGTTTGCAAAGTTCTAAGAGACTAAATATTGTTTGTGTTTGGCGGATGTTGAGATCTCATGATCTGGCCTATAAATTATATATGAGACATAAACTGCGTGTGAGCAGGTAAGGCGGTGGACGTGTGTGGTATGTGGTTTCCTGGGCAGGGGTTATCCCCCTTGGGCTCTGTCGTTGTTGGCATTTGGGGGAGGGGTCCGGATGCTGATTAGCAGGTCTGTATGCATCACATCTGTGGAAGTCTTTGTCAGTCAAATAGTGATTCCCATATACAACATAAGACTGTGTCCGTGCTACATGCAGAATCCAGCACCACAGTGACTATATCAACAGACAGGATGGGTATTCTACAGTGATCTCTGTATACAATACACGATGCGCCAGTGCTACACAAAGTGTCCAGCGACAAAGTGACAAACACTGAAACAAACAAGACATCTATTCTATGGATCTCCAACGCCACATGTAAGTACCGCTTGGTGTACCCCAGATAGGGATCTTGACACACCTACTGTTCCCCCTCATATCTAGTATTTTTTATCTCTCCCACAGATGTGACGCATATAGACCTGCTAATTCGCCATCCGGACCCCTCCCCTGAACGCCAACAATGACAGAGCCAAGGGGATGACCCCCGCCCAGGATACCACATACCACACACGTCCACCTCTGTACCTGCTCACATGCAGTTTATGTCTCATATATAATTTATAGGCCAGATGATGAGATCTCAACATCCGCCATACACAAACAATATTTATTCTCTTAGAATTTCGCAAACCTGATGATGGCCTCCGAGTAGGCCGAAACAAGTCGTTTCATTAACACCTAACCAATAAACTATTTGTGTTTTGACTTTTACATCATTAAAAATATATGTTTTATCTCCATTTTCCTTCTGTGCCTTCTAGACACTGTGTATAGGTTTTGTGTGGGTGTTAATGTACAGAGTACATTAGGGCAGGCACTACAATGACCCTTGCACCTTGACCATTTTGGTCTTTTTTGCAACATGTAAGCATTCAGTAGCATCACACTTTGAACAAAGTGCAGTACCTTGCTGACAGATGTTGGCAAAGTTAACTGGTTTCATTAATATCCATATATGTACTCATATTGCTCATGAACTGTGTAGAATATTTGTGTGTGTGTGTGTGTGTGTGCGTGTGGGCATGTGTGTGCGTGTGTGCGTGTGTGTGTGTGTGTGTGTGAGAGAGAGAGAGAGAGAGAGAGAATTTGTTGCATTTAATCTTGGTATCTGACTTCTGATGATAATGAACCTTGTAATCATAAATTTATTTGTTATAGACCTGAAAGATAATGTTTGCTTATTGCGCTAGGTCACCGCGACTCGATCCACCGCGCGGATATAAAGCTTTCTGATATAAGCAACCTTCTGGGAGCTGATTGGGTGCCTCTTGCCTCTGAGCTTGGCATTTCCACGTCAGATGTGAATCTGATCAAGACAGAATATCCACATAACATAAATCAGCAGGCTGCGGTAATGCTACAGCTCTGGCAGCATACTGCTGGCAATAAAGCCACAGGTAAGATACAGTTACCATTGTCTATGAAAGTTACTGTGACTCATAAATTTTATACATCTATTTCCACTCAATTGACTGTCATGTTGTATCTTTTTTCATGTGGTCACTTTGTCTCATCCATGTTCCAGCCCCCTAGAATATATGCCTGAAGCTTCATTTGAGACTATTGGTCAAAGGAGACGGATTTATTACTTATGTATTATTTTAAAAAAAGATTATCTTTAATTAAATTTATTATTTTAACTGTGAAATCAAGTGTGGGCACCTGTCTGCATAAGCTATTCATACCTAAAAAGAAACTCTTTAATTATTTCTTTGTGTACATAATACGAACAAGGTTAGGGTTAGGGTTGTGAACATTTGTCCTTCTTGTCGGACCTGTATGTATGAAGGTCTTAAATGTAACAGTTCATCAACATCAATCTAAGAACAGCTGCTGATGATTTAACCGAAAAAGAAATAAAAAACAGTTCAAAGTACAGTGACATAACTCAGAGCACAGAGCAGTCAACCTGTAGAATGGAACATTCCTTTATTGTTAACAATATCATTCTCTGTCCACAGATTGTTTAATAGTGACTTTTAATGCTAAGATATTTGTAAATTAACAGAATGTCTGTAGATTATAAACCCCATTTACTAGCAACTCCTCCATTTCCATTCCAGATTACTATAAACATCTTTACTCGCCTCTTAATGAAGTCAGCCCTTATTTTGGCTTATAATTTTAACAAATAGGTTTTCAGACTATGAGACACATTTTTGTAAGTCAGTGGAAACCATGTCATACACCTAGTTATTTCTGAGGAAAGGACGAGTATTGACCTCATAACTTGTTGTGCAGTGGACATTATTTGGATTCATAGCATGGCATTTCACCAGTCAGTCAGCAAGAATTATAAATACTGCACATACATGGCACAACTTTTGTATCTAAAACGTGTAATGTTAAGTTCTGTTATGCTGGACCATTCTGAATAATGCCGTACTTGTTCAGGGAACACTTTGGAGAAAGCTCTTCGCAAAATAGATCGGGAGGACATAGTGAACCATTGTGTGTTCAACATAGAGCTAGTGACAGATGACATGGAGAAAGCTGTAGCAAAAGTGCAGCTTGACCAATCAGGATTTGATGCCCTTCGGGAGGAGCTGGGACCTTCACGTGATGCTACTTTGCAACGCAGTTACGGTAGCCTCGACCCTGGTGAACGTGATTTCATGAAGGTAAGGTGGCTTCTCAGATATTAATATGCTGTGGCATTGTCTTTGTGAGACAATGTGCACAAGTGTTCTGGAAAGACTTGTGCAGCCCTCAAGCAAGCATACATTTTAAATGAAGCTCATTCCTGTGTCTTGGGCCCTTTTGCTCAAGTCACTTGGTTTCATAATGTGTAGCCCCAAGTTACAAAGGATCTGTTTAGTTACAGTCTCATAGTGATGTAGCACAGGTTAATTGTGGTTTCATTTTGTTACTTTTTTAACATACTGTGACCCGAGTATGAGTGACCTTTGTCGGCTTTCGTAACTAGGTGCTCTGCTGGTAGCTGAGAGGGGATCATTTTTTAAATCAAACTTAACACACTTCTGAGGTAAACATAGAGTTGATAACATCAAATGCAATAAAGGAGTATTGAATTGGAATTTATTTTACAGTGACAAGTCTAGGATTTGAACTGTAACTTCCTGCATTACGTTATATGTTTGCTCTGTTCTTGACATTCATATCTTAATGTATGTAAATTGTGGGCTGGGTAGCTCAGTCGGTATAGCGACTGACTACGACCTGGACGGTCCAGGATCGAATCCCGGTGGGGACGAGATTTTCCGCCCGTCCAGACCGGCCCTGGGGCCCAGCCAGCCTCCTGTAAAATGGGTACCGAGTCTTTCCCGGGGATAAAGTGCGGCCAGGGCGTGCTGCTGACCACTCACCCCCTTCTAGTGCCGCGGTCATGGAAGAGTAGAGCTATACCTCTACCCACCCTCTGGGCCACACTGCGCCTGTAACAGGATCAATTTACCTTTACCTTTACCTTTCTACCTTTTTCTGTACGTAATTTACCATATGTTATTTTAATGCAACAATGTTTATGGTATTTTGGGTGGTAAGACATTTGCATGTATTATGTCTAGTGTTTGTTACTTTTGTTTCATTGGCAAATACATGTATTGTTCTTGTATTGTTGACTGCAACTTATGTATTTGCTCCTGTTGATTCCTTTATGGTAATACACTTTTCTCACTGAGTTATGTGTCTCATTTTTAGGAGTCAGAATCTGTTGAAGAGCTGGCAATGTCAGACACTCCAACATACACTAATGGTGAGTTGTACTTTAGTAAACTCAAACATATTTATGTGTTATGTTACAAGACCAGCATGTATATGTACATTACTATTTAATGCTTCGTTTCTTTACATTACAAATATTCATTTGAGGCAATAAATTGCAGTTAAGCTTAAACATTTAATCCTCTGTGGGCTTAAAATGATTCAGCCCAGTATTTGATGTTTTTAATACTTAATCCCATCACTCGTGTGACAGCCAAGATTTATAAGTATCTTAAATTATAGGGGGAAACAATATTTTTATGATTGAATTAGAAATACCTGGTAATGTTCAGCGCTGTAAGATTATAAATATTTTGTTTGGATATTTTCTTGTGTTTGTTGTCACATGTTTTGACTACTTCTACAGTCCCTTATAATTTGTAACCATTGTCGATGGGAAGCTGTTTCATCCATCAACTGGCAGTGTGATAATTTTTGTATTGATACTTTTCTTCTTCTATGTGGTTATGAATGAAATAAGGGATGCAAATAATGAGTTACACAGAAACACAGGCATAGGGGCTAATTCTTGTAAACTCGCTCTGGAAGATACTATGGACTTGTCACAAGACAGGCTATGTAGTGAATGAATTATTTATTTATTTATTTGTAGGATTTCCTTTCAGTGTGACATCCCTTGTTCTGAAGATTCAGGTCATCTGGCATATTATGCCATTTCAGCTACTAAATAATTACCATTGTTTCAGAGGCAGAACATTCCTCCAAAATGTAAATAATTATCTACTCGGTGATGCAAGATACGCATAAGATTCCGGAAGACTTGAGTGTTCATGTTCACCTCTGTGAGAACCTCAGATCCTGCATCTATTTATGTGGTTTTTTTTTTGTATTGTGTTACTTTTACTTTATAGACAGTGGCACAGTCAGATCGGAGGAGGATAAATACACAGGAGAAGAGAAGGATCTCGGGGACATGATGGAGGAGTTCCTGGCTCACAAACAGCAGAGCACTTCCACACCACTGAGACAACAGCATACACAACCAGATGGCAGCAGTACAAATCAGGAGATGTTTCAGGATGTGACAGAACAGCTTGAAAGGCTCGAGACAACATCACCAAGTGTTGTCACACACACACAAGGTACATGTACATATCATGGTTATTGATGGAAATTGGTGAGGAAAATTAGGATTGGATATTCAGCCAAAGGAATTCACATTTAAAGAATTACACAGTGCACTAGCTTTGTTATCTCCTTGCACTATGAATTGCACAGTATCAGTTTTGATATTGTGATAAGTGATTTGATTTCCAGTTCTTAAGTTTTATTATATGTTTCTAATGTCTAAGAAGTCTTGGATAGTGGCAACCTGATACGTTAGCGTTGTGTGGTTATGCTTAGTGTTGTTTGGATCTTTGGATCTGTAAAGGAGGGACTGGAAAGGTTATTTGACAGATATTGATAATTGAGACATTTTTAGGTATTTTGGCAGTGTGATCTATGCAGAGACGTTACTTGCAGTTCAGCCTTTCCAGTCGGCCTGTTACAGACCTGCAAAACAGTATCACGCACCTTTTTAAAAGTCTGTACAAATACCATCATCGTGTGGGTTGATATATTCTGGTGGGGAACCGGAGCACATTTGTCTACTACTTTCCATTTTTTTTATATAATGCGAAATGTTTTGAAATTTGTAATTGCCATTGTTCATATCTTTTAATTACATGATTTGTCTGTTTTCTATACTTACACAAGTACATTTTGTAGACTTATGTTTTACTGCATTTGGAATTAATCTTTCAAGTGAGGGATGAAGTTAGTGTGTTTCTCTATTGAAATGGGCTGTCACAGGTTTAGGGCAAGCATTTTGCTTTTCTGTAAGAAACAGCTGCAAGTTATCAATGCAGTTATCTGAGGCTCTTACGTGACTGTGTTGGAACACAGCTCGTGTAAATATTTTCTGTATGTACAGTAAAATACAGTACAAGTAATCATAAGGTTAATCATCCCCTTTGTGTTTATAATTAAACTAGATTGGAATGTATGTATTTGTCTAACACAACTATATGATGGTAGAGATATGTATAGAATTTATTACATAAAAAACATAGTATAGCTGCTTACTAAGTTTTTTCATTTCTCAACCTGAAGATGGCCAATGTAAAGGGCCAAAACATGTAGTTGTTCTTCATGTAATAAATTTTATACATATCTCTGCCATCATATAGTTGTGTTAGACAAATACATACACTCCAATCTAGACAGTACATGTACTAACACAAAGTTTGGGGAGTCCAAGAATATCTGTGAATGTAATGGACAGAAACTAATTTTGACACTTATGTTTCTAGTACATTGTTTTTAAATGAATTACATCAGTAGTCAGATTACATAAGGTAGCTTAATCTATCATGAGAGTTGTGTTGTAATGGTTTTTTGTTTTTGAAGTATTCTGTAGAACAGGTGTAGGTGTGTATCACAATAAATTATGGGTAAAAGCATTTAAAATGTAGAAAAATTAGTTTATTTTATATGTTGAGAGGGATATGGTAGTTCTGAAATTAATGTAATATCCTCTTTTTATAGAAAGAGGATTTGAGATTGTCACTGTCTGGTTTCTTAGGTGTTTATATTATATTTATTATCTTTGCATGCAGGTTGATTAATTTTATTGTCTGATTCATTATTTTAAACAGAGGTGGGCAAACGCTAGAACTCCAGGTGACAAATTAGCAAAGTATGAAGATGGAGGAATGTAGTATACCCTGTTGGTTTACTTTTCTGGTGTACCGAAGTGCACAGTAGAAATGTGTATCAAAATCATGATATTTCCAGTCTTAATCTTGACTCAAATTGGTGAGTCATCCACATCATACCATTCCCACATTTATTACTGGAAGAAAAGAGCCGTTCTACTATAGGATAGGTTGTGGGGCAGTGAAAGAAGATTTTTCACTCTCACTGGTAATTGAATCTCATTTCTTCAGTCTTCTAGCTCTTAACCTATTTCGTGTACCCACTGAGCTTAAGTATCTGGCCCTTTCGTTAATGGCAATATGATGTATGATTTACACAAATGCGGGGAGAACTTCGCAGGTCATGTTTTCCAGCAATTTTATCCTTTATCGGATAAAAGTTTGAGATTTAAGTTGAAGTAGTCTTTGTTTCTGTTGGAACGAATATTTGGTATTTGCTTATGCCTGCTTCTTATGTGGAAAGTGTAATCTGGTAAAATGTCAGTGTGTTTTCTACCTCTGTTTCATCAGTTGGCATGGTCAGGTGTACCTTGTTTTATCCCAGCACTGCTACTGCCTGTGTGTTATTCTTTGGGCTTGGCATCACTTTGTGTTTTTCAGAAATACCATCACCCAAGATGTCACAGACACCTCCACCAAGTCCTGCAGAGTACCATGATCAACTAGGTAAGGTTTGCCACGTGTGGCAATGTGGTGTATTATGAAAATATTTAACATTCTGTATCTCAGTGTGAGTGGATGTGTTTCATATCAAGAAATTTGTCATCTTTTAAAAACAAGAAGCTACAAGGAGTGGAAATGACAAACTTTGTAAAGGAAGAAGTTAATGCAGTCCAGATCTCATTGGGTTAGCCTAAACTAAAGAGGGTTGAGCTCATGTGACTTCACTTGAACCTGTCGTGACCTGACTTTAGCTAAAGTAAATGAACCTAAACCTAATGTAACCTAATAAATCAGAACTAAGGCAATGAAGCCATTCCATGCCAGACCAGGCTGACCAAACTTAACAAACTGCAAGCACATAAAGACAAGGCTAGTCAAGCCCAAGGCTAATATAACATAATAAATCAAAACCAAGTGAAGTGAAGCCAGATCAGTTCAGACCACATGAGGGCAGATCAGGCTTGACTAGTAAACCCAAACTCAAGTCCAGTGAACTTAAACGGAGCATTTCTAACCTGAACATAGTGTAATGGGAGACCTGAACTGTAAAGGTAGGAAAGGTAAAGCTGCCCCTTTTCTAAATTGCTTTTGGACCCAATTGTGGGTACAGCAGATGACTCTGCTGCTGTCTGTTGACTTGTATAGGAAGTGTCTCAGCACTGCAATAATCTCATTGGAAATGTCGGTAGCTCCCCTGTTCTGCGATTTTGTGGAACACATGGTTTCATTCTTGAAACAAAATTGTCCTGATGTTGCCAGATAGAAAGTACATAAGAACAGCTAACAGAATCTCTAGTCCAAAATTTCAAATGGGAGTTTGCTGCAATTCTAGAAGGTTCATAACGAGATTTTAACAGATGGTAGTGCACTAATCCATTGTAGTTTATCAGTTAATGTAGGTGTATAGGGGAGTGGAATTACAGCTCTTTGCAGTCTTAACCTTGGCACTAGAATGAGGTAAGTCATCAGCTTCATGTCTCTCTTGCTTGACCCCTGAAGAAAGAGTCCCTGTTGTCAATTGAGGTGGAGGCTGGGTGGCCTCATAGGCAGCCTGGATGCTCTGGAGAAGAGAATATTCAAACTGTGATCCCTCTGTTGACCAGGTTATAGCCTAATCTCTGTGCAGACTGAGTTATCCCACATTCTCACCCAAACTGTGGTGCACTTTAACCATTTGAACGTACAAAAGGAAAGACTAAATTAATATCAGAATTTTGTGTGAATAAACATTACTGTGCATGACCGTAGGTTGGTGTTGTAAGAAAAGCTGAAGTGTTTGTACTAATAGAATTCATCACAATATAATAACACCCCCACCGGAGGCAACCCAGCTATAAGGACCAGCCACATGTACCTCGGCCACAGCTATGAAATATTTATAATTTTACGTACTGACAGTACTAAAAATTGTGTTCCATCCTTCTTAATTCACTTGTAATGCATAAGGGATCCCTAATGCAAATGAAAAACAATATGGCAAAAAAGTGATGTAAAAATAGGTTCCTAAGCTCAACCTGAAGATGACCCCCAAGGGTCGAAACATGTTGTAGTAATTTTAACCTACATAATTATAGTTGTGTTGACGGAAATTTTTATGTTATTTATAATAAACTAAATGAAGTGTTTGTGTTGTTCCTTCAGGAGTGGAGCAATATCCTGATGAAGGAACACACGTTCCTCAATCAAAAACTTGGGAACCGGAGGATCTGGACATCAACCTGATTTCGAACCGACAGCTGCCAACTTTGGTGCAAGGTAACTATGATTCATCTCTTTTGATATAATGCATATCAAAATGTAGAGTAAGAAGTGGTTTTATTAGTGTACAGTTGTGTGCAGATTCTTCTAAATTTCAACTGGTAAGTGTTCTTCTTTGCTTGTATTTTAGCACAGTATTTTTGCTTTCACATATTTGGGATGTATGAACCAAGTAAATGTGCATACAGGTAACTGAGCAGGGTGTTGCATAGTGTCTGGCAGTATGAATTCACATTAATCAAAGGAAGGTTATGTAGAAATCTCTGTATGTAAGTAAGTGAGTCAGTTGTTGTCATACAGCTGACACAAGTGGTAACATCAGTTCACCGCTTTCGTCGTTGAATCCAAACTAGTCAAGATGCATCAGTGTAACAGAATGGAATTCTTTAACCTTTCGGCGCCGGAATTATTTTTTAAATTTTAGCATGCCCTATATATAAAACGTAAATAATACAGGAACCAAATACATTAGAATTATGAAACAAACTGCATTTTGAAGAGGAAAAAATGGAGAGTATATACCATGTTTAAAATATTCAGTACTTATATTTGTTGAATAAATATATAAAATGCAACATTTAGAGGTTAGCGGTGCAGTACGACCACTATAGTCTTCGTTAGGCGTCAAAAGGTTAAGCACTTCAGAATGTACGAGAGAACTTTGTCATGTATACAGTTTGTAACTTGTCTAATATCACATAGTTACTGGGGCCTTCTGATGGTACTGGGAGACTTTACATCAAATTTGTGATATGTTGTGCACTGAAATTGCATTTTATTTGTTATCTCTTAAAATTATAAAGTTTTCTTGGTGTACTATGCACACAGTGGGGAATAATATATGTCTCTGTCTGTCCAAATATTTATCTTAGACAGAATTTAGTACTGCAGTGGGAATATGCAATGTGTATTGTGGGGTGAATTTAATTTCGGTTTATGCTAGTTCAGTACAACCCCAAATTAATGTGAAGATCAGCTCAAACATAATTGATTTTCTCAGCAACAGTTCATCCAACAAAACATTTTGCTTAACATTAAATACAGATTTAATGATGGAGTGTGATGCAAGACGGTATGTGGGAGCCTAGACAGCTTAATCAGTATGGTGATGAAGGTATAGGCTGGTTGTATAGGGTTTTATTCCCTGAAGGGAAGGTATCTATCTCTTCACAGTATTGAAACAGTCCCTGGGGCTCACCCAGCAGAATGAACATTAAGTTCCATGTGTTTGCTCTGCAGACTTGAACTGGTGGGGGCATGAAGCCAGCCAACTGCTCATTCCACCTAGTGGTAAAGTTCATGTGTAGAGCTGTACCGCCTCTTCCCCATATGTCTTCATGGTACAGGGACAAGCTAACCATTAACCATTTATCTTGAGCAAGGACATATGATTTGTGAGACTGTAGTGTGATTAATTTTGTGACATAGTATTTATTTATATATATAAGCAGAAAGAATATCAAGGCTATACAAAGTGTGCAGCATTACAGATGTGTGACTGGGAAAATATATGTTTACACCTTGGTTCTGCATCATTGTTGAGGCTATGCCATGACTAAGGTGCCAGCCCCTCACCTTGCAGAGTCCCAGGTTTGTTCCCAGGCCATACCATATGGGGTTTGTCCTGGACATGCAGCGCTAGGGCAGGTTTCTGTCTGAATACTTGGGTTTTCTCCTCTCAGTGTTATGCCACCAGTGCTCCATACTCATTTTCTATCACTGATGTTGTGCTGGTTGTTCTGCACAAGGTGTGCCAAACTTCAGGATCATATTATATGAGGCATTTTGAGTAAAAAGTGGTGTGTCAACATATACTCGGTTATCAGTTGTTATGCTGCTATTAGCATTTTAGTGTGTATACATAGGTGAAACCAAAAATATTACAGTGTGTGGGTTTTTCCTACTGAAAAAATAAAAAGAGAATTATGTGTTAAAGGAAAGGTGTCCTTTAACTCTTAATGTATTGTACGTCCTGTGTCCTGTAGTACCACGAAACGAAGGCAGCATGTAACATCAGAAGAATATTGTGTTAGATAATACCAGAAAAGAAGGACATCAGTTTTTAGTTACATTACTGTGTTAGTTATGTTTATTAATGTAATTATACAACAGCATGGATGAAAAACATGTTTTGGTTAGATAATACCAACAAACTTTAATTTTCAGTTGTGTTACACTGATTACTGTTGAAAATGTCCTCTGTCTTTCTGTACACACAATTCTGTTCTTCTCAGAGAAAATTTGTTGCCTTTCTGATAATTTCATTGTTTTCTCTTATGCAGTTAGCAGACTTTATGATTTCGTGCAAGAGTTCTCATCTTGCCAGCAGTTTTTACTAGTAGTCTGTGTCGTTCATGTGGCCTCACAAGAAGCAATCAAAGAGCTTGAGATCTATTGACTGGCAGGCCAAACCTGTGGACCAAAATGGGTACAAGATACACAGTAGTTGTGCATGCTAGAGATGGGAGTAAGCCTGCAGGAGGTTTATAGGAACATACCACACGGTAGAATAGAGTATCTTAAAATATTCAAATGCTTACCGCAATATAATGGTTGATGTTTGGGTGACTGTGGACACAGAATTTTTTATTCAAAATTACTTTTGTAATAACATGCTGAAGTTTGGCACACCTTATGCAGAACAGTCTGTATAATATATGTCCTGAAGCTTTTGTGGCTACAGAATTCAGTAAAATCGTAAGCAGATAGCTGTGTCAAAGTGTGAAAATTCTCCAACCTTTCAGAGACTGACTTTGTCCCCGTCTTCAGGGTGCTGCTGATAACTTGATACCCTTCTGTCTGGTATATATACTGCTATGGCATAAGTGTCTTATATGTTCTTGACATCTGATTTCAGTTCTACATGTCTGTCCCACATATGTTTTGCCACATTTACTTGGAATGCAATACACGTCAGGTGTGCTCAGGCCTAGATTATCATTGACTGTTCTTAAAGTGTTGATAGTTTTCTAAGGCATTGATAGTTTTCTTCACTGGAATACAATTTGAAATGGAGGATTTTTACACCAAGACAAGGCTGTCTGCCCCAAAAGATTTTATTGAAGCTTGTATAATCTCCATATATGACAGTGTTGTTAACCCTTTGATGCCTAACAGCCCCTATAGTGGTTGTACCGCACCGCTAACCTCTAAACGTTGCATTTTATATATTTATTCAACAAATACAGGTACTGAATATTTTAAACATGGTATATACTCTCCGTTTTTTTTTTTCTCTTCAAAATGCAGTTTGTTTCATAATTCTACTATATTTGGTTCCTGTTTTATTCACATTTTGTATACAGTGTGTTCTAAAATTTAAAAAAATAATTCTGGTGCCAAAAGGTTAA
>Ga0123357_10007016_pt1 | contig 13865 bp, 6 predicted proteins | sample TergutEmb28metaG_FD_89873 | JGI IMG/M metagenome (GOLD analysis project Ga0123357, IMG submission 89873) | Embiratermes neotenicus P4 segment gut microbial communities from Petit-Saut dam, French Guiana - Emb289 P4 | ecosystem: Host-associated > Arthropoda: Insects > Digestive system > Gut ... | reverse complement strand
TAACCGACTTCTGAGGTTGGGACGCCCATGAGGCGCGGTTACGTTGTCCCGATGATGTGAGTAGTGATATAGGAGGATGTAGTGCCAGGAGGGCCCTTAAACCTAAATTGTACTAACCTACCCAGACCATGGTCACTGCGGGAATCCTCCCCTTCAGAGAAAATTCCCACAGTAGAGCCAGGAATCGAACCTGGGACCTCATGATTAGTGGGCAGAGACTCTGACCACTAGACCACGAGGCTGGTCCACTGGTTATTGTTGTAATGCAGAAAGTGGTACCCATCAACAGCAAATGTAAACTTTGAAAGGAAAAGAATATGCATTTAGAAGGTGAAGAACCAAGTCTTCAGACGTGTTACACCATGTAAACTGGTAAATAATTACTGATGTTTTGAAACAGCTTCTTTGAAACCAGTAACTATTTACCTGGAAATGCAATGTAACATACCAGAAAACTTGGATCTTTGTCAGCACTGCTGTGAGATACAGAAGTCTTGTGGAAACCACAGGATGTTAATTAGTTGGTGAATTCTGGAATTCATTGTGGTATTTTAATTCACTAGCAATTTTAGATTTATGGAAATAAATAAGTATAATTAAATAATGTTATATAATATAATTATGAAAATTTCTGCAAAAATTACTTTTAAAATTCTCCTTATCAGTTCCTTGAAATAGTCACACAACCTCCTTACAGCTGTATCATATCCATTACCATACTGATAATATGTTTTAACTTTGATACATTACTTCTTTACAGTCATGCAATCAGCTGTTGTGACTTGAATGAGCATGCAACCCATTGTTGCCACTGTGTTGTTATATCACAAGAGTATAAATATTCTTAACATTGTTTTCCATTCCACGTGTCTGTATAGAGTTTCATTTTATCTAATTTTTTTTTAGCCACTGTAATCTCATATACTGGAACTGAATACACAGAGTTGTAATTTTAAGCTGATTAGGCCTCTGTATGGGGGGGTGTACCGTCTTTCCCACCACCCACCTGCTGATATGAAACACTCCACTTTTACATTATTACAAATTGATTTATCACATGTGTGAAGCAGCTTTCTTATCGTGTGATCATGATCCATACCATGTGATAGGTGTGTGGTAGCATATATTGAAAGTAATGACTGATGTAGTCAGGTAATGCATCTTCATCTGATGAAGTACTTTGTACGATGTTAGTTTTAATGTATGGAATTTGTTATGCATGTGTGAGTATAGGGTGGCCAACCATGTGGAAGAACTGAGTGTTGTAATATGGGGTTATCACCTGTCTTTTTAAGTTCAGGAGGTCTTGAGTCCTGATCTTGCCTGGCAGACACAATTGCTTTGTCTGAGGTTGTTTCGTGGGTGTTCCCAGTCTCTCCATTCAGACTGGCATAGTTCCTTAAAATGAGTCATATCCTGACCTGGTATGTGATGCCATGTAATGTGGTCCAAAGTATGAATCAGACCTGAAATCTTGCTGTTCTGGCTGAAGTTTGTCATAGTTTTTCTCAATATTAACAGTTGCATTCTTAAAACAGCATGGGCTCTGACATTTGAGGTTCTTATAGTGGTGCTGCTGAAGGGTCTTGCTCCCTGTGATGTTATGCTGTGTTGTTGGGTACGTAGATCCTGAGGTCTGAAAAGATCATAGTGCCTTACAACTTGGACTGCTTGGTCCAGAAGGTGAAGGAACTGCAGCCTGTCTATAAACATTAGGAACTATGGACCCAGCAATACAGCTTAGCATCTGAGAACACTGGAATCTTCAGGATGGTATTATCTTCATATTTTTCCTAACTTATTGTCCAAAATCATTCTGTAAGGCAACAATGCATAATTTAAGCTTTATCCTACCAGGGTGGGTATTTAAATTATATTGAATGGTTAATGAAAAACATGAGTATTATTTGAACAGAAAAAGATAAAATTATGAAATAAATGGCATTTTGTGAACAACATAACAGGTTATGCGACATGTCTTAAAAATGCAGTAAATGTCCTTGTTCCGTAAGTATATAAGATGAGCTTCTAGAGGCGTTTCCCTTTGTGTGTTTGTATACACAAACACATGTCTTTCAAATGTTAGAGCAACAATAAATATGCCAGTGTCGATCATTGATATCTGTGAAAAGGAAACATCCACATGCCATCTTGGAAGAACACTGGCTATCATTTAGTAGACATGGATGTCCTCAGAGTCATGGCTGCCCTTATTGAGGCTTCTTTGCTGCCATTTGTCTCAGCCCCTCCCTATTATTGCTGAGGTGGTACCTTCAAACGTACATAACTGCCAGATCCCGTAACTCTCTGATTCATTGCAATTGGTCTCAGTTTGTCCGAGTTGTTGCTGACTTAGAACCTTCAAATATGTGTAACTGCTTCATCCAACAACATACTGATTCATCGCAATTTGTCTGTGTCCCTCTGATCATTGCTGGGATAGTACCTTCAAGGACATATAACTGCTTCATACCACAGTTAACTGATTCATTGCAATATATCACAGTTTCCCCTGATCACTGCTGATATAGTACCTTCAAGCACATGTAAGTGCTTCATCCCACAACTAATTCATAGCTATTTTTCTGAGTCCCCTCTGATCATTGCTGGGGTAGAACCTTCAAACACACCTACCCACTTCATCCCACAACTTATAGATTGAATGCAATTTGTCTCAGTTCTCATGATAATTACTGAGATCATACCTTCAAACATATTCTTGCTTCATCCCACAACTTACAGATTCGGAGTAATTTATTGTGGTCCTTCCTGATTGTACATTCAGAATCACATAACTGCTTCATTCCTCAGCTTACCAATTCAGATAATTTTTCATTGAGCACTGTATAAGCTGTATTGTTTGTACAATGTCATGAACTCAAGAAATATGAAAGAAGATAAAAGTTACTTGTTTCTGGAATAAAAGTACTTTATATTTAAACATTTGTGATGAGATTGAACAGTCATCCTGAAATAGCATCACCATCACTTTACCAGCTGAGTGCAAAACATTTGTCCTGGGAAAGATTTATTTTCAGATTGAATATGGGGGATCCATTCATGAAACACACAATGGAAATTTACATTTCACCCACACACACACACACACACACACACACACACACACACACACACTTAAACATGTCACTTAAGACTCTGCTTGAGGCTGTGGTTTGCTTATATGTTTTCTAACATTCTGCGCTTAGGATTTTCATCAGAGAAGTTGTTATTGGAATATTGTCAGTTATGGTGTATTCAGCATTAAAAATAGATTGTGTTGCCTGCTGGCTTTTGTTTGCAACAGTGGCACTTAACATTGTCACAGTTTAAATTCCTATTTTCTTACATGGTGCTGTCTGGTATGTGTAGTTAACCCTTTGGTAAAGGTAAAGGTAAGGTTTACCCTATAACCTGTCATGAAGGCAGAGAGGGGGAGTAGAGCTATAGCTCTACTCTTTCTTTAACCTTGGCAGTAGGTGGGGGTGGGTGGTCAGCACCATGCCCTGGCCACCTAAGCCCCGGCCATGTTCCGGTCCTCATTGTAGTTGAGGCTGGGTGGGCCCTAGTGCTGGTCTGGCTGGGTGCAGACAATCTCGCCCCCACTGGGATTCAATCCCCGGACCGTCTAGCCTGGAGCAAGCTGTTATACCTACTATGCAATCTTGGCCCCAGTTAACCCTTTGGTGCCAGAATTAAATGCCTGTATTGATCTGCAGAAGACTGGAATTTCTGTCGGGGTTGCATAAGAGGGCTGAATAAGTGCAGGTATAATTACGTGAAATTTGGCATTTTGGGCATCACACTGCCCATTACATTACATGTGTTTGTTTGGTGCCAGATGATTTGGATGACAGTATTATGCTTGTGGATAATTGGGAAGTTGTGTGTGTTTGTGTGTGTGTGTGTGTGTGTGTGTGTGTGTATCTGTAGCTTATCACTGTCTTTTTCTTAAATTTCCCCTGTTTTTATGTGTTTGATCACATAGTCCAGTTTTCCACTGCAGATTGTGAACAACTCACTTTACTGTGATATTTTAACAAGTTACTGAAGTAAGATTAACCCTTTGATGCCTAACGACCACTATAGTGGTCGTACCGCACCGCTAACCTCTAAACGTTGCATTTAAAATATTTATTCAACAAATACGGGTACTGAATATTTTAAACACGGTATATACTCTCCGTTTCTTTCTCTTCAAAATGCAGTTTGTTTCATAATTCTAACGTATTTGGTTCCTGTTTTATTCACATTTCATATACAGGGTGTGCTAAAATTTAAAAAATAATTCCGGTGCCAAAAGGTTAATAGGGGTTTTGTATCAAGAGTGGGGCTTTGGAGTAAGCGTTTCATTTGATTCATCTTTAGTCTAGCTTTGTAGATTGATTGCAGTCTTGTGGATTGAGGCTTGGCGTAGTTGTATAGGATGTTTTGGAAGAACACACTGCCAACTTCTTTAGGGTTAAACTGAACAGCTTGAGGATGTGCCCAAATTATGTAGGAATGGTGAAAAGGAGTGTGGTTACTGAGAAGGGGTATGGTTACTGAGAATCAGGAGAGGGTTGAGGAGGAAGAATGACGGTAGTATGTTCCTGCTAATTATTAGTATCCTCCTACAACACTGCGCAGTGTTGTAACTGAGACAAATGCGCTGTGAACACCCACTGCTGTGAAAATTTGGGAACTTGTATATGGAACAAACAGTGTGTCTGCAGTAAATTGTACAGGCAAGTTATTTATACATTAATTATGTAGAATTATTGTATCATGTAATATAAAATCTACCACCTCAGAGTTCCAGCAGTGGCAAAAGGTCTTTCCCCTTCTCTGAAATATCCAGACTGCCTCTTGGTTCAAAAGTTGAAGGTTCAAGTCATCTGGGATATTATGTTATGTCGACTGGTAAACAGTGATAGTAAAGGTGAAGGCACTGTGATCCTTCGGTGCCGCTGACAGTTTACCCGTTGACATAGTGTAACATCCCAGAAGACTCGAGTCTTCAGCAACACTACTGTGAGATTTTTTATTTATCTTAGTAATTAACTAACTTGATGCACAAAATTTTTGTTTTACAGTAAGTTCATTTCATGCCTCTACATGTTTCAAGCACCATGTGTTCATCATCAGGGGATCAAAATTGTATTATACAGCCTCTGGTATCATCACACCTATAGGTGTGATGATACCATGATGATGAGCGCATGGTGCTCAAAACATGTAGAGGCATGAAATAAACTTATTGTGAAACAAAAATTTTGTGCATCAAGTTGGTTAATTACTAAGATAAATATACTGAGATGCACGGTCAGCAAAACATCAAAACTACTGTGAGAGCCTGACATCTCACATGCTTTGAAAGTCATTATTGGCAGACGGCCAGACAGACGTATTGATACCATGACTCCTTCTTTCTGTATTTGAGCTAACTATGCAGAACATAACAGCAGCAGTAATCGGAGTAATGTATAAGTATAATATTTGTGATTTGACATTAGACTATGCAAAGTACATTTTTCACTGTTTTGAAACCTAAGTGTAATTGTTAAGTGCACAACTGAAACGGAGGTAATGAAGCCAAAGAAATACATGTGTTAGTAAGTTTATGGAGGTGGATGTTACTGTTGAAGGCTTCCAGTTTTTATTTGTTACAATTATTACTAACCAGAACATTTGAGAGTATGCCAAACGAAGAAGTCTTGAAGTAGATGCTGCCAACAAATGCCACACTCACAGTACTGAATGTCTGGAATGGCCACTTGAGATCTAGTCACAGGTGTTGAACTCTTGAATATTGAACCACAATGTTGACACTGCCAGTTGCTCAAGGTTAGCAAGTCATGTAATACGTGCAGGTAGTTTTGGCTTCGTGACTAATGTGTGTACCTTCATAATTCAGTGTTGATCCCCTTAACCAAAAAATGCGGTAATTGTATGGACCATGGATCATTGAGCAAGAGAGAGTGGGTTGGTTTCCAGCTGGTAGACACTTGTTCCTATTCTCTTTCTTATTCTGGGTAACATAAGAAAGAATTAGGTCAGTATGGTCCTGACCTTTTTACTTGTTGACAGTGGAGATATCTTCAAAGGTGACCTCTGATAAAGATTTACTGTGTCTATCCTTGATCATGTAAGAGGAAACTTCTTGATAAAGTTTGAACGAAGTAATCCTGTTGTGTATTGATTCTATATATTCACTTTATTATATATATTTCAGTCAACACAACCATATAACCAAAGCATAGGTTAAAGCGACATGTTTCGACTTAAAAAGTCATCGTCAGGCTAAGCTAAGAACCGTGAAGTTCTTTACAATGTGGCTGTGCTTGTTCTTGATAAAGACTAGTTATTATGCAATTTCAGAAAGTTTTATTTCTGGTTTTGTGTGTGTGTGTGTGTGTGTGTGTGTGTATGGGGAGAATCACATGTGTAGTAAAATCCATCCATTGATTCAGTCATGAAAATCAATATTGCAGTAGGGGATTGATTTCCTGTTGTATTTTCCCTTCTGTTTATTTTTTATGTTTGTTATCCCTCTTTTATTTTTTCATTCACTTTTCCTTTCCTTTCTTTTCCTCTATTTAGAATTGCTACCAAAACATAGCTCCTGCACACCATACGTGTGACGTTGTATTTGTGTGCCCTTACCTATCATGCTGTAGCATGGATCAGTTAGTCATAATTCAAACAACAAAGATTAGGAACTGTTTTCTTGTCATAATGTTGTTAAGGGCTTGGTGAATCCATTAATACATTTATTAGGTTGTACTAAAATCGTGTCTTACCTATATTTAGGTTCATATTAGTGTTTTCCTGTGTCTCTAAGTTTAATTTGTTGTGCACTACTGGACTTATTTTGAGAACATTGTGCTTTAATGTAATAAAAGAACTTCAGAAATGTTTGGGTTTGTGAAACAGAAAATTGTTACTCTTGTATGGACTTTGTGACAAAGGTAGAAACTCAACTACTGGGACCTGTACACCTGCCATTCTGCATGCAAACATTGGCTAGCTGTCAGTTGGAATAATTTATTACTGTTAAAGAACTAAGACCCCACAATCAGAAACTTCTGATGCATCTTTTTGTCTTTTGAGTGGTACAGCTGGGGAGTTGTATAAGTGATGCAGGTTTAAGAATTTATCATTCAATCAGTGTTGTTATCTGTAGATGCTGTATACGGTAGGGGTAGCCTACATGTCATGAATAACGTAAAGGTAAATTTATTGCAGCACTTGCCATGAAGGCATATGTGGAGGTGAGGTGTACCTGCACTTATTTGTAGCCTTGGCACTGGGTAGGCATGATTGGTAAGCTTCACCTTTATTCCTGAGGAACGAGGTCATGGTACTTACTGAATGAGGAACTGGTCAGGCCACAGAGCTGGTCTAGACACTTTGGAGAAGAGAGCAATCCTGTGACAATCAAACCCTGAATCCTGCATTATCCAGCCCATAGTCAAGACATTGTACCAATTACACTTCCCTATCTCTGTGAAAGGGCATTTTGCCACTTTGATATGTCAGGATGTGTTCAAATATGATTGTGGAAACTTGTTGTCATGCAAAGTTTTCTAGTTTCCTGGGCAGGATAAGAAATTTAAACTGCGTCAGAATGTTTTAAGTGAGTGATGTGTTGTGCTGGAAATATTGTATACAGTGGGAGAGTGTTATTACAGGCATTCTTTTGAGAGTCTTTCTATAGAGTCTCTCAGCACCTTCACAGCCTTTTGGATTATGATGAAATGTACCTGTGTTGGTATTAACCAGTTATGATTGTTACATGAAAGACCAAAAAGTTTCATTTTTGCCCATGATTACTTGTAGTTAAGTTCTTGATTGAATTTCATGCTGCTTATTTCCTGCAGGGCATTTTCCGCCTGGCATGTGAACATGTGCTAAAAGTGATGAAGAAGGGCCGTGAAACTCTGCTGACATTGCTGGAGGCATTTGTGTATGACCCATTGATTGACTGGACACCAGGCAATGAAGCAGGGTATACAGGTATGAGCCATAACTAGGACTCTTCCTACACACACCGTGCACTTCTTGCTTCCCATGGATCTGTACTCAGATTGTTTGTTCGTTATGTTGTAATGATCTGTAAATGTATTGGATATAGTCAGCAGCAAAGTTTTGATTGTTGCACATTTTGTCAGGTGCGGTGTATGGAGGTGGTCAGGCAGTGACCATGGAGACAAAGCTGAGCCGCAAAGAACTGGAGAAGGAAGTTACGCTAGGAATGTTTTGTGTTCGTGTGGCTGAGATGAAGGCTGACTGGTTAGCCAACAGGTATTTGGACTGAATCTTTAGTCTGTTCAGTAATTATTGTTTTTTACTGCACACTGTATCTTAGTGTGGTTGAGTGGTTAGCACTTGCGTTTCATATTCAGATTTCGGGTTGAATTCTTTATCTTCATCATTGAATGTGTTTTTACCTCATTTTATTCTTCTGTTTTTCCATTAAGTACTTCAAAGGAGACTCGCCACTTCCCCCAAAATCCCTCTCAAATCATTTTTCTGTCATTTTTATTCAGTGCCATTTATGCAGCTGGGTGGGACCAAGAACTAGTCTATACATTTTTAGAACAGAAAAATTGTTGCACCTACTGAATTTGAACCCCAGACCATACAACCACTAGCCTAGTCTCTATACCAGCTCCACTACCCCAGCTCCTGTTATTGTCAATGAAACTTTATTATTAACCGTTCTGCTCTGCTTTGCCTAAATTTCCAAATAAATTTAAATTACCCCAAATTATCCTAAAATTGTGGACAGAGGCCCACAGCTTGTGAGCATTACAGACTCTACCATGCAAAGAAAGGGGGCACGTGGTGGTGCAGTTGGTTGAGGCACTCCAATACAAGCCGGAAGGTCGCGGGTTTGATTCCTGATGTCATTGGAATTTTTCATTGACATAATCCTTCCGGCCGCACTGTGGCCTTGGGGTCGACTCAACTTCTAACAGAAATGAGTACTAGGAATATTTCCTGGCGTGGTAAAAGCGGCCAGTGCGTGGGGCTGACCTTACCACCTACATGTGCCAGTTGTCTTCAAATCTGGGAACGTCAACGTCCTGGAGCCCTCAGGGCCTGTCCAGGCCTGTAATGGGATTGCTTTTACCATGCAAAGATAGCTGGTGTTGAAGGGTTAAACAACCAAAGAATTGTTACCACTCATTGAAGGTATGTAACCAAAGAAATGTGGCATTTCCATCCTATGTGATGTTACCGTAATAAAACATTTGTGTATTTTGCTTGAAGGGATGAGTTATTGGCTGCCATGTCAGAGCTTGTGTCAAAATTAAACCAGTGGCTGGAAGTCCAAGGATGCATGAAAGTAGCCAAAGAATCACTTCAGGACTGCCACCAACAGATGACACTGGTGAAGGAGGCAGAGGCTTATGGCCCCTCTGCCCAGCATCCACTGTACACGCTGGCTGCACGCTATACAAAACATTGCTGTGCTCGAGATGCACAGGACAAGGCCCGTGCAGCACTGAGGGAGAAGATTGAGGACTGTGAGAAACATCTGAATTTGCATAAGGTTATTGATTCACTATCAGAGGAATTTTTTATGTTGATAATTCTGAAACTGTGGTGAACATGAACCATCAGATTTGATCGTACTTTAATTCTACTCCTGATGCTATTCTGACAGATTTCAGTCCCCAATTTTATTCTTTTTTCCAGCAAAATAAATCACTGTTATATGAGGGGTATTTGGCTTGAAATCATCGTGTAAACTTTGATGCGGATGATACTTTGTACAACATGTGAATTACTAAATTGGAAACTCAGTCAGCACCAACAGGTGCACTGTTCTATATGTATTGTGTATTTTTAATTTGCTCCTACATGTTTTGGCATAATCACCATCTTCAGGGAGCATACACCAATGTTGTTCAAACATGCAGCGTTAAAATAGTTGTACTGTCATCATGCATATCAGATGTGCAGTTTTCAGTTAAAATATACAGTATTAAAAATGTTATTGTAAGGTGATAGTATAGTTGTTGTCAGTTACAAGTTGCTTCCTTTTACAATTGGTTCCTTGTTCTATGAACTTCTATTTCTTTCTGATTGGGCCGGATCCATCTCTGTATGTTGCACATTGTTCGTTTGGAATGTGCTAGGAGACTTGTTGGTGCTGACTGAGTTTGTAATTTAATTTGCTATGTGTAAAATGGATAATATGAGAATATGAACTACTAATTTTGACCTTTTTTGCCAGTACATTGATACAATATTTTCTAAGATATTTTTGTGTGTGCTATCTGAGAAGATGCTTGCTCATAGTACGTAACTGGAACTGGTATCCTTATCTTCCTTGAGGCAGTGGTGACATACAAGACATCCCATACGTGTCATGATGTAAGCCACAGATAGATTGTAGATGCAAATGGTAGTATCTCTAGTACACTGTAGCGAAGATATCAACTAACATAGTTCTGATTAATCCTGTAAGAATAAGCTTGTGAAGTATGATGTTTGAGGTTCTTACAACAGTGTCTTGAAAGATTCAAAACTTCTTGGATGTGACACCATGTTGTTTGGTAAGAGATTTTTTTGAAGAGCTTGCTGCCTACATCTTCACAGTCTGAGAAGTCCAACTGACACAGCATCATAACCTGGAAGACTTCAATCTTCAGATTATAAAATATGTTAAGGAAAATGTATCATGTTAATGTAATCTGCACTGAGATTGTGACATTTTGTGTGCACTGTACTAGAGTAATGGAAATCCAAACCACTGGCACAGACTGACAACACACAGTCATTGCATTAGAGTCATTAAACTGTATTTCTGGATTTATGAATATGATCGTAAACACAATAAACTAGGATTGAAAATAGTATTAATTTTTTCAGGCTGCTCTGGCGTCAGTGAGGGGACCACAGCTGGCTCAGTGGCTGACGGAATTGAATTTCCCAATGGAAAAAGATAGTCACATGGTGTTTGACTTGGTGAAGGAATTCCTCCAGAATGCTGGTCAAAGCCAGATGATACTTCAAGTATGTTTAATTTTGTTTGTGTGTTGTTATTGTGTTGGAGATATTACACCTGATTTGAGTGCATGCAGAAATGGTTTCCTATACAACCTTCACAGTCACTTGCTTTGACCTGTTGAAACTATGCTGAAGTTTGTTATAATACACATTGGTACTGGTACATGAACCATTTATTTTGGAAGTGGTGCAAGTCACGTCTTTTTTTTTTAATGTGTTGACTGACTTGTGCAGTTCATTCTCCAAAAATAGTTGTGTGTATGACTATGGTTTCTATGTTTTTGTGATCGTTGGTAGATGAATTTTTTATTTCATTAAATTTTATGGAATGTTATTAAAATATTATTTCTCTATGTCATATTACTTCACTTTCAGAATTAGTGAATTTTCAAAATCATGGCTTTGGTCATATTCATAGTAGGGTTTTTAACTGAAACATATTGATAATATGATTTATTGAGATTTTATTTCTGCATTTTACGTGATGTGTTTTGTGTATCAGTTTTTACAATTCATGTGCTTATCTAACATAAGCTCATTTTTTCCCGAAATTTAATGTAGGCCACTTTAGATATAAGGGTCACCTTTTAATATGGTTTTCAAGTCTTACAACTGTATTGAGTGTAGAGGCATGTAAAGTCCTTAATTACAGTAAAACAATCTGATATATGCATGTTTGCACTAACATACAGCTATAATATTGAAGCTTTGCAACAGCATTTACATAGGCATGTAATTCTCACAATTACAGTGCGAGCAGTCAGAATCAGAGTTGGGACAACTGGCACAACAGCAGATACTGCTGGTACGCAGCTGTCTAGATCTGTTAAGTCAATATGGAACTGTGGCAAGTCTCTACCCAGCCTCATATCTGAACTCGCATCGATCAGTGTGCTATCGACGCTGGGCACAACAGGTGCTTGACAACTTATTGGTAGAGAGGTGAGTAGGCACGTATTACAACACGCGTTCTTTGTTGTATGCTGTACGGGTACTGTACATCATATGTCATACAGAGTCACCAATATTTCTTGCTTATTGACAGGGTGACTTGAGTTTTGGGGGTTATCTGAAAGATTACAGAAATTTGTGGGATATAGACTGGTTGATGGGCCTCTATATATTATGACATGATGGTGCTTTTTGTGACATGTTGGTAAGGTACATCATTGTGGGCTGACTGTGGCTTATTACTGGGTGACTGAATTTTATGGATTATCTGTGAAAGATTGCGGAAATTTGTGTGTTATAGACTTGTTGATGGGACCTTTGGTATCATAACATGAAGTTGATTCTCTGACATGTAGGTATGGTACATCATTATGGACTGTTTGTGGCTTATTGCAGGGTGACTGAGCCTTGTGGTTTATTAGCAGTAACTCATCCTTCATTTTGACTGACATAATTTTATATTCTCTATCTAAACATGTGCCAATATTGATGTCACTGAGCGTGCTCTGTCTGCAGCTGCCGTGATGTCCTACTCCAGTTCCACAGTCTCTTCTCCCCTGACACAGTAAACCACAAGCCATCCGGTCAGCAGGTTCTTGCAGTTTCATACCAACTTCAGACGTCGTTGGCTGAGGCCAATGCCCGCCTCAAGAAGAGCTACGAGTGTCTGGCAGCTGAAGGGTTACCCGAAGCAGGTGTCCAGTTAGATGCGGCGTACAAAGAGGCTTGTGCAGGGATCAGTGCGTTCTTGATTGGAGAGAAAGGTGCAGCAATGGCACTGGAGTGTGTCAACATAACAGCACTGTGTGCTTTAAACAAGCGTTACCTCATGATGGAAGCTGCTGCACTGAGTGAGTGACAGTTGTAATTCAAGTTCTAAAGTTGTTTATTGTTCAGTATGTTAACATCTTTATGTAATTAGGATGATATCTAGTACTTGGGGTGGTAGGTCAGTCAGTTACATGAATACAATTTATGGGTCAAATTTGCAATTCTGATTGGCATATTCATGGCTGGTAGAAAAGCGGGTCACAACTTAGGTCCCTAATCAGGTTCAGTTTAACATTGCTTCTTATAAATGTAGGTAGGGGGAAGGATGAGATGGTACTATAACTGTATGAAGAGGATTACATCCACCTTGAAAAGTATCTGAAAGAAGAATATTTCCATACCATTTTGTCTTTGTTCTGTGTCTGCAGTATTGTCATCCACATTGAACTGAGCTGGTTACCTTCTTTGCTGTTGGTTAATCAGTTTATTAGCATTCTTAGTTAAGACGTAACTGTTGTGGTAACTGTTGTTCAGGTGCTGGAGACTGCCTGGTGGACTTAACATCTCGGGATGGGGACTGGTTCCTGGATGAGATGTACCTGGTGAGCACACTGGTAACTGAGTTGGCTGGCCTTCTGCCATTACACCATCAACTTGACTCCACCACTGGAGCTGATACAAGAGTGGAGCTGGTGCTACAGTGTCTGAAGTCTGCACATAACATTTATAAGGGTCTGCAGGTATGAGTGTTTGTCAAATGCATGTGTGGAGTAGTTATTTTAACATGTTGTATAATCCTGTAAATTATGTAACTGTTTGTGAATGGTTTGATGTGTTACAAGGGAAAGTCAAAAATTATCCGCACTCTTGTTTTTCCAATTTATTTACACAAATGTAGGCCTGAACAAGTACGTCATTTTTCTACTTAGTCTCCTTCCTTTTCGATGCACTTGGTCCAGCGGTCCACAAGCTTGCATATTCCCTCCAAGAAGAAGGCTTTCAGTTGGTCACGCAACCATTTAGGCACCGCTTCCCGCACTTGTTTGTCCGTAGAAAATTGATGACCTCGTAATGCATTTTTGAGTGGTCCAAAGAGATGGTAGTCGGAAGGGGCGAGATCTGGGCTGTAGGCAGGGTGTTCC
>Ga0123357_10007015_pt1 | contig 13865 bp, 9 predicted proteins | sample TergutEmb28metaG_FD_89873 | JGI IMG/M metagenome (GOLD analysis project Ga0123357, IMG submission 89873) | Embiratermes neotenicus P4 segment gut microbial communities from Petit-Saut dam, French Guiana - Emb289 P4 | ecosystem: Host-associated > Arthropoda: Insects > Digestive system > Gut ... | reverse complement strand
GGGGGGGGGGGGGGGGGGGGGGGGAAGTCCGTACAAATTCCCGGGGCACGGCGGTCCGGAAGGGGCCCGACTGTGTTGCATATGTTTTGATACAGTAAATTTTGCAAAAAGCAGCCCTCTGAATCGATTGTTTTGAAAAGGCAGCTTTTTTTAAAACAAAAAGGTGTATTGTCCTCTAAGTTTTCATGTAACCATCTGATAGTAAAATTATAAAAGGTAACAAATTTTATATTTTTGTGAGAAACAAATAGCACTTGCGTTTTCGAGTCGTTAATTTTAAATACATTGTACGGATGTTGCAATTTGCGAAAATTTCCATTTTTCAAGGTTGCATTTTATATTTACTGCAATGTAAATTGTTATAATGCGATATCTGTTCCATGTTTCATTTGTATACCGGGCAGGGCACATTTGTTTTTTTTTTTTTTTGGCACATCAGTACAAATGTCGTTTAAATATTTATAGTCGGTCCGCCTTGGGGGGAGGGGGCGGAATAATTATTTCCCTCCTGGAATGAACTTGTTGTGGCTAGATGAGGGTATTGTCATAGCCCCAAAATTCTAAGCGTCGCGTGGGATTCGAGTCTAGGTACTCCGCATTGCAAGTATATTATGTTTCGGCTGCACCATCCAGCCGTCCTGTTGCACTCATTTCTGTAGTGGACACTTCACTGTTAGGCTAGAGAACATAACGATGGGTCGGTAACATTTGTGTTGAAAATATTTCAGTAGCCTGATGTTTCTCGAACACTTGGTATGTCATTCTTTGTGTACTTGAACAACTGTGTGTGTTATTTACTGACTTTTCTCTGCGTGAGAATTTCCTTGTGGGATTCAGTAGTGATATATGCACCATCATTCTTGGAAGAAGGTTCATGTACCCCAACTTTAACATTTTCTCAGGAATAGCCACGTGCTTTGTGAAGATAGTCGTATATCCGTTGCTGCTTGCTGTTTCTACTGACGTCAGTCTTATGTTCAACGAATACTCTTGCTGTGATTACGTTCTTAAAGCCGTCAGTATGTCCACAATATAAGCAGAGACATGTAAATTACGAACTCTTTTTTTTTCCATCACCAAAAATGCACTGCCTAAATATTGTATATTTTACAATTAACTTGCTGCTGCACGTTTCGGCGAAATTACCAAATTCAGGGAGCCTTGCACCAATGTTGTTAAAACGTACAGCAATAAGATAGTTTTATAATAATCATACATATCAAATGTGCAGATTTTAGTTGAAATATACAGTATTTGAAATTTTGTTATAAAACTGATAGTGTAGCCTGTTGTTGATTGCAAGTTGACTGCTTTAGAATTGGTTCCTTGTTCTACAAACATCTATTGGTTTTTGATCGGAATTGTATCCCGTCTCCGTATATTGTGTCTTGTATGTTTGGAGTGTGCTAGGAGAGAGTCTCCAAACAAACAATACGAGATATTTTGCTTGTTGCAAATCGTTTTTCGCAACACATCTCAGCGATCGCTAAAAAGTTTTACATTGCAGTTCGTACGGAAAAAAAAATTATTGTATAACTGTTAAATGTTTCTTTGTTTTAAATGCTGTATGTAGGTCCGTATAAGTGTTCTTGCTTTGGAACCTTATAGCTTCTGCTCGTTCTTCTCCACTGCCTCCGATATAATCGTGGATTTTATAATTTTCTTACAGGTTTTCCTAAATCTGCAGTACCATTCTGTTGCAAGTGACTGTACTTTGTTACAGTGTTGCAGTTTCTTAGTGTGACTCTATAATTGGGCGTTGCCGACATATGTAGGTCTGTTGGGGTCTTCTGGATAAGTACATCGCCTAGTGTAGAGGTAGCGACATTTCCGAGTATTGTTTTAAATCCTGCAGGTAAAAATCTCGAAATAACTAATTCAGTGAAAGAAAGGTGAAAGTTTACGGAGTCATAAAAGCCCACTGCCAACGAGTGTTGTTAATAGACATGTTTGTTCTTGTCCGTGAGTACCCTTATTAAGCCAGACCCCCTGCCTGATGGTTGCCATCCTGTTGTTCTTTACAATATCAGTAAACAATCAAGTATTCTCTCCAACACAACTGTTCATTATAGCGCAGCTACATGTTTCGGTGCATAATTCGGACCATCATCAAGCTGTCACATTAACATTTTCATGCAGTAGTCTAATGAAGGCCCGTGTAAGGGACCTCATGTACTATTGTTGTCCTTTCGGTATTGTTTACAACTGTTCTCATCATCGCATTTCTTCTAGCCAAGCACAAAATGTGACACCTCGCTTCCGTTTGGAGAGCCCTGTTGCGTTTGTACGCCCCTAATAATTGTCCGTTTACAGTAAGCCAGTCCAGTTCTTGTGTACTTCGGGCTCTCAGTCCCGACAAGGACTTCTTGTGACGGGTTAGGGAGGAAGAGAGCTGTGCATGTTGCCGTACAGAGTGAGCGGTTAGACGTCTTTATTTCTGCAGACCCGTCTCTGTTTGTCTGTTGTCCTCAGCACATTCATTTGACTTCGCGCCAGTGCTTTATTACTTTTGTCTGCTTTTCGGTTCCACTTCGTCGTGTGGGGTCGTACTGCACATTCCACGGAAACAGCCGACAAGCACATTTCATTGAGTTTTGACTGGCTGCTTCGTTTGCTGGAAATTGCTGGAACCATCAGTTAAGTGTATCATTGTTTTGATTCAAGGATTTGTTTGTATTTAGCTGAAATAGGGAATCATGACCGTGTATTTATTAATGAGTGCAGATGTTTGTTGTTCATTAACATGCATAACTGTATTCTCTTGCACTGCTCCTCAGCCGTTGTATTGCGACTGTTTTATTCAAGTGCGTTTCCGCTCATTCGGAATTGGCACGTTGCTGTAATTACGAGTAACATCTGCGTACTCTTCTTTTGTCGCCACATTGTCTTCTGTTTCCGGTTTATTTGTTCAGTTGTTGCTTTCATAAGTAATATTACTTTTTGGCCATGTCGATCATTTTTACTAAATATGTAGTATTCAAACACAGCTGTATCAAGTGAGAGGTTTATTGATTATAAACTAGAAACTACATGTTTCGGCAATTTTGGCCATCATCAGGTTTCCTCTAAGATAACCTAGGATCATTTCACAACCAACATAGCAAGGACTGAGCCTCGATACTTAAAACCCATTTCACACTACATAGCCAGTAACCACGCACATGCCAATATACTTATTTCCATATCACACAACAAAGTCTTGATGCAGAGATCTCTCCATCAACGCAACGTGCACGCGCACCTTATGTAGGTTATCGTAGAGGAAACCTGATGATGGCCAAAAGTGCCGAAACTTGTAGTTCCTAGTTTATAATCAATAAACATCTCACTTGATAGTCATGTTTGACTACTACACACCACCCATATTTCGTTCATACACACAACGGAGATGACACACATCAAAGTTAAAGATCATTTTTAATGTTCTAGTACCGATATTCTGCTTAGTGAACATTTGAAACCTGACTTTTCATTCTTGGTCCTCCCCGGTTTCCGAAAAGACAACACATTTGTTGGAAGGTCCCGAGGCCTAGCCCGTTCGACCTTCTGATAGGAGCTGCTTGAAGATGCCGTGTAGACAGATAATCGGTATTTATTGTGGTAATCATACAACAAGTAAGAGGGATGAGTGGGCTAAAATGTAGGGCTTCTGTTGTTACAGTAGTTCGTACATCAGTTACCATTTACCTTCAGCGATTAATTCACGTTCGTTTAATGAACAGATTGGTTATTTTATGTACCAAAGGTTGCTTCACAGATATTTTTTAGAGCTGATAAGCTTGTTAGCCAGCCATTTATATAAATCATATATATATAACTTGAGATCCTTCCTCACAGAGAACAGTCCTCACGATGAAGACCAACCGGTTAATGCCGTTCAGGGAAATGCTCGGTATTGATTTTGAGAATCATTCGAATCACATGTACTATGTGACATATTACGTTTTCTTCTTCGCAAGGATCTTGGTTACATATTGATAGAGGAGAGATCTTCTTGAGGAGCTGATAGTCGCTCAGCTTGTCATGAAAATTCTCTGTCATCATGTAACACGGATTGTTGTTGCTGTGTTTACAGGAGACGTTTGAATCTGGTCCGCACTCTGACTCCGCGGTTTTTTAAAACACAGATTTATGATTCTCCCATCTGTGTCTAGTTCTTCCTTTCTTCCACTTGTTTCACCGACCAAAATGTATTGTCTGTACATTTAAAATTTCGCCCTTGCATACTTCATTTCACGCTCGACTCAACTGTATTCGAACACTCTGATAATGACTGATGACGTTGGTTTAGGTCCTGCTCTCATCCTGGCGTCTGTACACCTTAGCAGTGATTTGTAGCTTCGGTCATTGAGCTTGATTTATCGAATGATTTGGCGGAACGCCTTGACCGACTGTTGAGATATTCTGGATCGCATAAACACTGCATCTTTTGTTAAGAATTACTGTTGATGGCGTGTTTCGTGTTCACAGGTAAATGACGAGCATATGCAAGTTTGATTTCGTTTAAAATAATTGCACGATTTTCACTGGGCCTTCTAGAAACAGCACGATAATGGTGGTGGTGGTGGCGATGGCGATATTAATAATGAAAGGCCGTCGGCTACAACAGTCTTGTTCGTTAGGCATGAACAGGGTAGTCCTTGGTTTTTATCATTGGCTTAAAATGCGGCCGGACTTACGCATTATGTTCTATATCTCATCGTCCGCGTGTCCTTCATTTGCATTGTAATAATGGTCGTGTACTGGAGGGAACATAGATAACCACGAAACACATCAAAGCATTTGGTTCCCGTGAACGACAGTTACCCACTAACTGTACGCGTTGTATGAAAGATAGGACTGATGTAGAACAGTTCGGAAGGTTTCCCATCTGTCGGGCACGCCACCGCGTTAAATATTATTCTGCTCCTTGTCCTCCTTGAATGAGTGTGAGAATTTCCGTTGAAGATTCACCATAGCTTGTGAAACATGAATTGCTTTGAAGACAGTACTTCCTTCTCGCAACTGAGTGCAGTAAGAAGGGGTACGGCGAGGAATTCATGTTTGGGCGTCCATTAAGCTTAGCTGTGTGCAGCTGCCTGATGTACGTGTATCGTAAGGTGAGGCTTGGTATCTGTTAAGCTGTAATATTTCACATTTCATTATTTAGAGACTCAACAAGATTTCTTGTTGCGTTATTCACTGGCGATCAGTTTGTAAGTCTTTATTACGAAGTTGCCTGTAGAGGCGATGAAGTGGGATCAGGGGTCAACAAATACAGCGTACCGTATGTGGTAAGTGTAGTGCGACATAAAACTGTTGTTTAAAGCGTTTAAATACTAATCGTTCTGCAGAGAGCCCGAAGTGTTTGCTTCGTTAATTAAGTACTGCGTTGGAAAATGTTTATGGTAGGAGTTTTTATGTTGTGTGCTAGTTCAGGTGGTAAGTTTATGTTGTTTTGTGTTGTGTGCTAGTTCAGGTGGTAAGTTTATGTTGTTTTGTGTTGTGTGCTAGTTAAGGTGGTAAGTTTATGTTGTTTTGTGTTGTTTGCTAGTTCAGGTGGTAAGTTTGTTGTTTTTTGTTGTGTGCTAGTTCAGGTGGTAAGTTTTTGTTGTGTGCTAGTTCAGGTGATAAGTTCCATGTGACGTGTAAATTTATACACGAAATAATAATAATAATAATAGTAATAACTGATGTGTGATTCTACCAGTAATAATTGGATCCACTGGAATAGTAACAAAAGGTTTAAGGAAAAATTTGGAAGCCATACCAGGAACACAATAGATTCACTACCAAAGACAGCTATACTTGGAACATCACACATAATACGGAAAGTATTTGGGCGGTGGGGATCAATGTTGGTTCAAGTGAAGTACGAGGAGGAAAAGGCCCGTGACAAGAGGCAGCAGCAGCAGCAGCAGCAGCAGCAGCAACAACAACGACGACGACGTAATAATAATAATAATAATAATAATAATAATAATATAATTACTGCAGTGTGAAGCTTGAAGCCTGAGCGGTGGGGATCACTGCTGGTTCAAGAGAAGTATCAGGAAGAAAAGGCCTGTGACAAGAGACATCCATATCGAATAATAATAAGAGTTGCTCCTTTTCTTGGGACTGGCTTCCAGTTAACCATGGATTATCACCGTTACACGTGGTATTAGGCATATATATTTGGCCAGTACGAATGAAGGTTATATTCGGCCGATGATTGTTAATGTAGTGTAGTGTACCAAGTTTCGTTGAAGTGCACTCAGTAGTCACTGTGATATGAAATAAAGACACGGACGGCAAACTTTGTGAACGTTGTGCGTAGAGCGCGGCATAACTTAGAATGGATTTGGGTAGGCCTGTGTGCAGTAAATCACTTCGGAATAGGAAGCCACGACGTTCTCTTTTAGTACAGCGGATACTGCGACTTTATTTTTGGCTTGCTGCACCGCTGAAGATGGAAGAGTTTCACAATCGTTTTTTCTAACGGACGTTCACAAATCTCATGTTATTTGTCCAGGAACCGTAATGTGAAATGCGTAGCCAATAGCCATATGCTTTTCCTGTGTCTGTTTAGCTATTAATTTCAAGATCTAGTTTTGTTACCTTGCTGTCAGACAGTTTGAAAGTTTCATGTGACGAGATTGCTCGGCATGGGGCTGAAAGCGGTGGGTCGACTGCACCCGCCAGCTATTTGCATGAATAATACAAGAAATAAAGTAGAAGTAACCAGATTTAAGGTTCTGTCGAATTATTGGAACACTGGCTGAGTACTCTTGCATAAATTCAGCATCTAAGTGCTATTAATGCTTTATTTACAAGTACTTCATAAGTGAACGCATGCTGCCCGCTTCTGCATGCGTTTCATTTCGGCTGGTTTATTTTTACTTTATTTGAGGATGCTTTTTTGCTAGTTTTAGCGTGTGTTGAAACCGGAAGGTAATCATGAATGGTGAAAAGGTACGAATTTTTAAGGAAGGTGGTTCGTGAGGAAGACAACGAAATATTTAATGCTTTTCGGATTGCATGCTTGTTATCGGGTATGCTCATTGGGCTTATCTCGGGGTTCCTTACTATTCGTATAAATTCCGGAATTTGTCGTGAAGTAGTTCGTCACGATCAGCTTCAATTTATCCTGTCACCATTGGTGGTGGTGGCGGCTGCGGCGGTACTACTACTACTACTACTACTACTACTACTACTACTACTACTACTACTACTACTACTACTACTACTACTACCACCACCACCACCACCACCATTTATACTATATTATTACTACTACTGCTACTAGATGTATATCTTATCGTTCCATTAGAAACAGGGCATTTGTTGAACATCCCCGTGTGACAGTGTTGCCCGCCAACCTCTTAACCTCATCCTCTCACCTATAAAGTTAACTGTTTTATTCGATTATGTTTAACGTCTTATTTGGAAGAGTATCGTTGACTGATGTACGAGTCGCTCTACAGTGTCTGTAGCCTACTGGAACATTCGCTGCAGAATGCGGAACGCAGGAACAAAAAACTGGCCCTTGCACAGTACAGTTCAGGAGTACATGAATTTTCCAAAAATATAGGAACCACTTCAATATTTTAGGCTCAAGAAGGACGACATGAACAGGTTCTGTACCGAGGACCCATAAAGACTGGGCACCCACGCCCTAGGGAGTTTTGCGCATCTGGTATAGATGGCTGATGTGATTCCGAAACATAGATTCCATGGGGTTTTTGGTTTCGAGCAGTGCGGCCTTAAATCCGGTGACTGTGTTTGGTAGTGATGTTGATACACTTTTCACGATTCAGTGTTCGTATATTTATGACATTTGGTTGTTAGTTTCATCAGCTGTGTCTCATTGCTGGTGATAGTGACACTTGTTGGTTGTATTCTCTATCACAGCGGCCGAAAAGAACGCAGGCCTTACTTCGCGTGATTCACATGTAGTCGACCAGCATAATGAAGATAATGGGGCTACCCAAGATACTGTGACGCCGCGAATACAGGGCGTGGAGGTAAGCCTCTCACATTCTTCAGCTCAGCGCTCTGAAGATTTACGATGCGATGCTTTAATTCTGGGGGATAAATTACGGGTTCCCATTGGGTAACTCGGAAAATTGGGCAGGTCTCGGGATCGCCTGTATAGTCTTGTTAGCGCAAGTATACCAGGTTAGTAGTTGAGAAATGGAAGGCGTTACTTGATCTGATCCCGACCGTCGCGACCAGTTTAAAAAGTGGCGAGTCTTAATATTCTGGGAGGCATTTATGTTGGGAAGGGAACAGAACCAACTTCGAAGCGTCGGGTAGGTGAAATGTAGGCCTGGATTAGACCATCGTCAGCGTCCATCACCCCTTTTAATACTTTAGGAATTTGGTTTTATATTGAATGTGCCATAACCAACGGAGTGTGTGTCAGTTGATATAATCGTTAATAATTCCCTTTCCATACTGATATTGTAAATTTATTTTTGTCCCCAGTGGTTACGCGGAATGAACGTTTCGGAAGGCCGTCCGAAGTGGTAACGTTATTAAAAACACCAACAAATACACTCAATTTGATTTGTCGGTTTTTTAAAACATGTTATATATCCCATCAATGCACGGAATATTGAACACACTAAACTGGTAACAGTGTTATTTACGGGTCTTAGTTTGGAATACGTAGTTACTTCTTTCAATAAACCATATTAAAAAGAATATGAACCGAAACGTAATTCTAAATGTTTAGCAACAAGTCTGGATTAGAAGCCTCACAAAAAAGAGGGGGCAATAAAGCTGATAGTGTAGTTTCAGTCTACATCCTGCCGCCAATGTATGTTACGCCCTTGCTGCCCGTACTTGCCCTTCCACGTTGATCTAATGACTGAACACCCCGGAACTTTAGGTGTTCCGTGTTCCCCGAACAGGGCTGCTCAAAATAGCTTTAGGTTCTCGGCAGTCGCGTGGCGCAATGCATACTATAACAGCGGCTGTCGGAATTACATTGTGTACTAACAGAATATTGGAATAGGTTGTGCTTGGTTGATCGAGCACAAGATGGGACCGGGAATATGAAAATGAATATTGGAGAGAGAAGTTGCGATTCGGAACGGAGGTTGAATTAAGCTGACTCCGGGTGGTGTCCAGTGGCGGGCCAAGTGTTTGCCGTGTCAGTACTTTGGGTTCTACCAAAACAGAGTTGCTAAATTGTTTGTGAAGGCTACGTACTGCGTCTTTTCCCAGGCATCATCATGCTAAGATGCATTCTAAGACCTCGACGTAGCAGTCCCATCTGGATTTGATGCCACCCCCCCCCCCCCACCATCTACGATGTCATAGAAGAGCACAGAACGGTGGGAAAATAGTAGCGCTGTTGCCATGATCTTCCGACATGAACTTGTTGCAGTGGAAAGTAATATGTTACGAAATACCTCAGACTGGCATGACCTGAGCACAACATTTGAACTGGATTTACCTGCTTCAGGGTGGGGTTGAGGCGGACTTCACTGGTATCGGTGTTGAATCTTTCAGTCTAATAATGAGAATTTCCATATCAGCTACATATTTATGGCGATCCACTAGTTGGTGTGTGTGTGTGGTGTGGAGTTAACATCAGCTCACAAGATAAACTAGCTTAGAATTACTTCACAGTGATCAAGTAGCGGACTTTTCTTATCAGTTTGTGGAACCTTAGAGTTTTTGTTAATGTGTACTTTTTTGATCAGCCGCGTTACCGTTAACTGCTAAGTATAAATATGCATTGGAGTTGGAATAGATAAGAATAGTATAGAATAGAATGTATTATGGGTTCGAACCCGTAAGAACCCGATGCACCGAGGCGTTTTACAAGCAGGCGCATTGTGCCTCCTTTTTCTCTTACCTTTCTCTCTTAAGGGCCACAAACCTCTAAGTTGTTTGTGACAGAAGAGTATATAAAGTGCAGGTTCCGGCCTAATAAACGTATTGGCCGAACCCTTCCTTGCTAAGTGCCTCATGTTACCTTTATGCAGCCCTATTAAAGAAATGCTCCGTTTCTAGAGGCTTCCATTACTTGCCTTTCGGAGTCCTCAGTATTGGAGCCGTCCATCCAGCTTCCACTCGCAAAGCTCCTGTGGAGAGATACGCTCCGTTTCGAGAGCCTTCTTTCATTTGTCTCTCAAAGTTCCGGTAAAACGAGCCCTCCTCCAGGTTCCCCAACACTCTATGGAGAGAGATGCCCGTTTCTAGAGCCTTCTTTTACTTATCTCTCGGAGGCCCCAATAAACAATGTCTCCTAATAAAACAAAATCTCACGTTCAAATTCCGTGGTAAAGGAGCCTCCCCTCCATGGTCCCCCAACGGGGCCTGTATGGAGAGAAATTCCCTTTTATATAGCCGTCTTTTACGCATCCCTCGGAGCCCCAACAAGCAAGGGCTCCTGATAAAATAAAATCTCACCGTTCTCTCTCAGTTCCCAGGAAAGGAGTCCCTAGTCCATGGTCCCTCGACGGGGCCCCTGTGGAGAGAGAGAGAGAGAGAGAGAGAGAGAGAGAGAGAGACGGTCTCTAGAGCAGTGGTTCATTCATTCATTCATTCATTCATTCGTATCTCCCAATTAAGGAGCTCTCCCACGAAATACGAGGAAAACATGTCACCGTCCACGGAGCCCCACGCGGAAGGAAGGCCTGCGTACAATGGGGTGCGACCTGGTTCCCCAGTGAATTGTTAACAACACTGCTTTTGCTGTCCTAATGCCATGCAGGGTTCAGTGCGGTATCTTCCACCATGGCTTGATTCGACCGGAGCCCAGTTAGAGTATGTCGTAGTAACCCTCTACAGGGTGTCCCACACCTTTTACCGCCACTCACGTGAACCAGGGTAAGGAAATCCACGTAACCCTGAGGTACGGGCGTTGGGTTGGATTTATGAGAGGAATTTGTGTAAGTAACCCATTTATTATTGTGTGCTACCTGCGTATTTTTAGTTTATTAGTTTCCTGTATGTACATCAGTGTACTCATTTCGTAGATGAAATTCTCATATGACGACCGGCTCGGAACGGCCGTTTTGCGTTTGTTTTTTACTGTTCGTATGAAGGTAGTATTACGTAGCTTTAGTTCTGTTGCTGTGCCCGGCATGGCCTCAGGTACATTGAAACGATGGCAGATAAATTCTCATAGTTCCTCCAAACTTTTGCGCTATAGTTGAGGAATTGAGGGTACATCTGATGTGAAAGTACCACAGCGTCATGCACAAAATGACGACCACCTGGCTGCAATATCGTTTGCCGAGTTTGTCGAAGGCTGTTCGTTTTTTTTTTATTTCCTCCCCCAGACGATACCGAGAGACAGAATTGACGCGTGTAAAATGTAGCAATAAATTCTGCGTTTTAAAATGTCAGCACACAGTAGACTTTGCAACCGCAGGTGATACATGAAACACATTTATAAACTTTACTTACCATTTCAAATTCATATTTATCATGTTCGTCACTGATGTTAAATCACTGAGCAGTGTCAAGTTCGTTGTTATGATCGTTTTCTTTTATGGCAGTGTTGGAAGCAGGATCAGTAAATGGGGCCGTCGCTCTTCGATTTTGTGCATCACCCATTCGGGAGAGGGAAATGTGCAAATAGATGTGTACGACATCGCAATTACTGTTGGACACCACTTTCCGAAGAGCAGCTGGCCAGTTCGCAGTAACATATTTTCGGTACATGACCTCGTGTTCTTCTATGCCAAGATACCGCTCCTTGGAGGCCATAGGTTGTAGGGAATGAAAGTAAAACAGTGGCCAGTGCCACCCCTCGCCGCAGCCCACTACAACTGGTGGAGCGCAGAGGAAGCTGTGCTGTTTTGTATGAAGTCAGCTGTTTGCATTGTATGCGCCAGGCATAGAAAGCGGTCAGATTCACTGCTACGGCGTGTTTCCAAAATTTCTTCCGGCCATGCGTCACTCTGAATGAGAAGAGAATACATCTGTTCCTATTGTCGTGTCATGTGGTTGCAATAATGGATTTCTTGATATTTGCACCAACATTATGCATGGCGTTAAAGGTCTGTACAGTCCAGTTCTTGTATCTTAAAACTTGTGGGGTGAGGAAGTGAGGAAAGAAGAAGAACATGGACGTCACAGGGTATGAGGCTATCACCTGTTTTGGTTTATTTTACCTGACAGTGTAAATGAATCTCCACCCTTACTTTCCACATTTCTTGGCGGAATTGGGTGAAATTCGGTATTGATATGTACGTAATGTTGAGCAGTTGTGAGTGTGGTCAGAATCGGTGCGGTTAGAATCATGCCTCACCTCTTCAGGTGAAACTGAATTTCTGCCCGTAATTTCCGTATTTATTATCCGGTTTCCGTGTGAGATCGGCGCCTAATGATGTTGATAATTTGTGAAAGCAAGGAAGACCGTACTTTTCTTGTGATCCAAATTTAAATTACATTTACGCGTTGGTAAGTCTGTGTAATAGGGCGGAGTACAGCATTTGCAATTTTGTTCGTCACGGGAGTCACAGCACTAGTTTCGGTATGCATTATTTTTACGTTGCATGAAACTGTTTGCTTGAACCAGTTTCTCGGTGTGTGCGCCGCCTTACACAACCTGCAGCACACACATCAGAAGTGTCTAAACATCGTCTTACTTCTGCCTCTGGGGTGTTGTCTGTGGCCCGTGGTTTCACGACTGGCAGCTATTTGTGTGTTACACCACGTGCGATTGTGCACGATGGGGCTACGTGTCAGAGGAGAGGAAAACGGCTTCATTCGACCTATTCTGTAGTTCAGCGGCGTTGGATAGAACTTGTGGCACGGACCCATATAAAAGTTGCAGACGTGCACTGTGGCCACGTAACTGAAAGAGTTCAAGTTTGAACACATTCTGCAGGGCAGTTTATTCTTTACAGTTTGAAGGAAAGTATGAGGAGAATGTGCTTACTGTAATTTACAGAGCTTACTGAATGGGAAAATGTTCTCGGTTAACCGGTTAACCGAAGAGCCTCAAAACAATATCGCAAACGTGACAACCCACGCACGCGCGCACGAAGGTGAAGCGTTTTTGCCGTGTAGCACAGACCTACAACACTCGCGTAACAATTGCCAATTAATTTGCAGTAGTATGGATTATTCATTAAAATGTACGTTGCCTACACATAGGAGTCGTTGTAGTACTAGTAGCAACAATAGTAGTAGTAGTAGTAGTAGTAGTAGTGAAATTAAACTCCTTTCACAGGTCAATAGTTTTTCGCCCAAAAGCACGCTGCTGTGTCTTGTTCGTAAACTACATATGCTGTTAACATGAAAAACTTTTTTACCCACTTTCCTTTTTTTGCTGCTTGCATGCCTGTCCCAACTTCAGAACCCTTTAACCGAATTTCTCAGTTATTTTATGAACTTTATGCCCTTTGATTCCGCCCGAACCACTTAACTTCAGTTTGGTACGACTGGTTAGGAAACATGGTGAACGCGCCAAGTTGTGAGGTGTAATTCACTGTTATATTCTCTCTGTATTGCACTGTGTGTTTCATAGGGATTTATATGAAGATGGTATAAGGAATTAAACGTCTTTGGAACTTTTAATTTAATGAAAGAAGGACATAAAGTTTAACTCTGTATACTGCGATAGCGCAAAAATGTAAATATTAAGATATATAAAACTATAATTTTGCCTGTTGTTTTGTATGAGTGTGAAACTTGGTCGCTGACATTGCGGGAGGAAAGGAAGCTGAGGGTGTTTGGGAACATGGTGTTGAGGAGAATATTTGAGACCTAGGAGTGAAGAGGTAACGGGGGAATGGAGAAGATTGCATAGCGAGGAGCTAAATGATCTGTACTCCTCACCCAATATTGTGCGGGTGATAAAATCGAGAAGAATGAGATGGGCTGGGCATGTGGCGCGTATGGGTGAGGAGAGGGGTGTATAGGGTCTTGGTGGG
>Ga0123357_10007014_pt1 | contig 13865 bp, 14 predicted proteins | sample TergutEmb28metaG_FD_89873 | JGI IMG/M metagenome (GOLD analysis project Ga0123357, IMG submission 89873) | Embiratermes neotenicus P4 segment gut microbial communities from Petit-Saut dam, French Guiana - Emb289 P4 | ecosystem: Host-associated > Arthropoda: Insects > Digestive system > Gut ... | reverse complement strand
TACCTGCGGGAAGCCGTGGCACATAGGGGTACGCCTAAAAAGCGTACTCGCGTCTCAGACACAATCGGAACATCTTCGCAGAGTCGAATAGGTAAACATAGGAAGCGATCTCGGATCTTTGACAATCGAAATAGTTTCTCAGCGGACAATACGCATGATCCGGTCCCAGCGGGCGAAGTCGAAGACTGCATCCAGCAGGCTCGCCTTCGACTCGTGCTGGACGGCTGCTGCTGGCGCGCCCTGGCGCAGGGAGAAATAGATCACGACCGGGCTTCCCACGATGGCTTCGCGGGGCACGAAGCCCCAGTAGCGGCTGTCCTCGCTCTGGTTGCGGTTATCGCCGAGGACAAAGTAGCAGTCCTCCGGCACGATCAGCTCGCCGTTGTCGATCAGCCGCCTCATGCGAATCCACCAGTGGGAGTCGATATTCGGGTCCGCATTCTGGAGCCGGGGAAAGTTGTCGCGGAAGTTGTCCGCGCCGCTCGGCAGATACATGGCGTAAGGCTCACTGACCGGGGCGCCGTTCACGTACAGATGGCCATCGCGCAGCCGTAGATGGTCTCCGGGAAGTCCAACCACTCGTTTGATAAGGTGCATCGACGGATCGACCGGATAGTGGAAGACGACAATCTCTCCATGCCGTATGGGAGCGGGAGGCAGCAGGTAATTCGCCTGATCCGTGCTGGCGACCTGCTTGTCCACCAGCAGGAAGTCGCCGATCATCAGCGTCGGCTCCATCGAGCCGGAGGGGATACGGAAGGGTTGCGCCGCGAAGGTGACTATAAACACCGCGATGACGATCAAAACCAGCAGCGACTGCGCCGCCGCGAGCAGATTCGTCAACGGAGATGCAGGCACCCAGGTCAATCTCATCCGCCTGTCTCCGCCATGGCGGCCCGCTCGTCGAAGAGCCGTTCCAGAGCAATGCGAGCGGCGTCCTGCTGCGCCTGCTTCTTGGTCGATCCCTCGGATTCGGCCAGCGCCTTGGTGCCGCCGCTTCCGTTGTTGACGCACACCTCCACGCGGAAGCGTTTCTGATGATCGGGACCGCTCTGCGCCTTCAACACGTACTGAGGCTGTCCGGCTCCGGCTGCCTGCAGGAACTCCTGCAACGCCGATTTGTGGTCGCCGATCGCGCCGCTGAAGGGCTGGCCCGCATCAACCGCCGACCGCAGCGTGGGCATAGCCGGCTCCAATATATGGGCTTCGATGAACCCTCTCGCGGCATCGAGTCCGCCGTCGAGGTAGATGGCCGCAATAACAGCCTCCAGAGCGTTGGCCAGCAGCGCAGGCTTCTGGCGTCCGCCGCTCTGTTCCTCTCCGCGCCCCAGCAGCAGCAGCTCGCCCAGATGCATCTCGCCAGCCACGGCCCCCAGATGACGGCGGCTCACCAGCGAGGCGCGCATGCGGGTCAGCTCGCCTTCGCGCAGCGCTGGAAACCGCCGGAAAAGCGACTCCGCCACCACGAAGCCCAGCACGGCATCGCCGACAAACTCAAACTGTTCGTTGTCGGTCTCCGGGTTGTGCAGAGATTCGTGGTCCGGGCTGGTCTCGTAGGCTAGCGAGCGGTGCGTGAGCGCCCGAGTCAGTAGCTCGGGCCGCTGAAAGTCGTAACCAGGAAGACCGCAAGCTCCCTCTGGCTGTGTTCGTTTAGACCTCTGGCGGCGCGTTGTCATGCTGCCCCTTCAGACCCTGCTTGAGCCTTACTATAACGGATGCTCCAGAGGGCCAACAGGAATCCGTATCTTCAACGTCTATGGATGCGGCGGCGGCCTATAGGCATCTTTTTGCGCCTTTCCGCTTGGATCCAGTGGTTCGTCGTCGTCGTCCGGGGCCGCCTTCCGCACAGGCGCGGCGAACGGATGCTTGATTCCCTGCTCGGCGGCGGCCTTTGTCTCCGGCCTGCTGTCACGATTGGCCAGAGCGGTGCGATACTCCTCCAGCGCCTTGTCCCTGAGCGGCGGGTCGTCCACCGACTGGAGGTCGTACAGCCGCCCCAGATAGATGTGGGTCCAGGCCACGGTTCCGGGATCCTTCGATGTCTTCAGCACCTCCTCGAAGTTACTGAGCGCATCGTCATAGTCGCTCTGCATGACGGCAACGCGGGCAATCAGAAAATGCGCCCGGGCATGGTCTGCCTTGGGATCGGCGAGCGCGGCGCGGGCCTGCGCGGTTGCGCCGTCCAGATCGCCCTTCGCCAGCTTTATCTCCGCCTGCGCCATCCCCGATAGCTGCCGCGGAGCGTGGCTCACGATATCGCGCGTTCCCTCCGGCAGGAAATCCACCTGCTTGGCGGCACGCACCTCGCGGCCAACGTCCATGCCGTAGACCATCTCGCCGATGTCTTCTCTCAGACTGACGCCATCCTTAACCATTTGCCCGATCTTGCCGTAGAAGTAGTCCACCAGCACCCACCCCTGACGCACGGCGAGATCCACGTTTTTCCGGCGAATGACTTCGGCCTGGCGCTCGTACTCTCCCATCTCGATCAGGTACCGCTCCGTCTCGACGCGCTGCTTGATCTGCTCCGGACGCCTGGGTTTGGGCAGGCCCACATCCGTCATATGAATCTCGATTGCCTTAATGAGGCACTCGTTGACCAGCGCGGCGGCATCGGACCTATAGATAAATTCCAACGGAGCATCCTGAACAGTCTTGAGCAGGGGTTGCAGCAAGTCCATGGATTTGGAATACACCAGCGGCTCCACCAGATAGTGCAGGTAGGTGTGGCGGATATCGTTCATGCGCACCGGCACGGTTTCGCCTGGCGCAGGCTCCACCGACGGAGACACCACAACGATATAGTCGCTGCCGTAGATGCGCGCATTGGTCGCCGCCGGAGCCAGCATCGGCTCCATCAGAACCATGAAGCGGCGGCCATCGTAGCTGCTAATGGGAAGATGGAGATAGATGTTCGTGTCCATCACCATCTTCTGCATGGGATCGTGAATCTGGCCGAGAAGCGCCTGGTAGTCCGGGCGGTACTTGGCCCGGATCGCGTTCATGTGAACGGCCGCGGCAAAGCTGCGAAGCAGCGGCAGAATGTTGACGACCGCAGTCGAGTCCGGGGGCATCTGGGTCTGGTCAACCGTCGGCTCCAGTTGCGGAGGAGGACTCAGATTCAGCGCTAGCGAGATGTACTGCGCCAGGTTCAGCCCCGGATCGTTGAGCGTATGCGAGCGAATATAGCCGCACAGCTCATCGCGGCGATCACGAGCCTCGGCAGAGTCCGCCAGCGCGGCGTTGACCTCGTCGCGCACCTTCTGGCGTACGGGGCTGGAGTTGGCCAGGTCGGCATCGTAGCCGCATGTATTCAGAGCTACGGCCAGATAAAACAGCGGCTCGCTGTCTTCCAGCGTCACGGCTGAGCCTCCCACATCGGGCAGCGCAACTCTTGGCGTTGGAAGGCTTTGCTCCGGAGCAGGCTGCGGACTGCTGCTTGAAGACTCGCGTTGCGCTGCGGCAGAGACGGCTAAACCCGTCGCAAGCGCGAAAGGCAGAGCTACGCCCAGGAGGGACCGGAAGGGGTTCGAGATTCTAAAGATAGAAAGATACACAGTTTTTCGACGCTCCCCAGAAGTTTAGGGGAGCAGCCGGAGGCAATGCAACCCGACTTAGGAATACCGCTCTACAAAGCACGGACGGTTGCAAGCGGCAGAAACAGCGTAAGTGCTGAATCCGGCAGAGCAATGAACCCATGATGCTGGTAGAAAGACGCTGCCGCATCGTCTTTGGCGTCCACCATCAGGGCGTAGGCTGCGATCTCCGAACGGGCGGAACGGTCGAGCGCATCGGCCAGCAATGCGCCGCCCAAACCCCTCCCTTGGAACGCCTGATCGACGGCCAAACGGCCCATGCGAACCGCTGGCACGGTGGGATAACGCGGCAGCTTCTTCGCCATGCTGACCGGAAGATCGGCCAGCAACAGGCTTGCCGATGCCAGAGTATAGTAGCCCACAATGCGGTTCCCATCTGCAAGAGCCACGAAACAGGCGGTCACGCGGCGGCGAACATCTTGAGCAGCCTGTTCGCACAGGTAACGGTTCAGCGGTCCGGAACCGCTGTCGAACCGTGACCGGTCATGTCTGGTATCGAACCGGGCGAGCTGAAACGGCGCCTGGTTCATTCAGGACGCAGCAGTTTCTTACGGCGAGCGAAGGCGCGTTTCAAGGCCGGAGACGGCCTGGAAGGTGCAAGAAGAGCTTGAGCAAAGCGTTCCTGGTCAACCAAAGATAAGCGCACAACCTCGGCCTGCCGGATGACACGGTGGGCGGCATCCTGAACCACTGCAACCACAAAATCAGTTACGGTACGCCCCTGGAGTTCAGCAGCCCGCTTTAGCGTCAGATGCAGATCGGCGCTGATCCGAGCTTCAAGACGGGCCGTAGATACGGCTGCTGGCATGATGTTGTCTCCCTGAACGGAGTATACGGCAATTTGCCGTATTGTGGAATCGAACTCCGCTGCGCTCCCCTATCCTTCGACGGAGATACCGGAGAAGGTCAGCAGAACCCTTCCGCGAGCCGGAGCGCCAAAGACCCTCGCCGGTTCGTAGACGCTCATCAGCAACTGATCGATGATCTGCGAGCGAACGGTCTCGTCGGCTGGCCCGGAGACAATATGGTAGTCGTAAACGCGGCCATGCTCGTCGATATCTGCCTCGACCACAATCACTTCGCCGGAGTCAGTCACGATAGCCCGCGGCGTAGCTGCCGAATACAGATAATGCGGCGAGGTCATGGCTCCCAGAGGCTCGTCGTTGGCCATCACCGTCTGCGGCTCGGCCACCATTCCCAACAGCAGAACAATGCCGCCGATCAAAGCTACCGAGCCTGCAACCCCGGCTGAAACCTGCAACAACAACGGACGAAACGTGTTCTCCCACCTCACGCTCAGGCTGGAGAGCCAATGCTCCATGGTAGCGGCCTTCTGATGCGAGATGGCGACGCGAAGCCTCGTAGCAAGGTCGTCAGGAGCCTTCGCCGGACCCAGCATAGCGAGCGACCGCTGCAACTGGCGCATGGCATCGAACTCCTCGCGGCAGGAGGCGCAGACCTCCAGGTGCCTGGCGATCTCCAGCATCTGCTCGCCGCTCACGGCCCCGTCCAGGTAAGGAGAAAACTCGGATTGGAATCGAACGCAGTCAAAAGAACTCATTACGCCACCGCCTCTTCCGGCGAGCTGCCGGTGATTGAAGCTGCTGGTTTTACCTGTTGCGCGTCTTTTTGAGCAACCAGCAGAGCGCGCAGCGCGGAGCGTCCGCGCATCAGCCGCGATTTCACCGTCCCTAAATTGATGTTGAGTACCTCGGCGATCTCTTCATAACCGAAGCCTTCGATCTCGCGCAGGACAACCACGGTGCGGAAGCTCTCGGGTATCTGATGCAGCGCCGCCTCCAGCGTCTCCCGCGCCTGGGCCTGGACCGCATGATCGAAGGGACTATCGCCGTCATCAGCAAGCGTATCGCTCAGCGAACGGCAATGTTCGCGGTCTTCCGGATCGCACGGCGAGTCGAAGGCGCACTCCTGTCTCTTGTGGCGCGACCACCACCGCCGCTGATTGGAGGCCTCATGGAGCGCGATTCTGTAGAGCCATGTCCGCAGGCTCGACTCGCCATGGAAGCTGCGGATATTGCGGAAGACCTTGATGAAGACCTCCTGCGTGATATCGGCGGCGTCGGCAGGATCGCGCAGGCTGCGCGCGATCAGCGAGTAGAGCTGCTGATGGTACTCGGCGATGAGAATGGCGAACGCCTCTTCGCTGCCGGCCTTGAGGTCGGCGACGAGCGCGGCGTCTTCCGTTCTAATGCCGATCGCGCTTGCCAGATCACCCACGAGCGTACCCGCCTGCATTGGAGATTCCTTTACAGTACGATGTTTTGTAAGAGCCGGACAAATCTGCATCGAGAGCGCTTGAGACCGTTCGCCCCCGGGGGCAGAGTGCTCACTCTCACTCTATGTTGTTTAGACACCGGAGAGCGGCAATTTAGTTCCCATCGTCTGAGGAAATTCCTGCAAGTTTGACGAAATCCCTGCTTGTCGGACACAATAGATAAAGCTGTTCTCGCCAATAGAGTGGGCCTGTGGCGCAGTTGGGAGCGCGCTTCCATGGCATGGAAGAGGTCATCGGTTCGATCCCGATCAGGTCCACCAAAAAGCCAAACAGAATCAGCGAGTTACAAGCCTCAAGCGGCAAGGGCTTGAAGGGTTAAAGGTGCTAAAAGGTGCTGAGACACCTTCGATAGCGCCTTTTGCTTTGTTTCGTCTACGCTCTGGCTGTAGACATCAAGGGTTGTCCGGCTGTTGGAATGCCTCAGAATCCCCTGCACAGTCTTGACGTTTTCCCCGTTCTCCACCAGCGCGGTACTCAGACCACGCCTGAACATGTGGAAGCCGACTGTCTTTGTGATTCCGGCTTTCTCTGCCGCTGGCCTGATATGACGCTTGAGCACCATATCCGGCGATAGAGGCTTTTTCCCGTTCTTCCACGTACTCGCAAAGACAAAACCGTCAGGTGACGAATAGCGCGTGATTCTGTGCCATTCCTCAAGAGCCGCCTTTACGTCATCCGGCAACGGTACAGGCGCATTGCTCGATTCTGTCTTTGTTGGCCCAAGGCGGGACCGCACGAAAGACTTTGTAATGTCGATCTCTCGCGTTTCAGTGTTCACGTCAGACCACCGCAGAGCAAAAGCCTCAGAACGCCTCAGACCTGTAAGGGCCAACAACGTAATCAGGGCTTTCTCCCGTGGTGCAAGGTTTTCAAGCAATGCGCAAATTTCGTCCGATGTCAGAATTTCCTTGGCCCGGACTCCTTTGCTTGACGTTCTCACCTTCTGAATCGGGTTGAATGTGCAAAACTGCCAACGTATCGCATGAGAATACAGAGCACCAAAGACAGCCTTGCATTTCGTGCGACTGGCCGGGGCCAGAGGCAATTTGTTCAGCCACAATTCCACGTCTACTGTTTTCACAGCGTCAAGTTGGTAATCTCCCCATCTTGGCAGAATGTGATTCCGTAGGACACCGGCGTTTGTCTCGGCTGTGACGAATGCCTTTCTTTCTGTGGTGCATTCATGTTTCAGGTAATGGGACGCAAGAGAGGACACTGTTTCAGGTGTCCGTGCTCCTGTATCCAAGTTGATTCGATTACGCAAAGACTCACACGCCTTCAACGCCTCGCGTTTGGTTCGGTACTCTTCAACCGTTCCAATGCGCCGTCGTCTGTAGACACGCTTTCCCTGAGAATCCGTCTCGTAATATCTCAGGAACCACGTGTCCGGGGCTGTTTTGTTCTTCACGCGCTCAATACTTCCATTCTGATAACGCTGTGTTCCAATCATGATCTTTCCCTCATGGAACACTGGTAACGCTTGAAGCAAAATTAACAGAGATGTTGAGCTTTGACAACATCCACTCTGTTAAATCTTCTTCAGTGAATCGCCACAATATGCGCTTGCCTTCATTCAGGGCATAAGCAGGAATCTGCTTGTTTCTGGCCCATCGGTACAGTGTCCTGAAATTGATCCCGCCTAAGAACTCAGAGGCTTGCTTGGCATCAAGGAACTTCATATTGCAAGCTCCCGATACTCTCTTACTTGTGCCGATAACGTGACGTTATCTAAAGTTGCTACTTTATTGGTTTTACAAAGTACGTCTATTTTCACTACATTCCTATATGCTGGACATTACAGCTTTGCCACTCTGCCGCTTAGATTAGACCTAAGTGATCTATATCCCCGTGTGGCAGAGTAGTCGATAACAGGAAGTAACTCTGTTTCGATCTTACCCTTTCAGTATACCACACCTTGCCTGTTTTGTCAAGTGTTTTCTGCAAGATACGGGATTCTACACTGTAGAATTTCAGTAGATTGAGCTAACTATTAACTAGAATAAGGACTTAGCTCTGTAATCCATCCCCCAGTGAGACAATCTGAGAATGTTATTTTATAGAAAACTTTCTACAGAATAGAAAAATGCTCCGATGCGCATAGGCAGAGATGACGCTTATCAAACGTTTCTCTCAATATCATGCCTTCAATATCCGCATTACTTGGGTAGCAGTCCATTTACCGCCTCTTGGTGCTACTATGTTCTCTTGATTCAATCCCTCCGCTATGGCTCTGAGGGTAGACACTCCATTGGACTGCATCTCCTGAATGAAGGGCAGAACGTCAGAGCGGTATTCGGACGCCTTTTCTTGACGTGCCTGTATCGCTGTCTCGCGTCCCTTAATAGCAATCCGTCCCCACTCCTTAGCTGATACCCTTCTACCGCCCAGTTTGGTCCCTCTGGCCTTTGAAGCTGCCAGAGCCGCCTTTGTCCTATCACTTATTGCCTTTGCTTCCCCTTGGGCAACAGAGGCAAGAATATGAACCACCATCTCGTTAATGTCCGGCATGTCACATGCCACGAATTTAACCCCGGATTCCATCAGGGATGAGATGAAATAGACATTCCTTGCCAGCCGGTCCAACTTGGCAACCAACAGCGTGGCTTTATGGAGTCGGCATAGAGCCAGAGCTTTGGCGAGTTGTGGTCTATCGGCTTTCTTCCCAGACTCCACTTCCTTACATTCGGCCATCAGCTTCCATCTACCCCCGTTCAGGTAGTCCTCAACAGCCGCCTTCTGTGCCTCTAACCCCAGACCGCTTTTGCCCTGCTTATCAGTCGAAACCCTGTAATATGCAACAAATTTACCGTTCATCCTGTCCTCTTTACGGTTTTTACGTTACTTTCTACGAACGTAGACACAAACGTAACGGAGAATCAGGCCGGATGTCAAGGGAATTTTCAGGGAAATTTCATCAGTCACGGCTGAGGGACAGAAAACCGTGATCCACGGCTCGCCAGAGATGCCCATTCCTGAAGCCCTACAGGCTGTTACAGCCGTTCGTTGCCCTTGGACCATACCGAACCATGCCAGAGGATATTGGAACGGCTTAAATGCTCCTCACAGTGAACTAATTCGTGTCTGTCCATGATTGGACAATCGCCAGAGTAATGCCACACTTGCTAAGTTTGGAAATGTTGTCGAGCCGTACTCAATCCTTAGTTTATGAAAGTACCGTTACATGGTGAGACTCATTATTGAAAGGGTAGGGGGTCGTGCAGGAGTCTCCCCGGCATTGGCTGTGCGCAGGGGGTCATGAGGTCAGCACCGCCAGCTATCTGAGTAAGTCGGAGTAAGTAGAGCTTGACAAAATCCCGAAAGTATGGTTTACTAGACACAGTGGAGTTAGGAATTTCCTTGATTCGCAAGTTATAAGTAATAGGTACTAAAGACTGGCGTAAGCCCAAACCCAATGACAACCGAATAGGAAAGGACATAGCTATACCTGCGCGTATGGCGATCAGTACCCCTGCATGTTCGTTAGGGAGGTCAAGTGCTGGTGGTCGTAATCCTCTGGATTTCGTGCAAATGCCGTATGGGAAGCTATTACAGGGTTTATTGTGCAAAAACTTCGGTATTTAAATCGAAATCACCAGCAATAACGCACATTTTCGCTATACCGTACTATCCTAGGGAAGTCTATACATCATGTTTCCTGTTATTGGTCCCGGCGCGGGGCTGGCAGCGAAGCGCCCAGCCAGACACGCGCCCGTCGGTCTATCAATTACGTGTAGAAGAAGAACAAATGAAGAAGCGAAGGAGGAAGTAACGAATGAGTAGGGGAACAAGGAAAGGAATGGAGAATGACAGAAGTAAGGGATACGAAATATCCAGTTGATCGCAGTGACGCGGTAAATGATGGTCTGAATAGCAGCATAGGCAAGTCGATATATTGGGGAGATTTGGAATATATGCAACTTCCTTATTTCCTTATAGACGGAAAGTATGATCTAACACAATCTACTCTGGTTGTGTATTGCGCTCTGCTGTATTCATACAGACAGTTTGCAAAAATACCAATCCGCAAGAGAGGCAAGTTTGATTTGAGCCTTGGTGCAGCGGCAGCAATAACGGTCAGTCAAAAGAGGCTCATGGAGCTTACTGGATACACCGATAAGACTATTGAGACAGCGACAAAGGAGTTGACACAGAAAGACCTTATCCAAGTTGACCGTAGGAGAAAAACAGTTTCTAAGGGCAAGCGCAAAGAGTTTGACGGCTCTATGACAAATCGGTACTTTCTAGTGAACCCAAAGACAGGGAGAGCATTCGAGGGCGGTATGGGCTTCATCCGTAAAAGCCGCATACTCTATTTCAACATTCCAGTAGACATGATTAAGGAAATGGGTATGCCGTGGTCCTTGGCTAAAATGACCGAATCATCCCGTTCAGATGCGCGTCTGTACTTGACCATACTCTATCTGGCGAACAAGTCGGCCTATTATTCAGACAGAGATTCACAGTCGCCGTTACCGCGCAATACGTTCATCGAGCGCATCAGCACATTGAAAAAGCGGTCTGGAATACAGGATATAAGAACATTTATGCCGTCGCTCACTCGATTGGAGTCGCATGGATTGATCCAACTCCATGAAGCGGAAAAAGCTCATGTGATGATAACAATCCTTGATCCGACAACTGGGGAGCCGGTATTGCTCTCGTATGAGAATCCAGAGAGACACCCGCGCAACTATCGAGTTGAAGGCAAGCGCAACACATCATACAGATTCCTCCTAAATTCCTTGAGTAATGAGGACTGGATAAAGATATTAAAAACATTCCTTCCAGAGAATGCAGAGACGATTCCTCTGGCAAACGGAGACGTTTACATCAGATGCCCATATCCAGACCATTCGGACAGTCTGCCATCATGCTCCGTCAAGCTGGGAAGATGTTTCCATTGCTTCGGATGTGGCAAGAAAGGATCATTTACAGACCTGCTCATTTATTTGTGTGGGGGAGATGCTGTGTTAGCTTATAGGCGTATCGGTGAAGCAGTAGGCATACCGTTAACATACTGCCGCCCTGATCGTGAAGCAATAGCAATCTACAAATACAGGAATGAAGACGGTGATCTTCAGAAGGAAGTTCTTCGTTATCCAGATGATGATGACGGGAATAAAGTGATCGTACAGCGTCGTCCGGGTCGTGATGGTAAATACAGATACGATGTCAGCAAGTTAGGACCATTGCTTTACCATGCTGAACTCTTACGCGATTATCGAAATCTGTCTATAGATATGGTGGTTATCACAGAAGGCGAGAAAGACGCTGATACTGTAACAAATCTTGGATTAGAACCATGTAGCGGTAATGGGCCAGTCATCGGGGTTACGAGTGGAGGTGCTGACACCTGGAATGCAAGCCTTGCGGGAAAGCTAGAGTACAAGCGCGTAGTAGTGATGCCGGATGATGATCCCGCTGGTGAAAGATACAGGGATGCCGTTGTAAAGTCTCTTGAAGCCCTCGGAATAGAGAAAAGAGTCGTATCGTTCGCCGGAACAGGCTGCAAAGATGTAACCGCGTTCGTGGAAAAGTACGGCAAGCAAGCACTGATTGATCGGATAGGGACGGACTGGGTAAAGGTCTGTACGGTAGCTGAGACATGCGAAGGCATTGGGGCAGATGGGGAGGTTGAATACTGATCGAAACGAGAGATGCCGGTAATCAATCCGTGTTTACTGGCATCTCTCTACAGTGCGATAAAGAATTTTCTACACAGTAGAAAGTTATGTTCACTGCCCAAGAGCAAAGGCGGCTCGATATTCAGGCCGGACGGCTGACAGTACCGCCTCTGTGACCGGCAACGTGATCGCGTAATCTCCCTCAGCATAGGGACCGGCCTCATAGGGCGGCATCAGGATACCGATGCGGGTGAAATGCGCGTGATCGGCACTGCCAAGGATTACAACCTCATTGGCGGGGTCCATACAGGCATCGAAGGCATCATTGCTCTTCGGGTCAACAGGACTGCCACGTTTCTTGGCTCTCTGCCTGTTGAGTTCTACACAGAACGGTTTCTGTATGGCAAAGGCAAGCGCATCCTTGGATACGAACAGGTCTGTAGCCTCTACCAGTCGATTCTGTGCCTTATCCCATAGCAGGGAGAACGGCGAATCCAGATTATGCACACCGCCCTTGAACTCCTCAATTGATCCAGACAGACTCAGCCACGCCGGAAGATCGGTGACAATCAGAACCTTGGTATGGCTCTCGTATTGAACCTCTTTAGCTGGTATGGCTCGGCTCTCATCAGACGACAGTGCCGCAATGTTGGCAAGTTGTCCGGCGGCATCCTTATCGAGCATTGCATTCAATGCCGGTATGCTCCCGGCTGCTGCTGGATAGCTATACGTGAAGCTGTAGAGCGGTGTATCGACATTCCAGAGGCTCGGCTTTGTACCTGTTGCCTGTCCTGTTGTTACCGGAGCCGTCCCTGTAGGCTCTACGCTCTGCGCTGGTGACTGCGCTGAAAACTGCTTTCGAGGGATAAACGCTCGGCTTGCCCAGAGTTTCATCAGGACTAAATCCTGTGGCACTCCTACGCCATCGGCATACATCTCAGCAAGGTTGTATTGTGCTTGCGCGTTACGCTGTACAGCCGCCTTGCGAATCCAATACACAGCTTGCGTCAAGTCTTTCTGTACGCCGTCCCCGTTGAAATACGCCAATCCAAGATTAAGCTGTGCCTCTGCATCCCCGGCAATGGCCTGAGTCTTCAGCGTGGCAATGTCCTGAGCCGGTACGGACTGGGCAGACTGCGGCAAAGCTATATTTGTGCAACACAGACAAATGAAAAGTATCCAATTCTTGCGAAGATCGTTCATTTCTCAACTCTCAGTAAATGTTCCAGTATTACGCTGGTTTTACATCCTGATATATTTCCTCAAGTTCAGCTTTGGCATCTGAGTTTCCTTGTTCAGCAGCTTTGCGCAGCCAAAGCACGGCTTGCTCCATATCTTTGGGAACTCCTACCCCTCTGTGATACATCACCCCAAATACATATTGCGCTGGTGCAAATCCTTGTTCAGCCGCACTGTGCAACCAAATCGCTGCTTGCTTAAAATCTCTCGGAACACCTTCTCCAGAAACATAGGCTGTACCGAGGGCTAATTGTGCAGGTGCAAATCCTTGAACGGCAGCCTTCTGCATCCAAATTGCAGCTTGTGCGTAATCTTGAGGAACGCCGTCTCCGTCGTAATACATTCTTCCGAGCAGTTCTTGCGTCTCGGCATTTCCCTGTTCCGCAGCCCTGCGAAACCATAACAGGGCTTGCGATAAATCCTTGGGAACGCCGTCTCCGATTTTATACAACCCTCCCAAAAGGGCTTGTGCTTTCGCGTATCCTTGTTCAGCGGCTTTACGCAACCACATTACGGCTTGCGCAGAGTCTTTGGGTACTCCGTCTCCGTTGTAATACATAAGCCCAAGGAACGCTTGGGCATTCGCATTTCCTTGATCGGCTGCTTTGCGATACCAAAGTGCAGCCAGTGTTGAATCTTTAGGAACCCCATTTCCTTTGTGATAAATCGCCCCAAGTTTGACTTGCGCATCCACATCACCCATATCAGCAGCCTTGCGCAAGGCAGTCACACCATCGGTTGAGTCTTGGGGTGTTTCCTTCTCCGGTCTGATGTTTTGATCTATGGTCCCAAGCGCGGTTTGCGCATCTGCATTTCCTTGTTCAGCGGCCTTACGCAACCACATTACAGCTTGCGCAGAGTCCTTGAGAACGCCCTCTCCGTAGTGATACATTTCCCCGATGGCGTACTGCGCAGCCACGCTTCCTTGTTCGGCGGCGAGTAGAAACCCTATTGCTTTTAATGAAGTGTCTGGATGAACACCGTTTTCGGTATGATTAGAGCATTTTAGGATATGCTAGATACTAGCTTTGGCAGGATGTCGCGGCGAAGAAGATATGGCGAGAGCCTATAGCGATGATTTGCGCTGTAAATTTCTATTTGCCTACGATG
>Ga0123357_10007013_pt1 | contig 13866 bp, 10 predicted proteins | sample TergutEmb28metaG_FD_89873 | JGI IMG/M metagenome (GOLD analysis project Ga0123357, IMG submission 89873) | Embiratermes neotenicus P4 segment gut microbial communities from Petit-Saut dam, French Guiana - Emb289 P4 | ecosystem: Host-associated > Arthropoda: Insects > Digestive system > Gut ... | reverse complement strand
ATCGGTTCCATCTTCATAGGCAGGTGAATGAAGTATACTTCATTCACCTGCCTATGAAGATGGAACCGATAGTGAGTTCCGAAACGTCGGCAATTAGAACTCAGACGCCGAGGAATTACCCAAAAAGGAATAAATTACAGTTAGAACACGGCGAAAGCTTAAAAACAAGAAACCATAATTAGTACAATCTCTTCAATACATCTAGGTTTCCAATTGTTTCTTCACTGCAGGTTCCGGACAAAGATTCTGTATCCATCGTTCATCTTTCCCATATATGCCTATGCTACATGTTCAGTCCATGTGATCCTCCTTGATGAAATTGAACAACATTTTATGAAGTGTACGAGGTATTAAGCGCCTTACTGCATAAATTTCACCATCCTCTTGTTACCTTCTCTGTATTAAGGCCCAGAGTTTTCTTCAGTGCCACCTTCCCTAACACCCAAATACTTCTCAATAGATGAACGGCACGGTTTCAGGCCCATATATGCCAAATAATACCATTTCCTGGAATACATATTTTTTATGTTATCAAAGAGCCACACCAACCGCAGACAGGAACTGAACTATCTGTGATGATTACTACTCTCTCCCGTACTCCAGAGTCGATAAGTCACGAACGCGAATCACAGCAAAGTGGTAACTTAAATGCATGTACTCTCCAACTGAAAATACGTAAAATTTTGAGTTCCCAAATTCGTTCCTTTTCACCTTGCACTTCCACTGGTTTTGATACTCATTTACAAAAGGTGAAATTTTCCTTGCGGTAAATTGGACACCAAACCAAGAAGACAAGTTCACTCATTCTTAAGGATAATTCGCACATATATGAGCATGCCAGGACCATGCTCCGACCGTGTCGTGTTGCTGGAATTCATACATAACTGGAGCACAGGCCTTGTCAGGTTCCAATATTTCCTCAGCTACTCCAGACTTTTCCCTAATTTTATGGAACGCAAAAGTTAACTGTTGCGTGCACAAAAGCCCGTCATTTCTACCTTTTCTGAGGCAGATAAATGAAATTCACGCTGTCCAGTCCTGCTTCTTTAAGATTCACGTTAATATGATCCCACATCCACGAATAGTTCTTCCAAGTGGTTCTTTCCTTAAGCTCACCAACGGAACTTGTATTAAAATTTCTCTTCTCCCAGTACGTGCCACGCCCGGCCCGTAGCATTCTCCTCGCTTTTACTACCCGAATAGAATTTAGCGAGGAATACAGACCACGAAGCTCCAAGTTACACAATTTTCTCCGGCTTCCTGTTGCTTCCTCCCTCTTAGACCCAAATATCTTTCGCAGCACCCTATGCTCGATAACCTTCAGCCCATGTTTTCCTTAGTGTTAGAGATCAAGTTTCTTACCACAGAGAACACGCAAAATTAGTTCTGTACACGTTACTTTAATATTTAGGTCTCTACGTAGCAAACGGCAAGACAAAAGATTCTGACCGCGTGGCAGCCCGCGCACACGTATTGCACAATTTGAGCGGCTAATTATGGGTACACCCAAATTCGGAAAAGTAATATGCCAGAAGCATGCCAAGTTGTTGAGAATGCTTTCGTATTACCGGTCAGAAACGTGGATTATTTCGTGGCTGAATTCATCTGGGCGTGTGTCTTGCATAGTTGCCTAAGAAATAATCCCAGTGTGGAAGGCTGTGTGAAAACCAAGAGGCTATGTCAGTCACCTTACGTCACAACACCTCGTCGTTTGGGACGAAATGCAAGTGGAGAAACCACAAGACAAAGGAAAAATACCGCGATTCCATTGACAACGCCTGGTCAGTCCCTTGGCAACTAACACACGGACAACAGCGGAAAATTATTTCTTTACTGAACGCAGCAATATTTTGTCATGAACTTCTGCGCCTATCTCCTTCAAACGCTTACCTGTAACGAAATTTTTATCGTAGTCTGTGTGCTGCAAATTGCACAAACACTCACGCTCTTGTACAGTACCAAAATGATTAGCTTCTCTTCATCCATGGTAAACATTATTTAGTTTGGTGGCCACCTGCTGGACACCTTATGACCAATATTCAGTCTGTAAACAACATTGGTGTAAGGCAGCCCGCTAGCCAGTGAAACCCGAACAGCTACGAACATCACGACGCCCATAAGTCGCCTTATCTCACTTCACACGAGCAGGGTTGTGTGCAGACCATCCTCTTTCTGTGCAGGAACTTGGCCTTAAGAAATCACTTTCGATGTGATTCGTGGCGACACGGTCAGAGCACCACCCCGTATGTGTGAAATCCCAAACACGGTATCGCAATGTAATTCAAACGGAAACGGCACAATCTACATGTTTTGTGACACGACACGGTCGGTGCACTGTGCGAGGATGTACCAGCACCATACTATATGAGTATGTATGTATAAGCTGGCCAATAACCTCCGCAGTAACTACGGGCCAGCTGTAAGCTCCATGCTCCACCCGCTTACCCTGCTGGAAAAGCACTAAGGGACCCGTCCGACAGGAGGCTGTGTGGATCCCACGACACAGTCTAGAGCAGGGCAGCCGAACCTTTTTGAGGGCGCGTACTCAAACTATCTACAAATTTCGCAGAAATACGTTTGCGTGTCCATGGGAATTTTGAAGAGCAAAGTAAGGTCTTGGAGTCGTCCATAATTATTATTAATTATTGAACCATTATCAATAATCCACTTTACAATTATACAATTAATGTATGGTACAATTACTATATTTCTCAAAAAGACCTCCTCGGGGAATCGGATAAGGAATAAAATGTGGAAGTAAATGAAGCTTCTACTACTTCCTGCTTAAAAAAACTGTAAAACGTTTGCCCAATGTCACATATTCGCCCATTCACCGCCAAGCCGGCGCCCCAATGATAAATAACCAGTCAACACTTCGCACTGCTGCCGATTTGTGTACAGTGTTTCAATGCAGTGTTATTTGATAGCAACGGTAATTTATATACAATCTCTATGCAGTCAGATATGTGTATATATACTCATGTTCTTCACAATACAGAGACGCTGGTCGGGCAAAATAAATATATAAATTCGCACAGCAGCGAATGCCGCATGCCAAAGAATTCTTTCCGAGTGCCATTTTTGACACGCAAGCCATACGTTCGCCAGCCCTGGTCTAGAAGCAGCAACGAACAAAGCAAGTCCTTACCCGTTGTTCTGTCACATACTGAATGAACTACCTCAGTTCCACGTTTATTTCGTACGAGATATTACTACTTATTACACGTAGTACCAGTAAAACTATTACCTGCCACCGGCGGAAATTAATAGCATGGATATTAAGATTATACCACACAGAGATAACGAAATTTAATGTCTGAGATCCCAATATATTAGACACAAATGGTATGAGGCTATGGTTCCAATTAAACATCACATATCCCAATATATGTTTACAGAACCCAAAATAAGACTGCAGATCCAATACAATGATACAGATACCAATATAAGATTCAGATGCACATACGGTGTTACAGATCCTATTATAAGGTTACATATTCCAATATAATATTACAGATGCAGTTGAAATGTTACAGGCCACACCATGGCTCAGGCAGTTAGTCGCAGGCCTCGCACCGCGGAGGACCGGGCTCAATCCCAATATTACAGAATCCAATACGAGGTTACATTCCTAACACATGTGACAAATCTTAATGGAACGTTACTTATTCCAAATACACATAACACAGTTATGTATACATTTCTGCAGAACTCTTTTTCGAAAAATATTAATGCAGTCGAATTTCAGCTTCACGGATTACAGTGTAGTCCAACGAGCTGGACCGAAATTAACCCCGTCAAATAGATTTCAGTTAAGACAGCTTGACCAAATTCTTCTAAGTCTGTTACTTGCTTTCAGAGATGAAATGTGTGGATGGGCAGCAGAGGGGCAGATATTGTTCACTGTATGCAAAGAACGACACGAATAACGCTAAAGTATGCGACAAGCTGCAAGCGGTCACAGCGCTGCCGGATATGGGAATTGGGCAGTGAGGCCCAGGCTCTGCTCCCCAACACGTATAGAACAACGTTATTCGTCCCATCAAAATCACTGTATTAGTTGTGTTTGTTTACAAAATTCTTCACCCGCTGTATAACTAGCCACGAATCTGAATGATTGCATAAATACAGTGTCATTTTTTATACTGCCGTAGAAGTTATGTTTTCTTCATACAGCCTTAGTTTTCAGAATGCGCCGTTTACGGTAGACACCTGCCACCATCAGACAATTAGCACTAACTTCCATTGCTGTGACCACGGCTATGTAAGACATGAGTATGCAAAATAACTTACTAAGTACAAAGCGTACATGCAACGCAAGTTGCACTACCCCGACTTACGCAACCTAAATACAAGCCACAGGAAGGGGGCGGTTAGTAATTTTGAGTACAGCGGGGGAGACAAACGTAACAGGGTCAGAATTACAGATGCCAGTGCGAAAGTGGGGCATGGGCGATATGAAGTAATAGGCCATACACGGAACAGCTCATGTATGTTGCTGTCTTCTGGAATACGACGTCGGAAAGTCTGGTAACGTTTCAACGAAACCTGCTGCCATCATTTACTACCGTGAAGAAGAAACCTGCAGATTCCTTCGAAACACTGGTGACTAGATACCACAACGCATCGCGGCACAACCCAACAGAGACAGCAGTCTACGTTGTCATAGTTTTCACAACAATAAATATCTGTCTAGTGTTCACAGCACTTCACACGATGGAAGTGAGGGTGCTGCAGTTTTTCCTATCCGTAATAACGCCTGACATTTATGGAAGAGCGGCGGTACAGCTCCACTCATTAACCTCTCTGAGATAAATGGTCAGCCTCAGGCCTGGCCGTTTTTCCTTCGGGGAAATAACCCCCACTGCCCCATGGAAGGGAGTTGGGTGAGTTCCAGGGCTCACGCTGTTCCATGTTCCGGAAAAACTTACTGCCTCAGCTTTCAGAGTGCCTGAATTTCGTTAAGGTACATGCTGAACATGACTGTCAGAATAAAATATTTCGATTATATAGAAAAGATTGCGAGCAGTCAAGCTACCAGACACTAGGGACACATCTTGTACCGAATTACTGGAAGGTACGAGTTCGAAGCGAGTTAAACGGTCCTCTTCAGGGCTCCACCCTGAAGATTTTGTCAGCAAGATCTTACGAAACGTCGAAACAAACTTATCTTACATGGTGGAAAACCCCAAAGACTTCCACATGAGCAACACCCACAACGAAAACCTGGAAACTAATAACAAATTAATCCCATTTCGCCACTTACCTAGCTTCTATCGTGAGACGATATACGAAATTCACCCCGAAATTACGTAACAGTTTCACAGATAGTTGTAACATTCAACAGCTGGCTCTACAGTGAACGAAAAAAGAAACGTCACAACAGCGAGTAAGTTTGCAGTACCCCTGAAATCCAACCATGTAGTTAATTGAATCCCTCAGCAGTAAACGGTTGTAATCTTGACCGGGGCAGAGGGCAATCATACTGAGAATTTTCGAGGTATTCCTCAGTTCCTCATGGTAAACACAGGTAGAGTCATTCAGTAGGTCACAAATGTTGACGAACCTGCACTTTCCTATTTAGAATATACACTAATCATCGTCTAATCTTCCGAGTTACGTAGTCCAACTTTCGTGAGAACACAGCCTACTGCCCCCTTCTTCTGGGCTGCAGCGAGGTAGTATACGTTCCGCAACGGTGGCACCCACCTTTCAGATTGCATTATGCCATAACACAGAAGAACACAAACTAGTTTTCACCGCCAAGACAATACCATTCACAGCTAAACAGCGTCTAATACTGATAACGCGTGTAAAAACTTACACGTAATACATCTACCGATATACAATACCTGAAAGTTTAGAGAACGATTTACAGTAGGTCGCGACTCATTCATTACACGCCAGTAGCTCATCGCACAGAGTCCTTCTTGGGGAGCTAGCAGTCGTTCAGGTGAGCAAGAAATCACCCGCCTCTTATGAAACTCGAAGGTTCATTACCGCGTTCAAAAGAGTCCGCCTCTGAACCACGCCAAGGATCAAATAAAACCACGCTCCCCACAACCCGCTTCGTTAAGACAATTTTTAATAACATCCTCACTTTCAGCCTCGGGTCTTCATAGTGGTTTCTTCCTTTCAAGTGTATCCGCCAAATACTTCGTATGTCATTCTCGTAGCTCTCAAGCGTGCTACAAGCAACGTTCACCTTATACTCCAAGACATACTGTGCCTAATACTACACGTACTTCGGCGAAAAATACAAATTATAAAGTTTCTCATCAAGCTGTTTTCTCTATCCTCCTGTTACTTCCTCCATTTGAGGTCCACTTATCTCCTCAGCTCCTTTTTAACCCACCCATACTCTTAAATATTTTACTGTTTCTTCTTCTTCGTCTTCTTCTTCACCTCCTCCTACTCCTCCTCCTCTTCCCCCACCTCATTATCTCCTCATGCAACACACCTGCATTTGTTATTGTGCTTTGAGGGGTTTTCTTCTCTTTTTACATACAGGTCAACATTTCCATTTCTCAAGTAGTTATTCACTCATTTTTAAAATCCTTGTAAGCCTTCGTATTCGAAAGTCTGCAATCTACTATTTATAGTCTAGTATTGTACAGTCTTGGGGGGGGGGAATAATATTACTGGCATTACAGGCTATCACACAGACAAACGTCTTTATTTCTTTCTTTTTATCCAACAATTCACATATGTATACTGATATTAAGAACTCTCCCACTCCCTCTCTCTCTCCCTCACACACACACACACACACATTTTCTCTTTTTCTTTCTCTCTTTTTTTTATTTTACAACTTAGACAAAGACGTGATGAGGATAACATTCGTTTCACATTTCATACATCAAGTTAGACTGATGATGTGGTGAACATGAAAACCATAACTAAGCAACAAACGCCATTACAAAATGAATTAAAGGCGATTTATTTAGGGAGCCAGCGTGTGTGAGTTTAATAGAAATTTCCGACGACAGATCGTATTTCCACCTCAAATAATAGGCCGCTCCTCAGAAAGTAAAAACTTTGCATGGCACCTACTTGACGTTTTGTACTGTGTATATACAGACAGCATATTCAGGAGGACCGATAATGGTTAAGGACGATACCGATATCTAGAGGCAGAAGAGCAGCTACAGGTATATACAAATGCAGGCAAACACTGCCTATGTTGTAAGGTTTTGTAGTGGGTAAATAAATGCATTATACGAAGTACGTCACAGATATTTAGCAGATGGAAATAACAACCATAAGCGTACGTAGATGTCGGCTTATTACTCTGCGTTAGAACTGAACCCGGCTTCAAAATTGTGCCATTAATCGTTCCCAGTTTACTTGTGATCCACGCATGCGTGCGTTTCTGAACTCGCGTGTTCTTAGTGGAAACTGTAGTAGCGAAGCAACAAGACACTACTTCTGTTGAGGTTAAAGATTATAAATTCTAAAGATAAAAGAATGCCCTACGTTGAGATCACGTTCGCCCGTCCGTCTATGGTCTAGTCATCATCAAATCCTTTTACTCCTTGTGCAGCATAAGGCATCCATGAAGAGCTTCCAGGCATTGCGGTCTTCAGCTATCCCCTTGACCTCGTTCCATGATCTTCTTGTGCTTCTTATCTCATCCTCTATTGTCCTTCGCCACGTTCTCTTCGCCCTACCTCTCCTTCTGTATCACTGAGGATTCCAATCTAATGTAGTTTTCTCTATTGCTCCTGTTTTTTTTTACGTAATGTGTGTCCAATCCAATTCCATGGTCTAGTACCAACCGCTTAACCTTCTGCCGGATTTTCACTAAAAAAACTTGTCCAGCAGGAACGAGTCTCGCGAAAATCAGCGTAGTGGTAAATTTCACCGAAGGGCGCAGCCATACTCCCACATTTCTTGACTTATTCAGGTGAAAGGCGTTACAGAAATCCACATAATGCTGTTCAGCAGTTACGAGTTTCATGCAGATCGGTAAAGTGGAAATCACACTTTACTTAAAGGCGTCAATGAAGCTGCCCGCATTTTATATATCTCTATTCGGACTTGGACAAAATTTTGTACAGATCTCCATGCACTGCCGCTAGAAACTGAGTGTGTTGTGCAAGTCGGTTCACGAAGAGCCACACGTTGTTTAAGGGCGTAAAGAAAGAAATGTCCATATTTCCTAATATTTTGTCCCATTCGGATAAAATTCGGCTGTAAAGACGTGCAGGAGAAAAAAAAATCTAGAACAGCTGACTTTTGTAAATATCAGGGCAGTGAAAGCCACATTTTCCTTGGAGAAGTGAAATAATTTCTATCCGTACTTTCTACACTGACTGATATGGGGGGAATTCGGTATAACAGACTTAATATAATGCTGTTGGGCATTTGTGAGTTTCGTAAAATCGGCGCTGGGAAGGCTGTGTTGTTCTTATGGGCGCAAATAAAATCACATTTACGCCTGCACCATGAAACCGTATGACATTTTGAAAGTAATGAACGCTCTGGTAAAGTTACTGTATTACGTCACGGAGTACACAGTTTTGCAGTCTTGTTTATTAATAATGCAAGAAGCAATGATACAGGCCAATCTAGTTAAATCGATGAAAATGGAAGAAAAAGTGTACACAGAATATCACTCGAAATACAAATAAAATGTACTTTCAAATTAACTACAAGGAAAGAAAACAGCCGGTGTTGTACAGCTGCTACGGGCTGGATCAATGCAGTATGATTCCCAGCAGAGGCACAGTCTTTTGCCTTCTACACCACATCCTGAATAGCTATGAAGCCTACCTGGCTCACTTCCCAACGAGTACCACGGGCTTTTCCGCCGTGTAAAACGACAGAAAAATAAGTGTGAATACTCCGTTCCATCTGCTGCGGAGGTTAAGGATACTTCAAGTCACGCCTCTACCTCCCAATGCACCACCTTGGCGGAAAGTTTGATTTTGCACTGGGTTCACCTGACTTTCACGTTAACCACGGGGAAAATAATCTACTAGTATCCTAAGACTTCAATACTGGTCTAGCTGGCGGAATGGGCTTTGTAGTTCACGTTGAGAAACACAAACCCAGTGTAACCCGGGAGGATGACGAGGGCGATAATCGACATAAATGGAATGTCCACTCGGCCGCACTACAGCTCGCACATTTCCGGAAATGCAACAGAAACACAACCTGCTAGCCGCATACAATAAAGGCGAAGTCTCTGTTCATGCAGTCTTCGTGGATGCTGAGATCAGGGGTTTGAATTCCAGTCGAGGACTGAACGCTCCGACCGAGTGTAAAGCTTCTGACTCTCGTTCGGCAGTTGCCCGCTTCAGTTTTTGGATTATCCTAACATGTTTACGTGGATTTACTCAACGCCTCCACGTAAATTCCAGGACAGTATCTCAAACTGGATCATGCCTACATTCGCCATATCCAAAAATTCGATGTTACATTGTCTGAGGTACTGAAAACGTGGATAAATAAACTACAAACAAACCTGGATATACAATGTTGTACTTAACAGGCAAAGGTTTCATGGAAGTGTGATCCTCTGCATGAGACGTCGCATGGTTGATGTCGGTAAGCCTTCGTGAACCTCTGTTACTAAAAACCATGGTGCAAAAATGCCCAACGCCAAAGAATATTCACTTGTTAAATCAGATGCGTCAGTTTTATTCAACCTAACTTTTGACGTTTTCGTGGTGGTGACGATTTTTTACTGGGGTATGGGGCAATCCGGGTTATTACGTAATGTGCTTGATATTACCAATATTTCACAGGAACACAGAATTACGTGTCTACAGAGCCAGCCCGGAAGAGTTGCCGTGATCAGGGTCTACGGTTTTAACTGACCACCGCTGTTCCAACTGAACACTGGGGTGTATTGGTCTCTTCCGTGAACAACTCCCCGCCTCCCGCCGCCCAAAATTTCAGTTTCTTTAACAAACGTAGCAAAATGCCACGGAACAATGGTTTCATCCTGCCAATCTGTTTAAGTGTCAAAATAATACGCAGACTAACCGCTCCGAACTGGGACAGAGAGAACGGTACAGTGTTAGCCTCGGAGACTGACAACCGAGGATTAAATCTCCGGCTAAGGCAAAAATTTCTCTTCTCTAAAGCTACCAGAACGTCTCTGGGGTTCACCGAGACCTCTGTTCACAGAGTACCGAAGGCTCTATACCCGGAGGTAAAGGGGTTGAGGCGTGAAGCTAAATACTCACCTCAACCTGGTGTCGAAGTTAATAACTCATGGTGCTATATCTCAACGCCTCCTCCTGTCTTCAAGAGGTGGTGCTTAATCAACCACACGGACTTCACTTTCCGCAAACTGCTCCTAACTGACAGTAGGGCAAAGTCGCCTAAATGGGGTATTGTTTATTTTCTGGTCATACCGATAATACAGTTTATTATTATTAATTATTATTATTCTTCTTCTTCTTCTGACCCTGAGGGAACACCTAACTCGCTTGGTGGGGAAATTAGTGGTTTCACTTCACTTTTTCCTCTCCTCAACACGGGTTTCATAGGCATACGAGAACCACAGGAAACGGGCCATCTTTTGCTTTTTTCCCTTTGTTGCTTACTATGTGTCTTGCAAGCAAAGGGACTTACGACAGGTTAATTTCTTGCCTAAGTCGGAAGACTGGCCCATTTCTTCTCCAGTTTCTCCTCGTTTGGAAAGGCGGTTATGATCTTCGCTGAACCAGGTCTATATGATCCAACATCACTTGTGCCCTGTTTTTCAACTGAAGGCAGTGGACCAAGACTTGCAGCCTTCACTATTCTACCTGTTGAAGCTGTCTGTGTCGCTGAACCGTATGGTGTTGGTTCATGAGACAATACAGCGAGAAAATCAGAGTGGCCATTGTGGAGTGACTGGAAGAATTTGTTTCGCAATTTATTACGCAACTGCTATGAAGTCACATTCTCACCACTATATGGCGGAAGCATACAGGGAAGATACAGCGGCACTACCGTTACATTAGGTAAGTTTACCCTACAGAGTCATAAAACTGCGTGCCACTGGAATCTGTGTAACGATTATTACGAATTTAGCTTGTAGTCTGTAACAACATTCCAGCTGCTGACGCGACAGCCCTCCGGCACAGAAGCAACCGGAAAACAAGTTCCCGCACGATCAAGGCCTGTGTCTGGACCATGCCGTCAAGCGGGATGTCTGGCCGAAGACTAGTGACAAATACTCCCCAGTGTCTTTCTTTTAGCCATCAGTCCAACGGCCTAGTCGGTAGTGACTAGTCCACTGCTTAGGAGACGGATAAATCGTGGTTCGAATGCTGGTAACAGTGTGAAAATATTCCCTTCTCCAAATCGTCCAAACCGGCTCTTGTGTCTACCAATTATCCTGTTCATGAGCACCGGGAGCTCTTTTCCCGGAGGGTAATGTGGCCGCGACGTTAAGCTGACGATTTACCTCCATTTAGTACTGAGACCACGAACGAGTGGAACCACACAACACAGAGGCAATTTCACTTTTACGCTTGCAAACATGGGTTCCTGATTACAAAAGCTCTGTATTACCTCACTGCTACAGATGTTCATCAATTCCAGATACCAACTTATAATGTTTTATTAGTTCATCTAACTTACACTACACCGTGTGGTCCGGTGAATGGGTACAAATATCTCGGCAAATCACTGCATCTTCAGGCCCTCTTACACTGAAGACAAGTCGGTACGTTTCTCCTAAACACTGGTAGCCACCTACCACACTACGCGGTGTCGTAACCCAAAAGACAACACGGGCCTCTGCAGTTGATTGTCGTGGTTAAATAGACTAAACACCTTTTCGGAACTAAGCACGTGGCTGCTGCGCAACTTTCGACTGTCCCACAAGTTTCTCCATCCCATCAGCAAGCGGTTCGCTCCACTAGCCTCCTTAACATACCTCTCTGCAGCCAGCAACGTTGACTTCGCAAAAGATTCACTTTTCAACAGTTACTCTACACAGCGGTGACGAAACGAATAAGACTACACGTGCACGATCACTGCTTAACATTCTACAGCCCAAAATTCATCCAAATTACATTTAAAAATTCATTCCTGGGAACCTCAAAGAGTATAAGAAGCAAGCAAGCAGCAGCATGACATGAATATGTATGAGAGGAATGAAGTAAAGCGCCAAGCATCCTTAACGTCGGTTCTACATACAGATGGGTAGTAAACTATGGGTCCTGGTCGTGTTACCCCTCGAGAAGAACCCACCCACCTATTGCACATACGGCTCGTTGGGCTCCAGAGGCAAATCAGTAGTTTACTGTAAAGTACACAAAGAACTCCTGCCCGTGTCTGGAATCGAATTCCGATTCCTCGATCATATAGCACGCAGCCTATACGCACCATTATCTTACATTTTCAGGTTTTATTCGCTGTTTGGCTGTGCCACTTTAAGGAAAAATCACAGATTCACTGTCGTCGAGAATAAGACGATGAGGAGAACATCTGGACCAAAATTAAATGAAACTTGGTAGGGATGCACAATGAGGAATTTCATAACTCGTACTTCTCTCCAACTATAATCAGAATGATCAAATCATGTAGGATGACATGGACAGAACACGTGGTATGCAAGGCAGACAAAAGAAAGCAAATTTCATGTTACTAGAATATCCGTGAAAGAAGCACACCTCTTGGAAGAAAATTATTACATGGTGTACAAGAATGTGGACGGGATTCGTCTGCCTCAGGACAGACACCAATGGTGGGCTTCTAAAACATGGTACCGAATCCTTAGGTTCTTTCAAAGGCTTGGTGAATTTCGTGACCAGTTGAGTGACTATCAGCCCTCTCAACACACTGCATCCTAGAGACATCATCGTCATCACCGTCGTCGGCATCACTCTCTTTGTCGTCGCCTCGTTAATTTCTTCTCAAAGCAACAGTGACAAATTATGTGATAATCAAGACGTAAAACCCACAGAGAGTATCCAAGTCATTAGTGGTCACCGACAAACACGGTGGCAGTTTATTGTGACGTCACAGACCCGAAAAAAGTAACAAGATGCCGTCGTCTCGAATAAGTAGTTCGTAAATTTAAATTTCAGGACCTGACTGTTATATCCGACGACATAAATTTTCAAATGCCTTAGGTAGATTTTAAATTTTCTTGCAATCTGCCAATATAAGGCTATTAATGTGTGTGTGTGTGTGTGTGTGTGTGTGTGTGTAAGTGTAAGTGTGTGGAAAATGTTCTGTACCCTACGCGAAGAACACAACGTTTGAATGCAGAGCGCAGGAGATTATTTGGACGTACGGAGGACAAAGGTTCCATGTATTCATTAGCGTGATAATGCCCAGTTACACAGCCTACATGAGTAAGGAAAACATGAAAACGGCAAACAAAAGAAATGAAATACACTTAAAACAGAGAATATTTAATACGATCCACTACATACCACAATAGCGTTATTTAGACTAAAATGTACCACGCCAGACAAATCAGCAGATTTAAAAACTGCATCAGTAACACACGTAGCAGAGACATAATTACGGGACAAAGCAATGCCACAGAAAAATTCAGTATATTGTGCACAGAGATATAACAGCAGAATGTTTTAAGAACTAATGCAAAAACTGTACAGCAACTGTATAGTTATACGAATGACGACACATTGTAATACAGAGCACAGGTCTGAAAACTGGATGATGATGATGATGATGATAACAATAATAACAATAATAATAACAATAATAATAATAAGCACATTTGAGAACGGCATTAAAGAACTGGACCCGAGAAAAACATATAGGTATTTAGGCATAGAAGAAAGTTTTGACATACAGCATAAGAATGAGAAAGAAAAGCTGAAGAAGGAATACTTGAGGAGATTGAGACTAGTTTTGAGTACAGAATTAAGTGCAAAGAATAAAGTT
>Ga0123357_10007012_pt1 | contig 13866 bp, 10 predicted proteins | sample TergutEmb28metaG_FD_89873 | JGI IMG/M metagenome (GOLD analysis project Ga0123357, IMG submission 89873) | Embiratermes neotenicus P4 segment gut microbial communities from Petit-Saut dam, French Guiana - Emb289 P4 | ecosystem: Host-associated > Arthropoda: Insects > Digestive system > Gut ... | reverse complement strand
CCCCCCCCCCCCCCCCAATTAGGAAAATCTGTCTTGCCACTGATTTTGAAGGCTGGTCTGACAAGATTTTTTTTTTATTTTGGAATCGCTTTTTCAAATTGTGCGCATAAAGTGATACTTTATTAATATTTCTATACGCTTACCCCTCTATTTCAAATTCGCCTACCATACCATCACTCTGCACTTGTGACTCTGTATGCATTATGTAATTCATATCCACTGCAAAAATAACTCCGTGCTGCAAAGCCAAATGAGAATCTTTTTTTTTTTTTGGTGTAAAGTTTTTATTTAGTTAAATCCGTTGTTAACGCAAAGTAAGCACTATATTTTATCGATATGAAGCAACATTGATTTTCCCTCTCCATCATTATTTAACTGACTTGTCTGAATTAATTTCTTTGACATGGGCCAATATAACATTTTCCTTGATGTTTCGCATTTCGTACCTTTTTGCCTATTATTTAAATGATTATACAGTGGGCTTCTGGTAGAGGGTCACCTTGTTCATAACGTCGAGACATCGCCGCGAGTCAAGATGAGTTTCATACCGTTCTGTTGCCAGACTGCTCTACTGCACAAAACCAAATCCGAAAAAAAGTCGTAAGTCCTTTTTGCTGTGACAAGTTTTTTTTTTTAATAAGGTTTGTGGGACCGAGTGGAAGAGATGACCAATTAAAGCATACCTGTGGATGTGCTCCGACATTCCACAAGTGCAGTTGTCACAGCTGTCAATGGGACTAACTTCTCCTCCGGACACCCTCAGGGGAAGAGAAGTCGCATTCACCTCCTAGTCACAGCGTTCCGAACTTTCAGCAATGTGGCCATCAATTAGACATGTAAAGATGCACAGGGTACACACGAGTGTGGAGATACGAAAGACCTGCCATCAGTTAAATACGCTTATTTTCATTTTGTGCCCTGAAATGTAAGTAGTTTTCGTAAGGGCTTCTTCGCAACATTGCTGGAAAATCTGTAACGTTCGTCATGTTCGCTTCTCCTGACAGCTGAAAGTGCTTTGGGCTAAAAAACTTTGATGAAATGTGACATTGTACGTCCTTTCCTGTGACTGTTTTAGACGACAGATAAACGACGAAATTACGAGTTTGGATATTTATACATCTTAACGAACCCACTCCCACTAAGTCATATTAGGGATATTTTCACTTGCAAAAGTGGAAAGATTTACAACATTGTTAGTAACATAGCGTGCAGAAACCTTGATTCGCTTTCCTGTGAATTCCCTGTTCGCAGTCCACCGACAAACAACACAACACTACGAAATTTTCACTCTGGGACAAAGCGGCCAGAGCGTGGAACTCATCACTCATCTCCATCTAGTGTAAAGTTTAAGAATGCCTGGAAATATATCTCCATTCCAACGTACACCTTCATTGTGCGGTGTTTAGTGTGACACAGGCAAAACTTTATCTTTTACTGAAGTATATTTACATATCTCTTATACAATTAAAAGTCGAAATCAAAATGTTATTTAGAAATAAACGAAGATCCTACCATAATCCTTCTTATTGAATACGGCCACGACATAGGCCTGTGTTTCAGAAAAATTATCTAGAGGAGAATTTAATGAACTCCACATTCCGTGCAAGAGAATGAATGTACAGTATTTAATCCAAAAATTTGGACAATCAACAATAAACAATCATTTGTTATTTACAATGCCCCGCCTATATGTTTCCTCCTCTACAAAGCCATTTTCAGGGAAGTTGTGTAGGAAGGAATAGAGATAAGGTGAATTCTTTCGAGAAACATACGCATCTTCGACAGAATTTGCCGTATCTGTATTCCGATGTATGTAGCCTCCCTGACGAATGGCTTTGTAGAGGCCGAAACATGTAGGAAGGACAACATAAATGACAAATGATAGTTTGTTGTCGATTTACAAATTGTTGGATTAAATATTGTAAAGATCTAGATTAATTTTGAAGTTTTTAACAGCAATGAGTGTGAAGAACCATTCTGGAATGTGACACCACGTAGTCTGGGATATATTTACCAACGTTTCGGAGGGATATGCTGACTCCATCTTCACAGTAAAAGGTTTTATATTAATGTCTACCAAATTACAAGGTGTCACTTCCCAGAAGACATTGTTCCTCAACTGATGTGGGATAGATGTTCTCTAAGTCTCACCTGGAAATGATGATTGTATGTAATGCAATAGAATCAGACAGCTGTCGGCAACATGTGACAGTTCATGTGGCCCCTACTGTAGTCGCGTCATTATCCACTCAAGTCGCAGTGAGTCAGCGAAAATGATGCGATCACGAGGCGGCGAAAGGACCTTCTGTGCAGTCAATTACTAATGTAATTCGTAATGCGTTAAATTGTATCGATTCTGTAACTCCGTTCGTATCAGACACGCTTCAACTAAAGTCTAACAAATAGCGAAACCGCTGACTTAAAAGTGTACAATGAAATGCACTAAGGTTCTGTCGTCAGAACTTACACCTAACAGCGGTTCAGGCTTCAAAACTGGAAAATATTTACGGATTTCTCGTAGTCAGTAAATATTTCGAACCCTTCCGAAAATCACAAAGGAGAGATATTTTAACGATTCCCCCTTCTTTCAACAGTAACTAACACTGAAAGTTTCTACAGCGTCGTTGTGTGACTTCGGTCCGTTCCCGGCGACTTAACGGCTACTCAGTTATTGAGATATCATTCACCAATAATAGCAATATACTGATATCTTAATTACTAGAGACAGAAACCATTCTAGCGAGGATAATCATTTTTGACATTTTCAAGCACTTCCTCACATTTGTTACCAAGTAAGTTTCTTTGTCATGCTTACACTATATCACCGTCCTAAACCTTTTTAAGCCAGTCAAACCCTCTTTCTTTAAATGCCAGTTTAATATATTCCCCGCAACCACGCATCATTAAGTTGCCGTTTGGCTGAAGATTTTCCACAGAAACCACTGTGTGTTTCTTTTACAGTATCCTAAGTAGTCTGTCTAGAAGGCAAAGCAGTCACACTAAGCAGTATAATAAATATTTAATTGCACAGAGAATGAAAATCCTAAGTTCGTGTCTTTTTCCAGTAACCTTCCTCTCACTACTTCCAACGTCCAAATATTATCTCAAAACCCTGTGCATGAACACTGTCAATCTATGGCCCCTTCGCGGGATAGGACACCAAGTTTCACACCCTTATAAAACAACGGGTAAACTCTTAGTTTTTATAGTTTCAACTGCAGTCTCATGTGTAGAGGAGGGAAAACAGGAGATTCTCAACTGTTGAAATGCAGGTAAGAATCTAGGAAATTAATGTGTTGTTTGTACAAACGAATTTTTACTTCTGTCATTTTCAGGTCTGAAACATGTAAATACGAGAACCTTATATGTACACAGAGTTACTATTAAGCACAGAACTGACTTCTTCCATGTTGAGAACTCCAGAAAAGAAAAATATTTTATTGTAGCCTATAAATACAGTTGCACGTTTCACGTAGTTAATTAAGAGTGTCAGGAGACTGCAAACGAATGCATATGCCAAAGACATTCAGAGAAAAAGGTCCGGGCTCGAGTGAACATATCTCATTAACAAAACGGGCAAGGTAATTATGTCTCCTTCACATTTATTATTCCTGCTCCTTCTCGGGTTGTCAGTTGCAAACACGCATTCTTCTACAGATGAAATCGACGCCTTTGGGTATGTTGGTGATCAAGAGTGGCAGCCTATAGTTCATGTCGCCGTGGTAACTTTATATAAGAGAAGTCACATAAGAGATGATTAAAATACGGTGACAAACGAAAATTGTAAGAAACTGAAGTATTACTGTTAAGCTACAAAGAACATAGATTTCCATGAAACACTGTAATACAGTTTTCAGTATGATATATATATATATATATATATACACTCGTATATATAATTGTATAAATACGTGGTTACGACAAAAAGGAGCAGTGGAGACAAATAAATTGCGCCATCGCAGCAGAGATTCAGATCTAAACAACTAATATATAATTCGAGTATTTCGAAATTTATTTGTCTCCACTGTTCCTTTTCTTTTGTCGTGATCGCATATCAACACATTTATGGGATAGTATTTATTTATTCATCGTTGTTTCATGCCCCCATTTCCGTATTTCGGAGTGCGTTTGTGCATACTACCGTCACCTGCCTGTGAAAGCTTCAATAACCTACACGAATGTGGACCGTGCTGCCATCTTTACATGAAATGTGTTTGGATGACATTCCACAGTTGAAAATGTTATCCGTGTTTTATCACGTTTTAAGTACGTTACTCAACTAACGGCCCGTATTCACCTGTACGAAGGTACTAAACTGCACGATTTGAGGTTTTCACAGCTGAAGAATTAATACTTCTGCGATATGACATTGTTTCGTTGGAAGAGTGGTTCCTTATATTTCCAAATTTTGTTGCACCGTTGTGGCAATTTGATGTCCCATGGCCCGTTTAGCCATCCCAACGCACGAAAAGCATTTCTGGGCTGTGATACAAGAGCTTTGTAATCGTAATGGATTTCGCTTTAAGCAAACTGATTCGACAGCGTGGTTGAGTAGGAGGCCCCAGAGGCCTTTTGGGGAAGAAAACAATTAGTTATACATCGCGCGAGGTGTTAAAATAATCTAGCCTTTACAGTCGAGTAAAAGAAGAAAACAGAGTTGAGTATTTCCATACATCGATCACGGATTACAAACGTAGATAATAACGATTGCGCCAATTCAGTTCCTGTAGTGACAATAACAAAAGTCGAAGCATAACCGTTGCACATGTCCCTGTTTGCTTCGCTCGTTGCTGAGTTGGTAATCAGTGCCATGTGCTTCGTCGGCATGGATCAGAGTTTGTCGTCCTTTTCTACTCAATGTTGGTAGAAGTCACGGATGAAGTAGCCCTAGTCGATGGTTGGGAAGTGTGTGTTGGCACGGTGTTGCGGTTGTGGTTGATCCAGAATTTGTGTAGGTTATTTCATTGTGTAATATCATTGTCATCCTGCTGAGATACATTCTACCATTTAATCTGTGTTATAATACGAGGTAGATTGTGCTAGTGTGTAAGATATTTTGTCTTGCATTCGAAGCTGATAATTTTACGATGATTCCCATTTAAAAGTGGTCATGATGTGAGTAGAGCATGTTCGTATTGACGGACCAGCGCTAGTGGTTTTCGTGTATTAAAGTATGTACTGTTTTTAGCATTACTTCGTAGTTAATTGTTTACATAAACATTAATATAACAGCGTGAGGACTTTAGAGTGTAGCTGTTTTGTAAGTATTTTGTCTTTTCAAAATGTGAACTTACAGAATAATTAACGATCAGTAATTCGTGTAGCCGATCGTATGTGAACCGAACATGTTTCACAGCAAGCAGAAACAGAAGCCATTAGAATTAAATGATACAGAACCTGCACAAGAGATAGACTTGGAACTGAACTGTGTGGTGCTGTAGAGCAAGTAGCAGGCTTCAACTCGGGTCTCGGATATTTTGTTTAAATTCTGAGCTGAAACTGATCGGGTCCTTTTCTTGATTTGAACAAATACCTCCATTATTATTTAAACTGCAAAGTATACCCTAAAATTCAGTTGATGTAACGTACCGTGTTTGTTAGGCATTCCCTGTCTATTGTGTTGCATGTAAGAGCTTTGATGTATTAACTTAAAAGAGACTTGTCATTTTTGTTTAGCTGCACGTAATACCATCAGCCTATTAGCATGATCAATTTCAGTGACTGTTCTCGGAGTTACTGTTTGTCTAGGAATTTGTATGCAGCACTGTGTTGCCAGGGGCTGCACCCAATTGATGACATTTGCTGCTTCAGTGCCATCCACTGAAGCAAAGGAACACGCATGACATAAAACAATGGAGTCAGTGTTTGGTTACCCTCCCCCCCCCTCCATTTTTTGCAGATATTTTACCAACATGCATTCTTAAACATTGCGTAAAGACAAAAAAGATCTTAGGATTCTTATGCGAATGAAGCAAAATGATTGATTTTGTATTTCCAGTCTGATGTTAAATGTTTTTTCCTTTAAAACTTTTAATTGGTTTCAGTTGGTCTTTTTAAGAGTATGGAAAATGTATTCATCCTTGTGAACTGAAGCTTTGAGTTTTCTGTTAACCTGCAAGTTGCATAGATGGAACATTATTGTGTATTAATAATCTGTTAATTGATATTTCAGAATGGCACCACGGTATGAGTTGGCAGTTGGCCTTCGTAAGGGACATAGAACTACCAAGATACGTGTAGGCAAGACAAAGCAGGACAAGAAACATACTATTCGTCCATCTAGATTGAAGGGTGTAAGTTTAAAATAAAATTTGGATACCATTGGAAAGATATTGCTGTTTTTTAACAGATATTTGTTTGTTCCATAATGTGAAGTATATCTTACTGATACCTTTATAAGCCTTAAGTGTCATCGTTCTGCTTGCTTATACTGGGGTTCTTATTCAAGTGATATGGCATTTAATGAATATAACCACCCAGCATAGTAGATTGCCCCGCTTCGCATTCTTAAATTTCAAGGAAAATATCTGTACATAATGTGTTTAACTTGGTACACAATTGTAAGGTTTCTCTCCTCCCAGCATTCAGATGATCAGTTAGAAAGAGTTATCTTATCTTATATACAGGTACATATGGTACATTTGAATGTAATTTGCAAATGCAAATGTATCTTTGGAACAGGAATACTCCATAAAGGTTCAGACATGGTGCGTGAGGAGAAAGTTGGTAGACACACAGCAGTTGAAGTGGATGGCACCTGTAATGCAACAAAACTTTGTCCCACAAGTGAGATGAAGATTAATTATAAATATTCAATGCCATTGCATGTCCCTGTTGCAGATTCAGACAAAACACACAAAGTTTGTTCGAGATCTTATCCGAGAAGTGTGTGGCCATGCCCCATATGAGAAGCGTGCAATGGAGTTGCTGAAAGTTTCAAAAGATAAAAGGGCCCTCAAGTTCTTGAAGAGAAGGGTTAGTAAAATTTACATAGTATATGTAATAGTTACATTTTGTCATCATCATACTTTTGATACATTTATTTGGTTCTGACTGAAGGCTGGTGGCAGGCTGTCGTGAACATGGTAATGAAGTTTGGGTTTTATAAAAGGTGCAGGATTCCTGAAAGGCGAAGCAACTGTTATTTCTAAAGTAACATTGTGTTGCATGGATTTAGTATTACTAGATGTTAGGTGCTGTTTGACAAGGGTGCAAATATGTGAAGTTCCATTCACAAGTGAGTATTTGGTCTACATTTCTACAGTGTTCACGATCTTTAACAATAAGGATATATTTATGGGCATTGTTTTGTGTGATAATGTTCCATATAAACAGTGTGATGGTCCACTGTATATTAATCTTGCACTGGCAGGCTAATTTGAACACAGCAGTTAACAGTCTGAACAAAGGGTGAGAAATTCTTCAGCAGTTGAGTGGCTGTTAGGTTTTGAAGGAATATATTAAAATTAAATTACCAAATCCAATTTACAAAATCTGTTCTGTTTTATGTCATTGACCTCTCTGCATTCATCATCTTTCCTGTTCAACAGACTGGTAGTTTAAAGTTAACATACTATTTACGAGAAGTTTGATGTTCAAGTGTGAATGTTAATGGCAAAGATGTGCTATGATAAATGCATGTTGTCTTGAGGCAATGGACACTGTTAAAACATTAGTCATGTGTAGAAATGTAAGGAAAGATATTGAATGCAGTAGAGATGTTCAGGTTTGGAGTGGATGGTGTTACAGTGCTGATGGGAAGTCTAGCTCACGAGTTTTCATGTTAATGGTATGGAAAGGGTGTAAGGCTTCAACTATACAGATGTTTGCAGGGTTCTTCCATTTATAGATTCTCTATGTAGGATTTTTAATACTTTGCGATTGCTTTTTAATGTTACAGTGTGAAATTGTGCTTCATTTTGTCTTTGGATCTGTTTCAGTCATGAATAACTGTTAGAATTAACAAAATTGTCATTATAACATGACAAAATTTCTTGTAATTCTAGTAACCTGTAACTTCTTATGTGTTTTTTTCTAGTTGGGCACTCACATTCGTGCTAAGAGGAAGCGTGAAGAGCTTAGCAACATCCTTACCCAGATGAGAAAGGCACAAGCACAGGCAAAATAATTTCTTAATGTAATGTTTGTCCACTCAATAAATTGTGATACAAATTATTATTATTATTTTTGTTTTATTTAATGCGTAGGAAACCATCCGATAGAACACCAGCTGTATTTAGTCCATCATCTTTCACGCCCCCAAGATATTTACCAAGGAGCAGTCTCAATATTTGGTGAGATACTGAAGTTTGATCAAATTGTATGTACTTCTTCTTCTTATACAATTGTTAGTAAAACTTCTAGCTCCACACAATATGACTCCCACTCCAGTTTTCAGGAAAATATATACACAGGGGATGATTAACTTTGTGCCCAGTTTTAAAATTAATGCCAATTTTTAGTCGATGAATTAGGAAAAAATTGTCTTACATTTTGGTGAATACAGTGTATATACACTATTAAAATATTTAAATCTCGCATTCATGTATATAATTTATTCTGTCCTTTGTATTATTGGCTTTTAAAGTTTGTGTGTGTGGTTTATTACATTTTAGGAAACTGTCAACTCTATTGTGCTACTTTTTCAACCTTCCATTGAGACCATATACTTGGCATTGCATGGGAAGTTTGTTTTGTTACAGTTGGTATAAATGCACTTGGTGTTCTGAGGGATTGGAGGTGTAACAAGGGAAGTTGCTTTGGTCTGCATATATTTAAACATTTTCTTGCTTTTTTGTGGTACAGAAATACTACTAATAAATAATTATGCTATGTATCAACACATTTAAGATTTTCAGTAACTACCACAGTTCAAAATCAAGAAGTTGCTGTAGTGAAACTTAGTATTCTGTGCTATTGTCACTCTGTATTACATTTTGCCATTACAAGTTGGACCAGTCATTGTTCCAGAGTAGTTTAACTACCACCTTTTGCAGGATAATTCCCAAGGTACTGATTCTTTTACCACTACTGAGCTTGGACCACTTAGAAAGTGGAGGCAGTAAGCTCCACCAGAACGTTTGATTCTGACCAATTCACATGAGATCATATCCTGGAAGACTGTAATATACACGAGCATCATTTGGCAACCTCATCTATTGAGTCAACCCAGTGTTTGCTGGGCAGCAGTTACAGGGCTGCCGACTGTGTAATAGTAGGTGGTCATGACTGAATGTTGAATGAGATATAGTCGCTGTATACATTCCAAAAATTCCATTGGTAGATGTGCATGCACCTGAGCACACACAAGGGTCATTCCATAATGCATGATGTTTGGGGTGGACGAATGTGGCAGTGTGGGAAATAAGAAACCAAGTTGCCTGTATATGTACATGTTAGCATCAGGTGAGGTTATATGTACAGGAGCCACTGGTAGGAGGCAAGCAAACCACACACATTACAGACTGTGGCTTTAATATTTTGTTGTAGCATACAGAAGGACTAGGGAACAGAAAATAGAGCATATACAAACTTAACATTCAGAGTACTCCCTTAGGTTGTCTACAGCTCTATCAATGATGGGGTAGGCAGCAAATACCATTGGCATCACTTGATATGCTAATCTTTGCCATCTCATACCAAACTGCTATCAGAATATCCTCCCTCTTTGCAATTGATTCTCTACGCATTGGCTTTTGGTTTGGAAATCAAGTCATAGTCACATGGACCAAGGTCGTAAATAGGGAAGGTGTTTTTTCACTTCCCAATCAAAGTGCCAGTGTCTGCTGAGTGACTGTAGGATTATCATGTGTAATGATAGCATTTTCAATTGTAATGGTGTGCATGTTGTCTGACCCTGTGGAATGGGATGATGCTCAAGAACACCTTGGACATCATGTGCCAAAATGATCATCAGCATCATGGGTGACGTATTTTGTCAGATCCTCTGTTTTTGTGGTGTTTGTGGATGATGCCATTAACCCTTTGACGTCTTAACGACTCCTATAGTGGTCGTACCGCACCGCTAACCTCTAAACGTTGCATTTTATATATTTATTCAACAAATATAGGTACTGAATATTTTAAACATGGTATACACTCTCTGTTTCTTTCTCTTCATAATGCAGTTTGTTCATAATTCTAACATATTTGGTTCCTGTTTTATTCACATTTTATATACAGAGTGTGCTAAAATTTAAAAAAATAATTCCGGCGCCAAACGGTTAAGATGACTACTCTTGAGTTCCTCTTGATGGGCCATGGCACACATTTCATTAGAAGTCTGAACAGACAGAAAGTCTGCTGCAATGCATGTGCCTAAATGCACTGTACTTTTGAATTCCTGACCCTATCCTGAAACTGATGTGGTAGGGCATCATCACCCAATGCTTCATGTAGTTTCACATGCACTCATTTTCAGGTTTGGAGAACTACTATTTTCATGTATCAAAGCTGTTCCAGTTTATGGAATTCTATTTCTGAACTTGCCTGCTTACTTACCTACTCCATGGAGAGAAGTCCTTGAAAAGCTAACTGGTTCTCAACTAATCAAGAAATTCCCTGCATTTTATTGAACCCAAAGGTTCTTTACCACCTTCACAAGTGCTAACCACCCCATTCCCCCACATCCTACTTCCTGAAGATCCATCTGAATATTATCCTCCCATCTATGCCTGGGTCTTCAAAGTAGTCTCTTTGCCTCAGGCTTTCCCACTTAAACCCCGTATACACTTCTATTCTCCCCCATATGTACTATATACCCTGCCCATCTCATTCTTCTTGATATAATCACCCAAACAATGCTGGGTGAGGAGTACAGATCATTAAGCTCCTCATGATGTAGTTTTCTCCTCTCCCCTGTTACCTCATCCCTCTTAGGCCCAAATGTTCTCAACACCCTATCCTCAACCAACATCAACCTATGTTCCTCCCTCAATGTGAGCGACCAAGTTTCACACCCATACACAACAAACTGTAAATCTAAATTCTTGTATTTTTGGATAACAAACTGGAAGCAAAAGGTTATGCACCAAATGATAGCAAGCATTCCCTGACTTCAATCTGCTCTTTGTTAAGGTTGTTCCCAAATATTTTACCTCTTCCACCTTTTCACAGGAGCTATTATCAACCTTTATATTGTGACTTCGTCCTGCATTCTGATCTCAAGACATGACCATGTAATTAGTTTTATCAGCATTCACTTCTAGGCCAGTCTCCTTACTAGTGACTACCAAAGCGTCTATGTTTTTTTTTTCTATAGTATGTATTTTTCCACCCAATATATTAACATCATCAGCACAAACCAAAAGCCAATGTGTACTATTTAATTTGAAGCCATCCTGGTGTACCTGAATTCTCCTAACAGCATACCCTAAAGCAAAGTTGAAAAGCAATGGTGATAAAGTGTCTCATTTCAAACCATTCCTAATAGGAAACATGTCAGACAAATGCTTGCCTACCCAGACTCTGCCATAGATTTCATTCAGGCACATTTTTATTAGCCATACCAGTTTCATGGGGATACTAAACTCAATGAGACCTCCCTCCTAACTGAATCATCAGCCTTCTTGAAGTCTATAAATAGCTGATGCACTGCTTCATTGTATTCCCATTGTATTTAACAAATGCAGGATATATGATAAGTAGTTCAACTTTTGCATTGAAATCCACACTGACAGTCCCCTGTAATTTCCTCTGCATATGGGGTTAACCTTGACAGCATGATGTTCGATAAAATTTTGTAAGTAGTTCGCAAAAGTGATATGCCTCTGTAATTACTACAGTGTGTTTTATCACCCTTCTTATAGATAGGTGCAATGATCGACCCCTTCCACTGCTCAGGCAATTCCTCCTTATTCTAAATAGAATTAGTAAGTTTATGGACCTCAGAGCAAATTGTCAGGGTAATCAAACACTGCAAGAGTGCATGGCTGGGGCACAGACGTTATGATGGAAGAGGCAATCTTAAATTGATTACCTTCCACACATCCTAATACACCATCTCGTATCATGCCATGACAACATCCAACTTGTGCCTAAATTGCAGACACTTAAGTAAAATGGGTGACCCAAGAGAACTAAGGCATCCTCTATCTAGGGACCTTACTTTACAGCAACTGGTATAGTCAGCTGCAACCTCCCCACAACTGTGTCAGAATCACGTGGTTTTCTGAGTACTGTCAGCTGTTCAAGGTCCTCCTCAGTTAAATCTGCAGCATGAAAGTCAAGAATTTCCAGATTTATTAGCCTCCTCCAAATATGGGAATCCTTTTCCTGTAAATTAATGGGCCAACAAGAAGATGTTCCTTATTTTTTCCTGCTGGCTGGGGCCAGAGCTTCTTCCAGCAGCCATTCAGACCTGCAGGCTTCAGCTACTCAATTGACTTATTTATAGTTACTATGCTATTATCTGCACCATACATTTCCCAGCATTCCCTGACACTAACAAAGGTTTCTGCTTGCGTCCATGATGCTGCAGAATTTCACAGTGATTTTCTGGCTGAGCAGTTCTACAAATGTGTTGGTAGTGTTAGGTATTCAAATCACATACTCAAATGGGTAAAATCAAGATTATGTGGATGTCCTTAGGTATTTTCAAGGACAAAGACCTTGGATTTCAGATACAGTTTTCAAACCAGCCTCTACTGGCATGGACTTCCCCTTCATCATGTCACCACAGCCAGTTGACCATTTCTGTCTCATCTTCCAGACATGAACAGGCACTTCCATTGTTTTGAGGAAGAGGTTACAATGTACATCATAAATTTTTGTACTCAGTTGGAGAAGTGGCCTTAATGCTTCTCCTGACCATGTCTTTACATTTCTTCATTAAACAGACTGTAAGTTCGCTGACACAACATGCTGTCTGGCCATAGCCATGCTCATTCCACCCTCCAACTTATCCAACACCTCCACTATGGGCTCTCCATCCGTACATACATTGCACTTTCCAGACACAAAAAGCGAAAGCAACAGTTCTAAAAATTTTGAATATTACAGAGTATATTCCATACTATACCAGATCTAGAAAAATTACCTACTGAGTGAGACAGGATGGCAGATGTTACGTTTTGTGGAATACACAACATTACTGCAAATAAGCATGTATCTGACACCACAATGCATAAGGGTTGTCACAATAATTATTCTGTGAATAAGCAAAACTGCACTGCACAAATCCGTCAACAAGAAGGGTCTGCCCTTACTTACTTAATTAATTACTCCATGGTGCAGAGTCCTTCTTGAGAAGCTAACTGGTTTGTAGCTAGTCAAGAAATTCCCCACATTTCACAGAGCCCTAAGGTTCATTACTGCATTCACAAGTGTCCACCACCTGTCTCTATCCTGGACCAGCCCAATCCAGTCCATATACCCAAATCCCACCTCCTGGAGATCCATCCTAATATCCACCCATCTACGCCTAGGTCTCCCCAGTGGTCTCCCTCCAGTTTCCCCACCAAGACCCTATACACCCCCCTCTCATCACCCATACGTGCCACATGCCCAGCTCATCTCATTCTCGATTTTATCACCTGCACAATATTGGGTGAGGAATACAGATTATTTAGCTCCTTGTTATGCAATCTCCTCCATTCCCCTGTTACCTCGTCCCTCCTAGGTCCAAGTATTCTCAACATCATATTCTCAAACACCCTCAGCTTCCTTTCCTCCCTCAATGTCAGCAACCAAGTTCCACACCCATACAAAACAACAGGCAAAATTATAGCTCTATATATCTTAACCTTTAAATTTTTGGATAGCAACCTAGAAGACAAAAGATTCTGCACCGAATGATAGCAAGCATTTCCTGACTTCAGTCTGCTCTTCATTTCTTCCGCAATAGAATTTTGATTTGTTAAAGTTGTT